>Ga0315535_1003041_pt1 | contig 10429 bp, 11 predicted proteins | sample SalMarSW160220MG_2_FD_203092 | JGI IMG/M metagenome (GOLD analysis project Ga0315535, IMG submission 203092) | Salt marsh sediment microbial communities from the Plum Island Ecosystem LTER, Massachusetts, United States - Salt Marsh Sediment SW1602-20 ...
GCAGCGCTGGAAATAGAACGACTTCATCGCCGCCATGCCCACCACGTCGTAGACCTGCTCGTCGATCACAAAGGTGTACGAATGCAGATCGTCGCCGGGCAGGTACAGATAGTAGCTGCCCGGCTCGACGATCGAGCTGAAATCGACCAGCGATAGCTGGTCGAGCGAATCTTCGTCGTCGACAAGCGAAGAGCTTACAAAGCTCGCCGCCAGCGAATTATCTGTGATCCTATGCAGCTCGACCGTGCTCGCGGCACGGCCCAGCACCAGCGCGATCTTGCGCTCGCCCGGCCGCCAGCCGAAATTGTCGACCCGGATCACTCCGCTGAGTGTGCCCAGCGGCTCGACCGCGCCGCCGTCGCCGCCGTCCTGCCCGGCGTCTTCTCCGGCGTCGGCCGGTCCGGGATCCGCGCCGGGATCCGCGCCGGGATCCGAGCCGGCATCGAAGCTGTCCGCGCCATCGTCGCCGTAGCCGTCTGCGTCCGGCATAACCTGTGCGTCGGCGTCCAGGTCGCCGTCCGCGGTGCCGCTGATCGCCCCGCTCTTGCAGGACGTAAGCGTCATGATCGACGCTATCGCGAGTGCTCCTGTCAGGAACCGAAAGCAGCTTGACGCCATGCGGACCTCCTGCCTCTTTATCGTTCCGGATCCTTTCGGGGCAGCTTATAGAACACGCCGCGCTCCTGTCTTTCCGCTATTATTTTTCCATCGGCATCGAGGACATCCAGATACTTGTTGATCTCGCTGACGCGCAAACCGAGTACTTCATGCAAGTCCTGCAAGGTGCATGGACGACGTGAGATGGTTTCGAGGATTGCCGACTCGATATCGTCACGGAAAGACCGTATCTCTTTTCGCCTGGGCGCCCTGGCAATTATTTCGGCTTCGAATCCCCAGTAATCGATAATCCTATCCAGCTCGGCCCGGGTAGCGGCGCGAATCGTTGCCAGTGCGCCCGGCCTGTCGAGCGTATTCAGCTGGACACGATCGGGTGCGATGCGCTGGATGGCATCTTTCAGCGCGATCAGTTCTTGCTCGCTGTCGTTCATTCCGGGAACGATGAAAACCTCGAGCCATATTTGGCCGCAGTATTCCGCGCGCAAGTGACCCAGCCCGGAAATGATCTCATCAAGTTTAAGTTCCGAGTGTGGACGGTTTATCTTTCGAAAGGCCCCAGGCGTCGCGGCATCCAGTGATGGAATTATTAGATCGGCACCGAGCAGCTGATCGCGTAAAGTTCTTTGATGGAACAAAGTTCCATTGGACAAGATCGCGGTATTGTAATCCTGCGGCTGCTGCTTTATGAATCTCAGGATCTCGCCGATTCCCGAGTTGAGTGTCGGCTCGCCTGAGCCCGAGAAAGTAATGTAATCCGGTTTGGGATGATGTGAAAAATAATGATCGAGCTCGGACTCGACCTCCTGTAGCGGAACATACTCCTTACGATCCAGTGTCAGATTTGTCGTCCGGCCGCATTCGCAATAAATACAGTTCAAACTGCAAGTCTTTGGGGGAACGAGATCGACGCCCAGTGAGACCCCGAGACGCCGCGAAGGCACCGGGCCGAAAAGATATTTATACATGATTCTTCACTTATTTCGGTTCCAGTTCCAGATGATATAGATATCAACGGAAGGAATGCAACAAGATGGTGATCTTTTCTCTTGACAAGTCGTAGTGCATTACTTAGATTCGCAACAATGAAAATTAGAAATAAAGAGATTTTCAATTTCCACGCTGAGTTATGCCGCACCTTGGCAAGTCCCAAACGCTTGATGATTATCGCTATTTTGGCAAAAAAGGAGATGAGCGTGGGTGAGCTGGCAAACGCGCTCGATGTTCCCATCGCCAATATTAGTCAGCATTTGAGGTCGCTGAAGGACAGGGAGGTCGTCCGGGCGCGTAAGAACGGCCAGACCGTCTATTACAGCCTGACAGACCACCGTATGATTGAAGCCTGCAACAACCTGCGGTCGGTGTTGCTGGACAAAATGAAGGCCAAAGGGCGAATCGCCGGCGATATTAACCCGGATGAAATCATTGAGGAGTAGCAAGCGAGTTTTTTTTGTGTAGATACTTTCGATTTTTCGAAAGTAATAAACAATCAAAAGGAGGAGTCCAAATGACACCGGAAGAACTCAAGGGATTGACCGTCGCAAAAACAGTGGATGCCCGAGGCACCGCCTGCCCGGGGCCGTTGCTGGAAGCCAAACGCTCCATGGCAGCCGTGCCCAAGGACGGCATCATGGAGGTTCTCTCGTCCGACGAGGGAACCAATGAGGACATCCCCCTGTGGTCGAAAAAGGTCGGCCATGATTACCTCGGCAACATCGAGGAGGCCGGCTACTGGCGTCTCTTCGTAAAACGAGGCAAGTGACATGCAAGCGGGCGGCACAGACGGTGGTGCGCCGCGGATCTTGGTTTTCTCGACCAATAACATCTCAGATCCGGGCATCGACCTGGCGGGCAGCTCTCACATGCATTATCCGCCATCGGTTTACGTCGTAGCGCTTCCCTGTTCGAGCGGCATCAAGCCGGGTTGGATCCTGCACGCTCTCGACGTCGGTTTTGACGGCGTCTTCGTCGCCGCCGACGGCACCGACTGCGCTTACATGCCCGACTGCACCGACCGCACAGGGAAAGTGATCGAGGCGGCCCAGGAGCTGATCGTCAAGCATGGGCACGACGCCCGCCGACTGAAGATGGCGGCCGTCTGCTCGGTGTGTGCCGAGTCGTTTGCCTCCCACATGATTAAATTCAGCGCAGCGCTTGCCAAGCTCTCGAACTCGAAGGAAGGGTGAAGGTATGGATCACGACGTACTCGTTGTGGGCGGCGGAACCGCCGGCATGGAATCTGCGCTCACGCTGGGTGATATGGGTTATAAGGTTCTGCTGGTCGAGAAAGAGGCCAGCATTGGCGGCAAGATGATCTTGCTGAGCAAGGTGTTTCCCACTCTCGATTGCGCAAGTTGTATTTCGACGCCAAAGATGGCGGCCACGGCTCATCATCCAAATATCGAGCTTAACAACTACACCGAGATCGAGCACATCGAAAGACGCCAAGACGGCGGTTTCCGAGCCAGGCTGCGGCGCAAGCCGAGCTACATCGATGCGGCGGCCTGCACCGGTTGTTCGGAGTGTGAGAAGGCCTGCACGGTGGCCGGGACCGACCAGTTCAACTTCGATCTGGCCGCCCGCCGGGTGGCCTATATTCCATATCCCCAGGCGGTACCCAAAAAAGCGGTTATCGAAAGGCTCGGAACTTCACCGTGCTCTTTCACCTGTCCCGCGGGAATCAAGGCTCACGGCTATGTCTCGCTGATCAGAAGCGGCCTGTTCGACGAGGCAATGGATCTGATCATGAAAGTCGCTCCCATCCCGGCCAGCCTGGGACGCACCTGCTTCGCCCCCTGCGAGAGGGAGTGCACTCGCGGTAAGCTGGAAGGGCCCATCCCGATAAGGATGCTCAAGCGCTTTGCCGCTGACCGCTACTACGAGAAGCACGAGCAGCCGCAATACGGATCACCTGAGAAAAAGAGAGACAAGAAAGTTGCGATAGTCGGCAGCGGCCCCGCTGGCCTGACGGCGGCATACCATCTGGCCCAACATGGCTACCGGGTGACGATATTCGAGGCCGCGGAAAAAGCGGGTGGCATGTTGCGGCTCAGCATTCCGGCCTATCGGCTTCCCAAGGACGTGCTCGATCGGGACATCGCCAATGTCACCGCCCTGGGCGTGGAAATCAAGACCGGACATCGTGTCGAGAGTCTCGCCAAGCTCAAACAAGACGGTTTCGACGCTGTCTTTACGGCCTGCGGGGCAATGCATGATGTCAAGATGAAGATCGAAGGCTCACAGCTTTCGGGAGTCGAGGGCGCGTTAACCTTCCTGATGCGTGCAAACTCGGGTGAGAAAATCGATCTTTCGGGCAAGACAGTGATGGTGGTCGGCGGTGGAAACGTCGCCATCGACTCGGCCAGGGTGGCCCTCAGGCTGAGAGCCAAGAAGGTTTACATCCAGTACAGGCGCAGCCGGGCCGAAATGCCCGCCCTCGACGCCGAGATCGAGGACGCCGTAGCGGAGGGAATCGAGATCCGGTATCTGAAAACGCCGGTGCGCTTTTTGGGAAGCGACGGAAAGTTGGAGATGGTGGAATCCATCGAGATGAAACTCGGCGAGCCGGATAAATCCGGCCGCAGGCGGCCGGTTCCGGTGGAAGGTTCCGAAAGAAAGATGCCGGTCGATCTGTGCGCAATCGCCATCGGCCAGCGGCCAGACCTCGATGATTTCTCAAAAAAGGACGGCGTCACGTTGACGCGGGGAAACACGCTGGAGGTCGATTCGACCACGCTCGAGACGAAGATACCCGGCGTCTTCGCAGGAGGCGACGTGGTTTCCGGTCCGGCCAGTGTGGTGGAGGCAATAAATGCCGGAGTACGCGCCGCCGAGTACATGCGGCGCTACCTGGAAGGAGAAGAACTTCCCGGAAAGCCCCTCGATCAACCATTGGCAGTAGTAGATCAACAAGATGTGCTCAAGCGCCAAAAGCACTTTCACGAGCTTCCCCCCGTCGAGCGCCGGGAGTTGCCGGTTGCCGAGCGGGCAGGCAATTTCAACGAGGTTGAGCTGCCGCTGACCGAAGACGAGGCACGCCTCAGCGGTAGCCGCTGCCTCGACTGCGGCGGTTGTTCGGAGTGCGGTCAATGCGTAAGCACCTGCCCGGCAGGGGCTATTCATCTGAAAATGCACACCGAGCCCGAAAATGTCGAAGTCGGTACGGTCATATTGGCCACCGGATTCGAACTCTTCGATGCGCACTTGAAAGACCGCCTGGGTTATGGCCGCTTTCCAAACGTAATCAACGCCATGCAGATGGATCGCATCCTGGCACCCACCCGGCCGTACAACTCGGTGCTCAGACCCTCGGACGGCAGGGCGCCGTCCAACATCGCCTTCGTGCTGTGTGTCGGTTCTAGGGATGCCACGGTGAACAACCGCCGCTGTTCGCAGGTTTGCTGCATGTACTCCATCAAGCAGGCCCAACTCATCATGGGTGCTTTACCTCTTGCAGATATCACCATCTATTACATCGACATCCGGGCATTCGGAAAAGGCTATGAAGAGTTCTACGAGCAGGCCAGAGGCATGGGCGTCTATTTCGTCAAGGGCCGAGTGGCCGCGATAGAACAGAAGGACAACGATAATCTGTTGTTGCACTATGAAGACATCGCGGGAAACGGCGGACCGCAACAGGCCGAGCATGATCTGGTTGTGCTGTCGGTAGGCCTGATGCCCAACATGGACGCACTGCAGCTTTTCAAACCTGGTCAACTCGCCAGTGAGGCAGTGCCCTTCATCAAAGAGGTGGATCCGGATCTTCAACCGGGTCGCACGAGTATCGCGGGGGTATTCGTAGCGGGTGCGGCTTCTACTCCAAGAGACATCCCGGACACAGTCGTTCATTCAGGCGCGGCCGCGGCACAAGCAGCCGCATACCTCAACCGAGCGAGGTCAGGTCGATGAGCGAACCAAAGCTAGGAGCCTTTATCTGCTACTGCGGCGGCAATATTTCGGACTACGTTGACGTCGAGAAGGTGCGCGACGCCATCGAGCATGAACCTGGCGTGGTAGTCGCCGGCACCAACATGTTCACCTGTTCGGACGAAGCCCAGCAGCACATGATCGAAACCATCAAGGAGCAACACCTGGACGGGATAGTTGTCGCATCCTGTTCGCCCAAGCTGCACCTTGAGACCTTCCGGGCGATGGCCGTGCGAGCCGGGCTGAACCGCTACATGTACACCCAGGTCAACATCCGGGAACAGTGCTCCTGGACTCACACGAACGATAAAGCAGGAGCAACGCAGAAAGCTATCGGACTGGTTCGGGCCGGCATTGCACGGGTCTACCACAGTCGGCCTCTGGAAACCATCCGCATCGATACGGTGCCGCGTGTCCTGGTGATTGGTGCCGGAGTATCCGGGCTCAGGGCGGCTTTGGGCTTTGGAGATCTCGGCCTTGAAGTGTTCCTGATCGAGCGCGAGGAGCACGTCGGCGGCCAGATTGCCGAGTGGGGTCCGCTGTTTCCAAGCGGCCGGCCGGGAACCGAGTTGATAAGGACATTGACCGCCGAGATTGCCAAACGAGAACAAATTCACGTTTACACGGGATGCCGTGTGGTCAAGAAAGCGGGTAGCGTCGGCAAGTTCCAGGTCGAGGTCAAAAGCAACAACGGAGAAACACATCAAATCGAGGTCGGGGCAATCGTGGCAGCCACCGGCTTCAAGCGTTATGAACCCGCACAGGGAGAGTATTCTCACGGTATGTCCGGAGTCGTTACGCTGGAAGAATTTCGCAGCCTGTTGGAGTCGGCGGGCGAGAACGGGATCGGTTATCAGGGGCATCCCGTACGCTCAGTGGTCTATATTTATTGCGTGGGTAGTCGCCAGGGCGATTGTAACGGCTGCCATCCCTACTGTTCGCGATACTGCTGCACGGCTGCAATACATACGGCCTTGCTGGCTCACGAACATGACTCGTCCCTGCGCCAATATCACCTCTACCGTGACCTGCGCACCTATGGGCAGCAGGAATTGCTCTATGAGGATTCTCTGCGGAAGGGCTCGTTGTTCCTCAAGTTCGCCGATGACGATCCGCCGGTCGTGTTCGGTGACGGCAAAGCGCTCAAGGTAACGATCAATGACCAGCTGACGGCCGGTGAATCGATCGAGCTCGAACCGGATCTTGTGGTGTTGGTAACCGGCATGGAGGCCAGGCAGAATTCCGAACTGGTTGACGTACTCAAGATCCCCCTGGACAAGAATAGCTTTTTCAACGAAATCCATCCCAAGCTGCGGCCGGTTGAGACGGTAATGGACGGCATTCTCATCGCGGGCACCTCCCAGGGCCCCAAGAACGTTCCCGAGAGCGTTGCCTCGGCAATGGCCGGGGTCTCCAAGGGAGCCGGACTATTGTTGAAAGGCTATGTCGAGCTGGAACCCTACGTGGCCGAAGTCGATGCGGCGCGTTGCAGCTGGTGCGGCGCATGCCAGGAGGCATGTATATACGACGCCATCGAGAAGGTGACACACGAGGGCAAGGAGATTGCGCGAATCAATACGTCTTTGTGCAAGGGCGGCGGAGCCTGTGTGCCTGTATGTCCCGAGGAGGCCATCGACCTGAAGGGGTATAGCGACCGGCAGATCAAGGAGATGATCGACGCGCTGGCCAAGGAGGTAGCGTGATGGAAAACACGAAAGAGCGCGCTCTCGGCGATGTCTTGAGAAACGAAATGGTCATGCACGACCGTATTCTGGAGCTGCTGAGAGAAGAACCGAAGACCATCCCCGAGATTGCGCAAGCGCTTGAGTTCCCGGGTTGGGAGGTCACGATCTGGGTCATGGCCATGATGCGCTATGGCTTGCTTTCCGAACTGCCCAAGACCCGGGCCGACGACTATTTTCACTACACCCTGGCAGAGTGAGGACGGTTCGATGGCTAAGATCAACGCCAAATTCATCGAGGAAGTCGGCGCCCGGTTCGACGCAAGCGCATGTATGAGCTGCGGCGCCTGCACGGCGCTCTGCCCAGTGGAGATAGGGCTGCTTCCGCGCGCGTTGTTCCGCTTCACGATGCTGGGGCAGGACGAGAAGATTCTCGAGAACGAGGACACTATCTTTTCTTGTTTACTGTGCCGGATGTGCGAAGTGAATTGCCCGGCCGAAGTCCCAATCGCCGAGAACGTGCGTTTGCTGCGTGGTTATTTCAACACGCATGTTTTCGACCTGGCGAGGTGAGAACAATGTCATTACCGAAAAAGCCTGTGCTGGGAATTCTGGCCGACAACCTGAGGTTGCGAAAGAGCGTCTTGCCGCTCTCGAAGCGTACGCATACGCGCTGGTCCAAGGGGCTGAACATTCCCCATGGAGGCGAGACGGTGATTTACACCGGCCACATGTACCAGCTGATTCCCAAGATCGGCGCCATGGCCAATCGCATGGCGAAGTTCGAGAATTCATGGATCAGAAGATGGATGGGCCTGGGGCGGGCTGCCAACAAGGTAATCAACCTCTCGCGCTTCATGGCCCATGCGAAGAAATCCGAGCGCCGGGCATATGACCGGGTATTGCGCAACATCGCCCTTTTGCTGCAGGCGGCCGGAGTCGAGTTCGGGTATCTCTACGGCGATGAGCTGTATTCCGGCGCACTGCTCTACGACCAGGGAATCGACACGATCCTGCTACCGCATGCGCGCCGGGTTCAGGCGATGCTGGCCGAACACGGAGTCAGGCGTGTGATTACCGTAGATCCGCACACTACCAATATGCTGCGCAGCGTCTATCCTGAAATACTGGGCGATTTCGACGTAGAGGTTAAGAACTATCTCGAAGTCCTGGCCGAACGCGAATTGCCGGCTAAAAATCCGCTGAAGGGCCCGATGACGATTCACGATTCGTGTGTCTATGCGCGCTACGAGGAGGTGATCAATCAGCCCCGTCACCTGCTTACGAAGGCCGGTGCCAGCCTGAAAGAGCCGGAGCTGTCGGGCAAGAACACGCACTGTTGCGGCGGCCCGATAGAGTCGTTGTTCCCCGGCAAGGCGCACAAAATCGCGCTCAAGCGTGTCGAGCAACTTTCGGCCACGAGTTGTCCCGTAGCGGTAATGTGCCCGATATGCATGGTCAACCTCAAGGGTGCCACAAATGGCGCCAATACTCAGTTTTCCGATATTGCAGACGTACTGGCCAGCGCCGTGCTCGATGATGCGCCCCAGGCGAGGCAAACAACAAAACGAAAGGAAAAGTGAAAAATGCCAGAAGAAAAAACAGATAAAATGGTAATCATCGCGACACACGGTACCAGCGATCCGGAGTACGCATCGCTGCCGTTCGTCATCGGCAGCGCGGGTCTGGCCATGGAGACGGAAGTTATCGTAGCGCTCCAGGGCAACGCAGTCACCCTGGCCAAGAAAGGCTGCTACGAACACGTTTTCGCCGGCGGACTGGAACCGCTCAAGAAACTGGTCGATACTTTCGTCGAACTGGGCGGGAAGATCTGGGTTTGTACACCGTGTATCAAGAGCCGTGAGATCACAAGTGACATGCTGATCGACGGCATCGAGCTGATGGCCGGCGGCAAGCTGGTACAGGCTTGTATCGAGGCCGACGCGGTGATTACTTACTAACGATTGCCACAACCGTGGCGTTCGGCTTCAGGGAGGTGTTATATGAAAAAGTACATCGCGCTGGTTTCCTTCACCGAAGAAGGCATTAGGAAGGTGAAGGACACTGGCAAACGCGCCAAAAGGTTCGCAGAACGGGCCCGCAAGAAGGGGATCAGAATCGATCATACCTATTGGACCACCGGAAAATACGACCTGGTTCACATTTTCGAAGCCCCCGACGAGGAAACAGCGGCGGCAATGAGCTTTGCTCTCGGCTCGACGGGAAACGTCCGAACAGAAACTTTTCGCGCCTACGACATCGAGGAGATAACCGAAATCCTCGGTGACGCCTTGGATATGCAAACCGAAGGTGGAACACTGAAGTAACGCCGGTCGAGCCTGAGACAGGCTGAAATTTGGCGGGAGTCTGCCAGTGACTGCCGAAAACGTGACAGAGACTTCTGAGCCGGAATCGCTGCACAAGATCTGTGCCCAGATGATCGGCGCCATGACCGACGGGGTGATCCTGATAGAACCGCACGGTATGATCACCAAGACCAACCAGGCGACACTGTCCCTGCTTTCTTTTGACGAAGATGAAATCATCGATCACCCGATTCATAAGATCCTGAGCGTCTCGAAGGACAGGCAGGCCGAGCTGTCCGCGGAAGAAATGGTGCAAAAGCATATCGTCGACGATGTCTTGACCAGCACTGAGGCCTACTTGTTTCCCAGGCTTGGCGAGCCGATACCTATCTCGCTGAGAAGTTCATCGGTCAGAGACGACGACGGCAAAGTGACAGGAATAGTGCTGGTGGCACGAGACCTGCGACCGACCATGAAGCTGCTGGCCGAGGCGGCCACGGGTGAGGCGGAACGACGCAAGCGCGAGGAACTGCAGCATGCCTATGACGAGCTGAAGCAGTTGCAGGAGCAATTGATCCAGAGCGAGAAGATGGCTTCCCTGGGGCAAATGGCCGCCGGCGTGGCCCACGAGATCAACAATCCGATCAGCGGTATCATGGTCTACTTGCACATGATCATGAAGGATCTCGAGGACGACCGGATCGACAAAAAACAAGCCTTGAAATTTCTCGGCGACTCCAAGGACGAGCTCAAGCGTTGCTCCAAGATCATCAAGAGCCTGCTGGATTTCTCCCGCCAGTCACACCCCAGACTCACACCGGTGAATCTCGGCGGCATTCTTGACGAGACTTTCGAAATACTGGCGCACAAGGCGAAGCTGCAGGACATCGAGGTGATCTG
>Ga0315535_1003042_pt1 | contig 10429 bp, 7 predicted proteins | sample SalMarSW160220MG_2_FD_203092 | JGI IMG/M metagenome (GOLD analysis project Ga0315535, IMG submission 203092) | Salt marsh sediment microbial communities from the Plum Island Ecosystem LTER, Massachusetts, United States - Salt Marsh Sediment SW1602-20 ...
AGGGCAAATCCTCTGGTCATATCAAACCGGCTCAGGCATCCGGGGCGGTCCAATTTCTTATCGCCTGGACGGAAAGCAATACATCGCGGTTCTTTCCGGTATGGGAGGCGCCGTGGGAGGGTTCACGGGGGCCGGCGCTCCCTGGATGCGGGACTATCGCACCGGTGACACGATGTACGTCTTCAGCCTGTTTAGTCCGCGCAAGGTATCCAGGGAGAAGTGAGAGCGCCCAGGGCCGACGTCAGGAGGGTCATGAATTGGCGGGTGGCGCAGAAGCTCGCTTTGTCGTGTGTGCGCGTCGCGTCCCGATCGATCGGGGCGATCGCCCGCAGCGAGAGGCCCTTGTTGAAGTTCATGGCGCGGCATCGCCGTCCCGGCTGTGGGCCTTCGAGTTTTGGTCATGAAATATCACAGGCAGGATGCCCGTTCGACGGGCTGGCGCCCCGATAGATCGCGCCGTCACTCGCCCGGAATTCATCACCCTGAACGCGCAATTCGTCATTTGTAACGGGTCACCTGCCTTGCCGGCCCGTTCTTCCGCGCTCCACGATAGGCCCCTAAGCTAGGCTAGTCAACACCCTCAAAACACCCCAAATGGGACGTATGGGACGTTCATTCGCTTTTTCTTCGTAATTTGTAAGTAATTGATAATACTATACTTATATATTTCATGATGGTGATTTGAGTTTTGTTTTTCAAAAATGTGTTCAATTTTCGTACAGTGGGTAAAAATTACAATTTGCCACTTTGCAGACTGATGCCGCACTTCATGCCCGCCCGTCTGATGCAGATGCAGACCGCTTGTGGGGGCGCAGGTAATTTGGTACTATCAGCCTTCCTTGGTCACAGACCGCTTTGTTTGCAAAAGACAACTGACCAGCAGCACAGAGGCAGAATGGCCATGCCGGGAAGGCATCGGATTTTTCACACTGGGAGGGTTTCGTGCGTCGCCTAGGACTCATTGCAATTTTGTGTGTCGCCTCGATCGCTCTTACGGCCAATGCGGCCGAAGAGCATTTGCCCAGGCTGGCGGGCTATTCCGCCCAAAGCTCGCAGGCCGAGCGGGAGTGGGAAGGGAAGTTCAAGGCCATTCCTGAGCCGGACAATCTGCGGGCGTACATGAAGCGTCTCTCGGCCTATCCGCACCACGTCGGCTCTCCCTATGACAAATCGAACGCCGAGTGGATCCTGGCGAAGTTCAAGGAATTCGGCCTCGACGCCCACATCGAAACCTACTACGTCCTTTTCCCGACGCCCAAGGAACGCGAAGTGGAAATGGTGGCGCCTACGAAATTCGTTGCAAAGATGCAGGAACCGACCGTGCCGGAAGACCCCACTTCCGGCCAGCATGGCCAGCAGCTGCCCACCTACAACGCCTACTCGAGTGACGGCGACGTGACCGCCCCGCTGGTTTACGTGAACTACGGCGTGCCGGACGATTACAAGAAACTCGAAAGCATGGGGATTTCGGTCAAGGGGGCCATTGTCATCGCGCGCTACGGACACAGCTGGCGGGGAATCAAACCCAAAGTTGCGGCCGAGCACGGCGCCGTCGGCTGCCTGATTTATTCCGACCCTGAAGGGGACGGCTACTATCGCGGCGACGTTTTCCCGCAGGGGGCTTTCCGCCCGCTGGAAGGCGTCCAGCGCGGCAGCGTGATGGACATTACGAAGTACTCCGGCGACCCGCTCACCCCCGGTGTCGGCGCCACCAAAGACGCCAAACGGATTCCATTGAAAGAGTTGACGGTTCTCACCAGGATTCCAACCTTGCCGCTCTCGTACGGCGATGCGAAACCTTTGCTGGACGCTCTGAAAGGTCCGGTGGCGCCGGGAGAATGGCGGGGCGTGCTCGGCCTGACCTACCACGTGGGGCCGGGGCCGGTGAAGGTCCATATGGCCGTAAAGGCCAACTGGGACGTGAAGCCCATCTACAACGTGATCGCCAAAATTCCCGGTGCGGTTTACCCGGACGAATGGATCATCCGCGGCAACCATCATGACGCCTGGGTGAACGGAGCGGAGGACCCGATTTCCGCCCAAGTCTCAATGATCGAAGAGGCGCGCGCCCTTGGCCTGTTGCTGAAGCAGGGATGGAAACCCAAGCGGACCGTCTATTACTGCGCCTGGGACGGTGAAGAGCCGGGCCTGCTGGGGTCAACGGAATGGGCGGAAGAGCACGCCCGTGAACTTGAAGATCACGCGGCAGTTTACGTCAACACGGATTCCAACAGCCGGGGCTATCTGGCCATTGAAGGCTCGCATACGCTTCAGAAATTCATCAATGGCGTGGCCCGAGACATCCAGGACCCCGAGAAAAACATCTCGGTCTGGCAGCGGGATTGGGACCAGCGGATTCGGCGGGCCAAGACCCCGGCAGAACGGAAAGCCCTGCGGAGTAACCCGGACCTGAAAATCGGCGCGCTGGGGTCAGGCTCCGATTACACCGTGTTTCTCGACCACCTTGGGGTCGCCTCGCTGATGCTTTCCTATGGCGGCGAGAGCAACGGGGCGGGCATTTACCATTCGATTTACGATGACTTCTATTGGTATACCCACTTTAACGATACCAAGTTTGTTTATGGACGCGCCCTGGCCCAGACCGTGGGTACGACCGTCATGCGCCTGGCCGATGCGGACATCCTGCCCCTGGATTATTCAGAATTCGCAAATACCGTGCGCACCTATGTGGATCAACTCAAGGACCGGTTGAAGCGTGAGCAGGATGAGTCGAAGGAGTTGGACACGGAAATCAAGGAAGGTATTTTTACCGCAACCTCCGACCCTGAAAAGACCTACGTTCCTCCCAAGCCCGAAGCCATGCCTCCTTTTCTGAATTTTGCGCCGCTCGATAACGGGGTGGCCGCGCTGGAGTTAAGCGCGGGGCACTACCAGAGAGCGCTCCAGGCGGCAGAAAGCAACGGTGGGGCTGCCCTGGCGCACGCTTCGCTTGCCGATGTCAATCGCCGGATCATCGAGACCGAGCGAAAGCTGATTCGGCCCGAAGGACTGCCCGGAAGGGCCTGGTACCGGCACCAGATTTATGCCCCCGGGGCTTACACCGGTTACGACGTGAAGACGCTGCCGTCGGTTCGTGAAGCCATTGAGCAGCGGCAATGGGACGAAGCCGGCCAGCAGATCGAGATTGTTGGAAAAGTTCTCGAAGATGAAGCCCAGGCGATCGAAGTCGCGGCGTCCGCTCTCGAAAATGCTTCCCGGTAACCTGGCAGGTCAGGGTCTGCGAAACTATTCTTGAGGCTTGCATCATACAGTGACGAGTCTTCGTAGCGCCGGCATCTTGCCGGCCTTGAAAATTGCCGCCGGGACGGCGGCGCTACATTTTGTGGCGTCTTTTTGTAACCTCTCAAGCTTGCAATGCGTCTCCAATTGTGTAATGCTCACCTGGCCGATTAGCGGTTAGGAAATCATATTGAGTTAATGCTGGCGCGGAGCGGGTATCACTTCAACGGCAGTGTTCTCATAAATACAGCAAGAATGTCCGTTCGAGGTTATCAATGTTCTCGGCAGGAGAACGGGTCATTCGAGTACTTCGACCATCAGTCATTGTATTATGTGGCCCAGGGGGATGTGGAAAATCGACATTTGCTGTCCGGCATTTCCGACCAACTCATGTTATCTCTTCCGATTTTTGCCGGCAGTTGGTATGTGATGATGAGACTGACCAGCGTTACCATTCACAAACGTTTGCTCTCTTAAATTTTCTCATTGGTCAGCGCCTCTCCATTAACCGCTTATGTGTTGTTGATTCAACTGCGATAACTCCCGGGGCACGGAAGTCCCTGCTGGATGTTGGTCGGAAGTACCGAGTCCGTACAGAGCTTTTTCTTTTTGATATCGCGCTTGAGAAGTGTCTTGAGCGCGACCGGGGCCGTCTGGGCTCCGTGGGTTCGAGGGTCATCGAGGAACAGTATCGATTGTTTAAGCAGGCTCAGGAAACGGTCCGTTCCGAGGGGTTCGACGAGATTATCGAGTTGCACGAAGAAGATTTAGAGAGCGTGCGCTTTGAAATTCTCTACCGTCCTATTAACCCGATGAGCCGTAATAACGATTTAAAAGACAGGCACTCTGCTTCGTCTCCAGCCACCGTTTCCGAATCGCGTAGTTGACACTCCACCTCACTACCTCCTAGAATTCTCAAGGGCTTAACTTTATGGTACCGGGATCCAAAGAGGCCGTTTTGCAGCCTGGCTTGAAGCGCGCAACCGACGTTATATCGTTGATCGGGAACACGCCGCTGGTCCGATTGCAAAGAGTTTGCGCAGAGTTTCCACAGGTGGAGCTCCTGGCGAAGGCGGAGTGGGCCAATCCCGGCGGTTCCGTGAAGGACCGCGCTGCATGGAACATTATTTTGGAAGCGGAGCGGGACGGTCAGTTGACACCGGGCAAGGTTTTGCTCGATTCCACATCCGGAAACACCGGAATTGCCTACGCCATGATTGGTGCGGCGCGAGGATACCGTGTCAAGCTCTTTATGCCCCTGAATGTGAGCCAGGAGCGCAAGCACATCCTGCAGGCCTTTGGCGCCGAAATCGTCTACACCGACCCGATGGAGGGATCCGACGGCGCCATCCGCAAGGTTCGCGAACTGGCGGAAAAAGAACCCGAAACCTATTTTTACGCCAACCAGTACAACAATCCTGCCAACTGGCGGGCCCATTACCAGACCACCGCACCCGAAATTTTTGAGCAGACGGAAGGACGCATCACGCACTTTGTGGCGGGTCTGGGCACCACCGGAACCTTTGTGGGCACGGCGCGGCGGCTGAAAGAACTGAAGCCGGATGTTCGCTGCATCTCCTTCCAGCCGGACTCTCCGTTTCACGGCCTGGAAGGTTTGAAGCACCTGCCCTCTTCCATCGTCCCCGGCATTTATGATGGCGCGGTTGCCGATGGCGAGGTGGAAGTTTCTACGGAAGAGGTCTACGCCATGGCTTTGCGGCTGGCGCGCGAGGAGGGACTGCTGGTGGGTATTTCGGCCGGGGCCGCTGCGGTGGCTGCCCTTAAGGTGGCCCGGCAGGTTGAAAGCGGGATCATCGTCACCATCTTCCCCGACAGCGGCGACAAGTATCTGAGCGAGCGCTTCTGGAATGAGGGGTCGCCGCGCTCCTAGCCCGGACTATTCATGAACTGGAGGATGTTGTCGTGAATGGGGAGAAGGGGCACGACTTCAGTCGTGCCCTTTCACGGAGCCCTGGTCTATGATGAATAATGCGGGCTAGCCCGGCGCCTTCCAGTTTTTGAGAGTTGCCGGCACTGCCGGGACAGGCCCGGGCTTCTGCCGGCATCTTTTTTCTTCAACGCAAGGGAATCGAATGGCGATACAACTGGAAGACAAACACCTTGAGAGCATCCGTTCGCATGGCAGGCGGGAATACCCGAACGAATGCTGCGGGATGCTGCTGGGCCGCGCGGACGGCGTCGCCAAGGAAGTTTCTGAGGTTGTGCCACTGCGGAATCTGCGGCATGATTCGGCGCGGGCGCAGGAACTGCTGCCGCTGGAAGATCCCGGTCGCGAGTCCGAAAAGAACCGCTTCCTGATTGATCCGCTGGAGCAACTGCGGGTTGAGAAGGACGCGCGCCATCGCGGGCTGGACGTCCTGGGCTACTACCACTCTCATCCGGACCATCCGGCCCGGCCATCGAATTATGATCGTGAGCACGCCTGGCCATGGTATTCTTATATTATTCTTTCGGTTGAACGTGGTGAGGCCTCTGAAATGACCTCGTGGGTTTTATCGGAAGACCGTGCGCATTTTGATCCTGAGCCGTTGAAACTTTAGACCACTGATGTTCATCCAAGGATATAGTGGACTTTTTAGTGTATAATACTTAGTTCCGGTTCTGTACGATGGATCGAGGAGAAAGAATGCCTGTAAAAGTAGTTATTCCCACCCCGCTGCGGCAGTACACGGGGAAGAAGGATTCGGTGGAAATTGATGCGAAAACCGTCGGCGAGGCGCTGGCAGGTTTAACTTCGCAATTCGGTGACCTGCGCAAGCACCTTTACAATGAAGATGGCAAGCTTCGCAGTTTTGTGAATGTGTATGTCAACGACGAAGATATCCGCTTTCTTCAGAAGGACCAGACCCCGCTGGCTGAAACTGATGTGATCAGCATTGTTCCCTCCATTGCCGGTGGTTCCATGATCCGCTGTATCTGTAGCTAGCCTGGATCCCGCAAGAACGGGGTTCCGGGCTTATCCCCCACGACCAGGAAATCTCAAGCAAAAGCAGGAAAGTTTGGCGATTCTGGCCCTCGATCGGGCAGGTATTGCATGGTTCAGGAATTTTAAGGAAATGACAAGCAAAGAGGAAAAAATGGCGACATTAGTGACAGCTCCAACGGAGCAATTGAGTAAGGATGAAATTCTTCGATACAGCCGGCATCTCATCATGCCGGAAGTGGCCATGGAAGGCCAGCTGAAGCTGAAGCAGGCCAAGGTACTCTGCATCGGTGCAGGTGGCCTGGGCACGCCACTGGCCCTTTATCTGGCCGCAGCCGGCGTGGGAACGCTGGGCATGGTGGACTTTGACGTGGTCGACTTCACCAATTTGCAGCGGCAGATCATTCACGACACGGACGATGTGGGGCGGCTCAAGCTGGATTCGGCGCGCGACACCATCCGTGACATCAATCCGAACGTGGAAGTGATTCCCTATGAGACGCGGCTGACTTCTGACAACGCGCTCGACATCTTCCGCGAGTATGATATCGTTGCCGACGGCACGGACAATTTCCCCACCCGCTACCTGGTGAACGATGCGTGCGTGCTGCTGGGCAAACCTAACGTCTATGGAAGCATCTTTCGTTTTGAGGGGCAGGCTTCCGTTTTCTATGCTCCGGAAGGGCCGTGCTACCGCTGCCTTTATCCGGAACCGCCTCCGCCGGGTCTGGTTCCGAGCTGTGCCGAGGGCGGTGTGCTGGGCGTACTGCCGGGCATCGTAGGCTCATTACAGGCGCTCGAAACCATCAAACTGATTCTCGGCAAGGGCGATTCGCTGATCGGCCGCCTGCTGCTCTTTGATGCGCTCCACCTGAAGTTCCGGGAGCTCAAACTGCGCAAGAATCCGGAGTGCCCGGTCTGCGGAACACATCCAACCATTACGAAGCTGATTGATTACGAAGAATTCTGCGGTATTCGAGGAGAGGAACACGTGCCTGAGACCCATGTGCCGGAAATTACGGCGACAGAAGTAAAAAGGATGATGGACGAGAGCAAACCTTTTGTTCTGGTCGATGTTCGCGAGCCGCATGAATATGATATCTGCAATATTCCGGGCGCCAAGCTGATTCCGTTGGGCGAGGTTCCGAAGCGCATGCACGAACTGAACTCCGCGGATGAGATTGTTGTGCATTGCCGGTCCGGCGTGCGCAGCGCGAAGGCTGTGGAATTCCTGATGCAGTCCGGCTTCCGCAGGATCCGCAACCTGCAGGGCGGCGTCCTGGCATGGGCGCGTGACATTGATTCCTCCATGCCCAGCTACTAACCCGTCAACTCGTTTAAGCCGGGGCGGACGACCGTTCGTCCCGGCCAACTCTCCGCTCAAAATCACACCCCTCGCAGGGAGGCTGCTCAAGGGCGGCCGGGCCTAAGCGCCCCCTTCTCATTCCGCAACCGCGGCTCCCCATTGCTCTTGACCCCGAATTGTCATACCATCGTCATAACGAACTGACTTCCGTGAGGGGGTGCACGATGAAGTTTCACGCCAATCGCCGGGAATTTATCCAGGGTTTTGGGGCAGGTCTTGCCGGGCTTGCTCTGGCTCCGCGCCATGCGTTTGGAGCCGCCCCGCCGCCGGCGCCTCCGGTTGCGGTGGCAAAGTGTATGGAATACGGGCCCCAGGTGCGTCCAACACTGGCCAGGCTGTTTGACCAGATTGGCGGCCTCTCGCGCATCGTGCGCGGCAAGACGGTGGCCGTGAAGATGAACATGACGGGCCGCCCGAGCACGCTTGTTCAGGGCATGCCCATCGGCATGACTCACTGGGTCCACCCCGAAGTAATCGGGAACACGGTCTATCTGCTGGGGCAGGCCGGCGCCCGAAGGATCATCCTGGTGGAAAGCTCGCTGAGCCCCTCGCACTCCCTCCAGCAATTTATGTCTGACGCCGGCTGGAACCCGCGCGACTTTGCCAGCGCCGCGACGCGGGTGGATTTTGTGGACACCAACTACGGCGGCCCGGGCGGAACCTACAAACGGCTCTGGGTGCCCGGGGGCGGCCTGCTGTTCCGGGCCTACGATCTGAATCCGGTCTATACCGATATCGACGTTTATGTTTCTCTCGCCAAACTGAAGGAGCACGCCACGGCGGGCGTTACTCTTTCCATGAAGAACACCTTCGGCATCACCCCCTGCACCATGTACGGGGATGGCGCTGGAATTGACAAGCCTTCCGAGGTGGTCAAAGGTTCGCGCGGCGGCACCCTGCACGACGGCAAGCGCCAGCCTTCCAAAACGGCGCTGGCGGAAAATGACCCCAACTCGCCCCGCGTTCCCGGCTATCGCGTTCCGCGTGTGACGGCCGATCTTGTCCACGCGCGCCCCATCCACCTGGCCATCATTGACGGCATTCACACCGTTGCGGGCGGGGAAGGACCATGGATCAAGCGCTGCCGGCCGGTGCACGCGGGAGTGCTGGTGGCGGGAACCAATCCCGTGACCACCGACGCCGTGGCCACCGCGCTGATGGGATTCAATCCCATGGCCGAGCACGGGACCGCTCCCTTTGAAAAATGCGACAGCACGCTGAAGCTGGCCGAAGGTCTTGGCATCGGCACCCGCGACCTGGATCACATTGAAGTGATCGGCACCCCCATCTCCAAAGCTCGCATCGACTTCCGCCGGGCCTGAACGCAGGCGCTCCATTACCTTTTTGACCTCCACTGGCCTGGCATGCCTGTGGGGGTCAAATTTGCTTCGTTTCCACCAAGCCCGTCCGGTGGTTTCCCCGAGGAATAATTGTTTCTTTGACCTCACTCCACTTGGCGCTCAAAACCGCTCCTCTCCCGCTCTTGTTCAATCCTGAAAACCTTCTTCAAAACGTAACCTGAACGTAACGCCGCGTTCATTCGGGAATGTTGTAATGCATTACAGATGCAACGCCCAATGTGGTCCCGGTGGGACGTCCCACCACAAACCGTGGCAAACCGGGAAGGAGCGGAAAATGCTCCGTTAAATCAGGCTGGATCCACAAACCCCGGCATCGGCGCTGCAGGCGTGGCGCCGGAACCGGGGTTAAGTCTTGAACGAGAGACGCGGAAGGTTGCCGGCGCAATGACTCCGGCCACGGGGGCGCGCCTCTCGTTCATCTATTTCGACGCCGGAGGAGGCCACCGGAGCGCCGCCAAGGCGCTCACAACGGCGGCGCTGGAACAAGGCCAGCCCTGGAAAATTGAATGCCTGAACCTGCAGGAATTGCTTGATCCTCTCGATATTGTCAAGAAGCTGGTGGGCCTGCGGGTTCAGGATGTCTACAACTACATGCTGGAGACGGGGTTGACCCTGGGCTCCGCCCGGCTTCTGCCGCTCCTCCACGCCGTGATCCGCAGCCGCCACTCGATGATCGTCGGATTTCTGGAGCGCTATTGGCAAGAGACCCGCCCGGACCTCGTGGTCTCGCTGATTCCCAATTTCAACCGCGAGCTTGCAGAAAGCGTCCGGCAAACCCTTCCCAATGTTCCTTTTGTTACCGTGCTGACAGACCTGGCGGACTATCCACCGCATTTCTGGATGGAGCCTGAATCCGACTATCTAGTTGTGGGGACGGAGCGCGCGGCGGAACAGGCTTATGCAATGGGACACCCACCTGACCGCGTTTTTCTCACCTCCGGCATGATTCTCAATCCCGCTTTCTACTCAATTCCCGAAGCAGCCCACCGCCTGCAGCGTGAATCCCTGGGGCTCCAGGCGCACCGGCTCACAGGGCTGGTGATGTTCGGGGGGCAGGGTTCGCGAGCCATGCTGCAGATTGCGCGCCGGCTGAACCGGCTGGACTGGCTGCAGTTGATCCTGATCGCCGGGCGCAACAAGAAGCTGGAGTTGCAGCTTCGGGAGATGGATTTCCAGATTCCGGTCCACATTGAGGGGTTCACTTCCCAGATGCCGCGCTTTATGCAAATGGCAGATTTCTTTATCGGCAAGCCGGGACCCGGCAGCCTGAGCGAAGCGTTATTCATGGGCTTGCCCGTCATCGTCGAGAGGAACGCCTGGACGCTGCCCCAGGAGCGATTTAACACGGAGTGGGTGGCAGAGAGAGAAGTTGGCATCGTGGTCCCGAGCTTTCGCCAGATTGGGCGGGCGGTCGAGTGCCTGCGGGACCCGGGCGCCTTTGCCCGCTACCGTGCGAATACCAGGCAGCATCACAATCGTGCGGTCTACGAGGTGATCACAATTCTGGAGAGTATTCTT
>Ga0315535_1003043_pt1 | contig 10427 bp, 10 predicted proteins | sample SalMarSW160220MG_2_FD_203092 | JGI IMG/M metagenome (GOLD analysis project Ga0315535, IMG submission 203092) | Salt marsh sediment microbial communities from the Plum Island Ecosystem LTER, Massachusetts, United States - Salt Marsh Sediment SW1602-20 ...
TATAGTATACCTTGAAAATCATATCAACCGGTTGGAAACCGTTTTGAGGATAAGAGGCCATGCAACTGAAAAGAGAAAGGGATTTTGCACGGGTATTAAACAGTCGGTAGGAAATTCGGTGTTGAAGCTGACGGAGACGGAAAGGCTGTTTCTTCGGACAGTGACAGCTCAACGCTGACTTATCCAAAACAGAATTTTCTCACAGACAAAAGGCGCGCCATTTGCAATCCATGTGATCGCAGTCCACCATCCCCATTTTAAAACAGTCTGTTTGACCTTCGGCACGCTGGATGCTGCGAATCAAGGTCGAAACATCAAGAAAGTTCTTTTGGGGAGTCCGTTGGTCCACACGATCGGACGCATTCATTGCGGTCTTGTTCGTTTTCTTTTGGCAACTTCTGCGCTTTATCGAATTTTTGCTGTTTTTTGACATTTAGAAATTAGATGCAGATTTTTCATTAAGGCCGTTCATCCGCCAAACTTCAGTTCGGATTAAAATTGCCGCCTCTCCCCGTTTAGGGTTCGGGGTCTTCGACCTGACCATTAAAAAAAAAATCTGTTTTCAAAGGTCTTTATATAGCGGAAATCATGAAACTTTAGAAAGAGCTCGATGAAAACGCAAAAGGTATATTGAAACTGTACTCTTCTGTGAAATCTATCCCGCTTCCGTCATTCAGTTTCTCGGCAGTCAATTCCATATCCTGTACGGATTGTAACAATTGGCACTCTTTGAAGCACTTCTCCTTCGGCAGATTTCTCCGGGAGCAATTTTTACATGGAGAAGAGATCATGTTTCCCCCTTTTTTAATGGATATTCGAAGAACATCGACAAAAACATTTTATTTATTATTAACAACTTGTAATTTCTTTTGTCCATAGATGGGAAGGTTTATTTTACTAGGGGAAAATCCTGATGGGTCGGGAAGTTATCCCGAAAGAAGAGATAAGCGATATTTTTCAATCTTTCCAGAGATCCACGTCGATGAGGCCGAGTTTTGCAGCATATCGGATCAATTCGATGGTGCTGTGCAGGCCGAGTTTGCTCATAATATTGGCGCGATGATTTTCAACCGTCTTGGGACTGATAAAAAGTTTCTCGGCGACTTCTTTGCTGGAAAGTCCCTCGGCCAGTTGGCGCATCACCTCTTGTTCTCTGGGCGTCAGCGTGGCATAATCGGAATCTGTAATCTTTGCGGCTTTTAAAGGAGATTTCATAAGATTTTCGACAACAGAATGGGAAACGGAACTGTCCAGAAAATAATCACCTTTTGCGACAGATTCGAGTCCTTGGAGCAGCCTTTCGCTGGCGGATTCCTTGACGACATATCCTGTTGCGCCGGCTTGAAATGCTTCTGCAATGTAATCGATTTTTGAATGCATGCTGACAATCATAATCTTTGTTTCCGGCAAGCGCTCCCGTAAATCCCGCGCAAGTTGAATGCCGCTTTGATCCGGCAGGGATATGTCCACGATAACCAAATCAGGCTTCAGCTTTTTGACCATTGCGAGTCCTTCACGACCGCTTCCCGCTTCCCCGACCAACTTGAATCGGGAATCGCGCTCGATGATGGTTTTGAGCCCTTCTCTAAAAAGCGGATGATCGTCAATAATGATAATGCTTTTCTTCTCGGTCACGTGCGGTCTCCTTATAAGGCACTTCGATGAAAATTTTTGCGCCTTCTTTGGGACGTGATTGAATCTTCATTTTTCCGTTCAGCAGGCCGACCCTCTCCTTCATGCTCCGAAGCCCCATTCGTTTTTCCTTTGAAGCCTCCGCCAACCGTTTTCTAACGTTAAACCCCGTCCCGTCATCCTCGATACGAAGGATGATATTGGGAAAAGACGCCACCAGCTTGACCGTTGCTTTGGTTGCATCGGCGTGCTTTTGAATGTTCCAGAGGGCCTCCTGAATCAGTCGATAAAGATTGATTTCGGTGTCTGCCGGAATTTTCAAGTCTTCCAGGCCGGCCGCAACAAAATCGATGTCAATTTGATGTTTCTCCGAGAATTCTTCGCAATACTGATATGCGGTGTGGACCAGTCCGAACTGATAGAGTCCCGGAGGGTGCAGATCATAGGCCATATCCCGGATTGCAGATATAGACTTTTGAAGTACTTTTGATAATTCCACCGCCTTTTGTTTTATCTTTTCGGGGACGCGAAATTGATCATCAAACAGCGTTTCCCATCCGATTTTCAGATGAGAAAGCTCTTGGGCCACATTATCGTGAAGATCTCGGGCGATCCGCTGACGCTCGCTTTCTCTCGCACTTAAAAGAAGTCGGGTCAGTGTGTGAATGTGTTCTTCAGCCAGCTTTCTGTTGGTGATATCCCGGGCAAAAACAGCAACGCGTTTGACTTCTCCCAATGAATCGGAAACCGGATAAATTTTGGTATCATGCCATATGCCATTTCGCTCATCAACGACTCGTACCGGCCATCCGGTTTGAAAAACTCTTTTGACGTTCGTCATTCTGAGGCCGGCGACTTCGTGTGAGACCAAATACCATATACATAATCCAAGCATTTCATCCGGCGTTTTTTGAAATTTCTTGGCGTAAGCGTCGTTGATATCCAAAATGATGCCTTCAGTATCCAGCAACACAACGGCATCGGTGGTTGCGTTCAAAAGGGCTCTTGCCATTTCTTCGCTTTTACGCAGTTTTTCCTGGGCCTCTCTGTTTTCGGTGATATCGAAAAACACACCGCTGACATATTGAAGTTTCTTATTGGTTTTACAAACGATCTGTCCTCTTTCCTGGATCCAGCGGATATCGCCGCTTTTAGATCTGACTTTATATTCCCTTACATAGGATTTGGTTGTTTTGAGCGCCCGGATGAAGATCTCTTTGGCATTTTCGGCATCTTCGTCAACAATGATATCTCTCCATTTCATTTTTTTGGAATTAAAGAGTGCCGGGCTGTATCCGGTGATCTGTTTAATTTTTGAATCAAAAAACTCAACCGACCAGTCGGCATATCCCTTGTATACGATACTGGGAAGGTTTTTTACCAGGAGTTGATACTTTTTCTCGCTCTCCCGAAATGCTTTTTCCGCCGCCATTCGGTTGGCGCTCTCTATTTCCAGCACCTTAACCCGTTGTTCCAACTCTTTATAGGTTGGCTTTTTCGCCATAAACAACCTCCACCGGTTAATCATGCGATCTTTATCACAACTTTATATTCATGTTCAAATAATGTTGTCCAATATTTAAAAAAAAAGGGTGTTTCAATCAACACCCTTTTGAAAAAACAGATTGACCGTTACCGGTACGCTGTTTGTTACCCTTCCATGATCTCCCAGTAGGCTTCAAATGTATTGTCGTGAAGGGTGTATGCGTACCCGAGCATATGCCCGACACCTGGCAGCACCCCTTTCCTCACCCGCCAATAGGCCAAATAAATGGCGGGAAGCAACTGCGGCTGCCCAATTTCAGGATTATCCGCCGAATGCTGCCATACCTCCCTTTTTTCCATGACCCGCCAAAGGGTCCCGTGCTTTTTACTCCGCACGATTTGTCCGACATTGGGGAGCTTTTTCTTTATCACAACTTCATCGTGTGTATATGGCATGGTTCAGACTCTCCGATGACGATCACATATTCGTCATCATATATCTCAAGCACTCTCATACTTGAAAGATAAAGCGACCCGTGCACGATAAGATGCAATCTTGCCGTCTTTAATTGTCAAATCGAATTTGGTTATTTCCGCCACTCTCAAATCCCTTAACTTTTTGCCGGCGGTGGTCACCGCATTTTCCGCGGCTTTCTCCCATGAAACATCACTCGTGCCGACCAACTCAATAACCTTATAAACGCTGCCGCTCATATTCTCCTCCTCTCACGATATTTCTCTTTGCCGTCATAAATCGGCTTGAAAGAATTTTGGGTCAGGCCGCTGTATTCGATACCTGAATCCCGTATGAAAATTAATGAAAATTTTAGTATATGAAATCCTTCGACTTGCGAAAAAAAAAATTCAAGGGATACACCTGAAGAATGAAAAGATTGGTTCCCCAAGACAAAGGAACCAATCGGTAAAAATGGTTAAGCAGTGTAGCCTCCCGCCATTGGATTTAAAATTACTTTTTATTAATTTTACATTAACAAATCCCGAAAAAATATGTCCATAAGACAAAAGATTCATTTTCGTAGGGAAATGCCCCCATCGGGTAGGGATTTTTCCCGAAAAAAAAATCAAACTTCCGGTCATAATTTCTACACGGTTTTTTAAATGGGTTTCTTATTGACATTCCCTGCTGTTGAGAGAGAAAATACACCAATGTGGGGTTCAAGGGTTTCCTAAAAAAAGAGGTAAGCGATGGATGACAAACAAAAGGACAAAATCGCACCGGAATTTATTTTTGCAGACTGGATAAAAACATCCATGGCATTTTGGGAATCGATGGTCTCGATGTGGCCGACTGCCGATCCTGCCGATGACAAATCACCGGATTCAAAAAAAGATGGAAAACCAAGCCGGCTTCAAAAATCATTGGAAAGCACTCAAAAAACCTGGACGGCGTGGTCACGGATTATCAGCGAACCGGAAACCATGGAAACCATCTTTAAGGGAACCGGCGAAGTTCCTGAAATTTTATTAAAAATCGCTCAAACCTTCACGAACAGTTTTGTTCGCTTCCAACAACAGTGGCTTGAAAAGGCAGGAAAATTCCAGAAATCAACAAAATCGTATACGTTTGAGAACCTCGATGAAGATGCCGTTAAAGTTTGGATACAACTCTATGAGACGGAATTAAGAAAAATATTTAATATACCACAATTGGGATTGACACGATTTTATCAAGAGAAAATGATCCAGTCTGTAGATAAATTTAACAGATTTCAATCCAATTTGACTGAATTTTTGCGTCTGTTATCTTTGCCCATGGAAAAATCCTTCCAAATCTTGCAGGAAAAACTGACGGAACTGGCGGAGAAGGGCGATCTTCCTGAAGATTCGAAAGCGTATTATCAGATGTGGATTAAAATTTTGGAAGGACATTACATGACGCTGTTTCAATCTTTTGAATACACGAAGATCTTGAATAAAACCTTGCATTCCATGTCGGAATTTTCGGAAGCTAAAAAAGAACTTCTACAGGATACCCTGTTATATATGCTCCCTGTTCCAACACAAAAAGAAATGGATGAACTTTACAAAGAGATTTACCTTTTAAAAAAGCGGATCAAAGAACTTGAAAAGCGTACATAAGAATATCGACGGATCTGTCTGAACTTTACCGTATGATGTTCAATTTATAGCGATCTTCAAATTACAATTAGAGGTGATTTCATGGCTCAACCCAAAATATCTGTCGATCTAATTTTATCCAAACTGGCCGAAGATGCGGAAAAAGCCGGCGAAAGCGTCCAAAAAGCATCGGATGTGCTGATGGAAAACCTCGACACCGAGATTGCCGTCACACCTTACGATATCGTTTATGAAGAAGATCGGGTCAAATTGAAGCATTACAAACCGACGGGCGACATTCAACTTAAAAGGCCGCTTCTGGTGGTTTACGCATTGATTAACCGGGAAACCATGCTGGATCTACAGCCCGGAAGAAGCGTGGTGCAAAATTTTTTACAAGAAGGAATAGATTTCTATATGATCGATTGGGGTTATCCGGCTCGCAAAGACAGGTATCTCACCATCGACGATCATGTGAATGGATATATGGACAACATCATTGATTTTATTCTCGACAAACACCATGTGGATAAAATCCATTTGATGGGCATTTGCATGGGCGGTACGTTCTGTGTTATTTATTCTGCCCTTCATCCCGAAAAAATCAAAAATCTGGTGACCACAGTAACTCCCACAAACTTCGATACCAACCAGGGACTGTTGCATATCTGGATGAAGGATATGGATGTGGATCGTATCGTCGATACTTACGGCAATATTCCCGGAGATATCATGAACCTCGGTTTTCTTCTCCTTAATCCCGCGCGGTTAATGATCGATAAATATGTGGGATTTATAGAAAATATGTCCAACAAAACTTTTGTTGAAAATTTTGTCCGGATGGAAAAATGGATTTTTGACAGCCCGGATGTACCGGGTGAAACGTTTCGGCAGTTTGTCCGCGACTGTTACCAAAAGAATCTGCTGATCCAGAGCAAAATGGAGGTCGGCGGGAAACGTGTCGATCTCAAGAAAATTACCATGCCCCTCTTGAATTATTACGGGAAATATGACCATCTTGTTCCTCCCGAAGCGTGTGATCTGCTTACGAGCAGAGTCGGCAGTAAGGATGCCGAAGATATTTGTCTGGATACGGGTCATATCGGTATTTATGTGAGTTCAAAGTGTCAAAGGGAATTTGCACCCCGAATCGTCCGCTGGCTCAAAGAACGGGATGAAGACAAAAAGAAGCGAGAAACAAAAAAAGCAGGGCCGAAAAAAAGAGCTGCAAAAAGGGCCCCTAAAGCAGCAGCATCCGCATTGAAAACTAAAACGAATCCATAAAAAAGCATCCCTTTTTAGGAGACTTTCAATGACCAAAAGAAATAATTATTTTAAAACCTTTTGCAAAATCAGCAAGGCATTCGGAACGACGCTGGATAGAGGGAAGCTTCTGGATCTGATCATTCAGAGCGCCATAGACATCATGGAAGCCAAAGCGGCTTGTCTCTTTCTGGCGGATGAGGAAAAGGATGTGTTTGTTCCAATGGCTCAAAAAGGATTGTCTGAAAACTACTTGCATGCCAGTCCCATTCAAGCCAAAAAAATCGTCGGCGAAATGTTAACGGAAGGATATCTTTCGTTTTACGATGCGACCACGGATCCTCGTCTGGAAAACCTTGATGCAAAAAAAGCCGAAGGCATTGCATCCATTCTTTCTGTTCCGGTCAGGGTCAAGGAAAAGACCATCGGTGTCCTATCACTTTATACCGCAGAGCATCGCGATTTTTCAAAAGATGAAATAGACTTTTTATCAGCATTGGCCGATCAGGGCGGGATTGCCATCGGACGAGCCCGGTTGTTTGAACGTATTAATCAAAACTCGATGCTGTTTCTCGATCTGGCCTCCAGCATCAACTCGACGTTAGACATCAAGCAGGTGTTACATATTTTGACGGCCGAAATCTCTGAGGCGCTAGGAATGAAGGGGGTAATGATTCGACTGTTAAACCATAAAACCGGCGACCTCGATACGGTGGCAAGTTATGGCCTGAGTGAAGGATTTCAAAACAAAGGCCCTGTCTCCATCCAAAAAAGCATTGCGCAGGCACTAAAAGGTGAAACCGTCATTATCGAACATGTCTCTACGGACAACCGGTTGCAGTATAAAGAGGAAATCGTGAAAGAAGGTGTTGTTTCAATGCTCTGTGTTCCTATTAAAGCCAGAGAAGAGGTCATCGGCGTGATGAGTCTTTTCAGCGGTACTGACCGGAAATATCCTGAAGATGTCATTATTCTGGTAAATGCCCTGGCCCATACCGGCGGACTGGCTATCCAGAATGCTTCCATGTATCTCAACCTTCAGGAAGACAAAAAGTCCTTGGAAGAGGATATATGGAGTTATCGGTCCTGGTTTTAAATTCTTCGTACCTTTGGTGAACTGAAAGGAGTTTAATATGAGCGGAAAAACAATCGATCAACTTAAAGTCGGCGATACAGCCGAGTTCAGCAAAACGGTTTCGGAATCGGATATTTACCAGTTCGCCGGGATTACCGGCGATTTCAACCCGGCGCACACGAACGAAGCGTATGCGAAAAAGACCTTTTTCAAGACCCGTATTGCCCATGGAATGCTGTCGGCAGGTTTTATTTCCACCGTCATCGGAACCAAGCTCCCCGGAACAGGGAGCATCTATATCAAACAAGATCTGAATTTTTTGGCGCCTGTACGAATCGGCGATACCATTACCGCCCGTGCGGAAGTGATAGAAATTATGGATGGGAAAAATCGCGTCCGGTTAAAAACCGCTTGCGTCAATCAGGAGGGCACCGAGGTCTTAATCGGGGAAGCAGTGGTCAGTCCGCCCAAGCCGCCTAAAAAATAAGTCGGCACTCAGATTACGTTCCCGATTAAAAAATCCATGACACCTTTTTTAATCATGCCTTCCGGCAACGACTGATAATGTTTAAAGCAGGCTGAACACAAATACACAAATTCCTCAACACAATGAATTTTTCCATAAGAGATGATGTCGCCACACAAGCTGCATGGATAGTCCGGGCCTTCAATATTTAGACTTTTGACCAAATATTGAACCCCAACGCCATAACGGGGAGCATTTGTAACCGGCAGATCCCGGCACCATTTTACTTTTGCTTCGTAAAGCCTGTATGCTTCCGGGCCATTTGTATTCGGCAAGTGATTTAATGTTTTAATAAAGTAAACGTCTCATTTTGGGGGATAGAATTCCCATTCTTTGGGAATTTCTCCTATTGGTTTGCATCACCGCATTTTTGATGTGACTTGTAATTCTATTTGCGCGCCGATTTTAAGAATAAATATTCCGGTGGCATGCAATAAAAAGGGGAAATCTTTAAGGTGCTGGAGAAATAGCAGGAATGTTCGGTAAAACAGCGCAAAAATTTTAAACTTATGGATTATTTTCCTTCTTGAAGAAGCTGCCGAAGCTCTCCATGGTTTCCTGGAACTTTTTACTCTGTTTATCGATCAGATCATGAAATCCTTGAACCAGTTCTTCCTGTGATTCGGCCTTCTTTTTTTCCACTATCATCCGAAGGTGGTTGATGGTTTCTTCCTGGTCCGCAACTTTTTCTTTAAGTTCCTCGTATTTTTTGACCAGCGCCAGGTGCTCGTTTTTCGGTACCATGCCCATCAAATCCAGATAATTTTTAAAGGAATTTAAAAAATTTTCAGACGCTTCTTCCCAGGTTTCCGTATAAGCCGGCGTGTCTTTTTTCAAATGCTCCAGGCCGTAAAATTTATTGAACATGGCGGTCAACTCATCAGACCCCTTAAACCCCTGCTGCATCCACTTGGACATATCTTCAAGTTGTTTCTGCTGTTTTGCGGCATCCATCAAAAGATTGCCCCAGAATTCCAGAAAATGTCGGTCCATGATATCGCTCCATTTAAGATTTTTCTTTTTGAAGATCGTTTTGCAAGTCAAGCTGAAATCGTACGGGTCCCCGATAGTTTTTGTCGCCGAAACGGGTGTGCAGCGCACAGGCGGAATTTGGATGAGACCATGACGTTGCAATGGCCACGTGACCTTTTGGAAAAGCAGTAACTTCAGCATCGATATAGTCAATGGGAGCGAGCGCCGTTTCTTTTTCAACCAAGTCGTCGCTCTCTCCGTAACAGATGAGCCATTTGATCCCTTTCTCCTGGAGTCGCTTAAGATTCAGTTTTTCTCCGAAAAGTTTGACCGGCAGCGTTCCGTCTTCGGTAATCGGAATGTTATAGGAATCGAAACTCATCTGGGTAATGGATAGCGGTAAATCATTCCGCTCATTGTTCAGCCAGTAATTGATGGCTGCCGCGGTCTTGCTGATTTTCACTTTATCGCCATCCTGGCGGCCGAACATCGTCAAATCTCTGTAAAATACCGCTATCGGGGATTCATCTTCGATGCTTTTGAGTTTATAAACCCAGCCCATGAGCTTTCCGTCTGCCACTTTATTGCCGTTGGGCAGGGTTTTGGTGCCATAAAGAAGATCATTGAAACGCTGGGGAAGTTTTTTTAAAAAATCGGCAAGCCCTTTGCTTCGGGTGCCGTCCATGGGAGATACGCAGGTGATCAGCGTATCCACCAATCCGTCGAGCTTTCCGGAAAGAAGATTGCACACCGCCGAAAAACCGCCTTGACAGTAACCGTTCAACGTCACCGGATTCCCGTGTCTATTCTTTACCGTTTCGCAGAACAGCCGTGTGTCCAAGGTATCGTCTTCACCGGTCATAACCTGGACGGCTTCGTTGGTACTGATATCCTTGAAAATTCGAATATAGGTGGGAATGCCCTGGTTGGCGAAACAGTGAGCATAACTCCGGTCCTCATTGGGCAAAAAAGCTAAAATATTGGCGCCCAGCACATAAGGGGGAAGAATGATGACCGGTTTCCCGCTCTTATTAACCTTGACCTTTTTGTCCGTCGGAAGAATCTGATACAGCGTAAACCGGTCTGTTTCGACAATCTTTTTATTGTCCCCTCGCTCAAAATGAAATCCAAATTCAGATTCGATATCCTGAATCGCACTAGGATATTGGTTGGCCATAACGTCCATCATCTTCGCCTGCCTGGCTAAAAAACCCTCGATATCTTCTCCATCCGAGCAACAAAAAGTGTTAAACATAGCGGCAATAGCGTTTTCTATCTCAATTTTTCCCGAATGGTTGATTGCTTTCAAGCTGCCGTTGATACTTCGACCGATCACATCAAGATTAAAAGACAACAATTCCATGTAAGATTGAACACTTTTTAAAGGCGAGACGG
>Ga0315535_1003046_pt1 | contig 10421 bp, 7 predicted proteins | sample SalMarSW160220MG_2_FD_203092 | JGI IMG/M metagenome (GOLD analysis project Ga0315535, IMG submission 203092) | Salt marsh sediment microbial communities from the Plum Island Ecosystem LTER, Massachusetts, United States - Salt Marsh Sediment SW1602-20 ...
AACGCTCTGAAAACGCTTTAAATAGTAGTAAGTACCCGCTTAGTCTGCATCTTCCCTGGCATTGACCATGACTGAAATTTTGTCATACTTTTTGTCAGAAATTTCCTACTGATGTATCTTATAGACAAAAAACCTGACAAATTGGCAGACATATCACCTAACACAAACTTTCCCATAACTTATTTATTTATAATGGATTACGGGGTTTTCGGCAAATGGCATACATGTTGTCTTCTTAATAGTGACTATAGAAAAAATAAATATATTAAAATACTTTAATATTAAACGATTTTATAAACAGGAGGTGTTATTATGACACTCGTAAAATGGAATCCGGCTAGAGAGTTATTAAACGTTGAGCGTGAGTTCAACAAGTTATTCAATACATTCAACAGCAGGTTCGGTTTTGATGACAGCTCAATGAACGAGGACTTGGAGAATGCTGTATGGTCACCATTGACTGACATCAGCGAGAATAAAGATCAGTATATTTTGAAGATGGATCTTCCCGGTGTTTCTAAAGAAAATCTGAAATTAAATTTTCATGATGGTGAGCTTATTATAAGCGGTGAAAGGAAACAGGAAAAGGAAGATAAGGATTCGAAGTATCACAGAATTGAAAGAACTTACGGAAAATATTTTAGATCATTTACTCTTCCTCAGACCATTCAGGCTGACAAGATCAATGCTGAATTTAAAGACGGTCAGTTAACGATCACAGTCCCGAAATCAGAGGAAGCAAAACCGAAAGAGCTTGAAATAAAAGTAAAGTAATTAACAACGGTTTAGTTAATAATTCTCGGGAAGGGTAACTAAATTACAGTTACCCTTTTCTGTTATAAATACAATTATGGAATTTAAAGATTATTATAAAATACTTGGCGTTGATAAAAACGCTACTACTGAAGAAATCAAAAAAGCTTTTCGCAAGCTTGCAATGAAGTATCACCCGGACCGCAATCCGGATAACAAAGCTTATGAAGAAAAATTTAAAGAGATTACAGAAGCAAATGAGGTTTTAAGCGATCCGGAGAAAAGAAAAAAATATGATACTCTAGGCGCTAACTGGAAACAGTACCAGCACGCAGGCGGCGCTAATGCTAATGACTTTTTCAGAAACTTCGGCGGTGCCGGCGGTGGAGGAAACTATCAATACTCCGGCAATATTAACGATTTGTTTGGCAATGTCGGGGGCTTTTCTGATTTCTTCGAGAGCTTTTTCGGAGGCGGATTCAGATCCGCTAGAGGAGGCTCCCCTTTCGGTGGAGCTGCGCCGGCACAAAAAGGTAGCGACTACGAATCAACTTTGAATGTTACACTTGAAGAGGCCCACAGGGGCAGTGAAAGACAATTAAAGGTTGATAAACAAAAAATTAAAGTTAAAATTACTCCCGGAATTCAGGAAGGACAGAAATTAAGATTGAAAGGTCTTGGCGGACAGGGAAGAAGTGGCGGTGCCAAAGGCGATCTTTATTTAAAAATTCATATAACCGATCACCCTTGGTTTGAAAGAAAGGGGGATGACCTTTACTTCAATCTGAATGTGGACCTTTACACGGCTGTATTGGGCGGAAAAGAAAAAATTGAAACTATCGATGGAAAAAGATTGATGATTACAATAGATAAAGGAACCGACAGCGGCGCCACTTTGAGATTAAGAGGAATGGGTATGGCAAGAACCGGCGATCCGGCCTCAAGAGGAGACTTGTTTGTGAAGGTTATGGTGAACGTTCCAAAGAAATTATCCAAACAGGAAATTGAGTTATTTGAGAAATTAAAAGAAATAAGAAAGTAATGTCATTTCGATCCCGATCTGCCGAAAGGCTGGTCGGGGGAGAAATCTTATTCGTCACAATTAACCAAAAGAGTTCTCAATTGCTTAGCTCCTTCGAAATGGCAGAAATAATAAAGTTTATTTTGTAACAAAAACATGGAGAAAATCTAATGAGTTCAGAGCAGACAACAACTAAGAAATATGAATTTAAAGCGGAAGTAAAACAGCTTCTTGATATACTTGTACATTCACTCTACACAAGCAGGGAAATATTTCTGCGCGAATTGATATCTAATTCATCTGATGCACTGGATAAATTAAGATTTGAATCTACAAAGGGAACCGAAATTGCCGATAAGGATCTACCCCTTGAAATAAGGGTTAATTTCGATGAAAAGAAAAAGCTTTTAACCGTTTCCGACACTGGGATCGGCATGACAAAAGATGAGCTTATTAAAAATATCGGCACTATCGCAAAATCCGGAACTGCTGATTTTATAAAGAGTTTGAAGGATAATAAGGCGGATGCCAACAATATAATAGGGAAGTTCGGAGTCGGTTTTTACTCCGTTTTTATGGTTGCTGATAAAGTCGTAATAAAATCAAAATCCTACCTGAAAGATGAGACTCCCGTTGAATGGATCTCTGATGGACTCGGCAGCTATGAAATTGCCGGCCTTGAGGAAAAGCTTCCCCGTGGGACAACAATTGAAATTCATCTGAAAGAAGACACAAAGGATTTTGCCGAAAAATACAGGCTGGAAACCGTCATTAAAAAACACTCGAATTTCATACAATTTCCTATTTATCTTGAAAAGGAAAAGGTAAATACAATTTCAGCTATCTGGAGAGAGCCGAAAAGCAGCGTTAAAAAAGAACAGTACGTTGAGTTTTATAAGTTCCTTACTTATGACAACGAAGAGCCGATGGATATTATTCACAAGTCCGTCGATGCGCCGATACAGTTTCATAGCCTGCTCTTTATCCCCAAAAAGAATTTCGATTTCTTCGGCATGAACAGGGAAGACTATGGTCTCGATCTTTATGTAAGAAGAGTTTTGATTCAGCATAAAAACAAGGATCTGCTCCCGGAATATTTGAACTTTGTTAAAGGTGTTGTTGATTCGGAAGATCTTCCATTAAATATCTCAAGGGAGACTCTGCAGGAGAATATAATTTTTACAAAAATTTCCAATACTGTTACTAGCCAGGTTCTATCTTATTTAATAGATAAGGCCAAGGATAAACCGAAAGAGTATGCGGAATTCTGGAAAGAACACGGAAGGTATTTCAAATTAGGCTATACAGATTTTACTAACGCCGAAAAATATCAGCAGCTGTTGAGATTTAATTCCTCCAACGATAAGGATGACAAAGGACTGACTTCACTCGAGGATTATGTCTCCAGATTCAAGAAAGATCAGAAGGAAATTTACTACGCCTTCGGAAGCAGCAGGGAAGCGATCGAGCAGGATCCTCATATGGAAATATTCAAGAAGAAAGGACTGGAAGTTTTCTACCTGTATGATCCACTGGATGAATTTGTAATAAGTTCGATCAGGAAATTTAAAGATTATGATTTCAAATCAGTCGACACCGTTGACCTTGGCAAACTTGATAAATTCGAGGACAGCGGAGAGAAAAAGGATAAACCGGAAGAATTAAGCAAAGACGACACAAAACATTTTGACAGCCTGCTCGCGAGAATAAAGGATATTCTCGGAGACAGGGTAACAGAAGTAAAAGAATCAAAGAGATTGAGCGATAGTCCCTGTGTACTCGTAAATCCAGATGATACGATGTCATCACAGATGCAGAAAATTATGAGAATGGCTAACAAAGATATGAGTGTGCAGAAGAAAGCTTTCGAAATAAACAGGGATCACAAGCTCATTAGAAATCTTTTGAAAGTGTTCAAGGCAAGTTCAAAAGATGAATACATAACAAACACAGTCGAGGAACTGTTCGAAGCCGCACAATTACTTTCAGGTGATCTTACGGATCCTCATAAGCTTGTGAATAGGATAAACAAAACACTCGAGCAGTCGAGTGAGATGTATACTGAGAAGATACAGAAGTAAGAAGACGGAAGAACGGACGTGTCATTTCGAAGGAGTCCGGCATTTGCCGGGCGATTGCTTGTCCCGCAGTAGCGGGGAGAAATCTTAAATATCAAGCATAAGGATTTCTCACTCCAAAAAGGTGAGGTTCCAAATGACGCGACGATGCAAAGAGGTGAAATAAAATGCAATTTAATCCAAATAAATTAACAGTTAAGGCGCAGGAAACTATACAGAATGCGATAGAGATTGCGCAGAATTATAATAATCAGATATTAGAGCCCGAACATATTCTCGCGGCATTGATCCAGGAAAAGGGAAATATTGCCGACACGATTATGCAGAAAACTGGCGGAAATGTAAACGCGGTAAAAATTAAAATTAACGATATGCTCGAAAAACTGCCGAAAGTGAGCGGTACAGGCATCGGCAACCAGCAGATGTCGCAAACTACCGGCAAACTTTTCGATACCGCTGCAGATGAAGCTAAAAACCTTAAAGATGAATATGTCTCATCCGAACATATTTTAATAGGATTAGCTGAAAGTGAAGGAAAAACAGGACAGCTCCTTCGCGACAACGGCATTTCCAAAACTGAAATTTTAGCTGCACTGAAAGACGTACGCGGCAGTCAGAGAGTTACATCCCAAAACCCGGAAGACACTTATCAGGCTTTGCAGAAATACGGCAAGGACCTGAACGAACTCGCTCGTGCAGGAAAACTCGACCCGGTTATCGGTCGCGATGAGGAAATCAGAAGAGTGCTGCAGGTGCTTTCAAGAAGAACAAAGAACAATCCTGTATTGATCGGTGAGCCCGGTGTTGGTAAAACCGCTATCGCCGAAGGAATTGCACACAGAATCGTCTCTGGCGATGTACCTGAAAATTTAAAAACAAAAAAAATAGTAGCTCTTGATTTGGGCGCTATGGTTGCGGGCACACAATTCCGTGGACAGTTCGAAGAAAGAATGAAAGCTCTCTTAAAAGAAGTACAGGAATCAAAAGGCGAGATTATTCTATTTATAGATGAGCTTCACACGCTCGTCGGCGCCGGCGCTGCAACTGGAGCAATGGACGCTGCGAATATTTTGAAGCCTGCACTTGCTAGAGGCGAACTGCACGCAATCGGTGCTACAACCTTATCGGAATATAAAAAACATATTGAAAAAGACGCTGCGCTTGAGAGAAGATTTCAGCCCGTGCTTGTGACCGAACCGACTGAGGAAGATACTATTTCTATTCTGCGCGGACTCCGTGAAAGGTACGAAGTGCATCACGGCGTGCGCATTACCGATGCTGCAATAGTTGCAGCTGCACAGCTTTCCCACCGCTACATAACGGACAGGTTTCTGCCGGATAAGGCAATAGACCTGGTTGATGAGGCTGCATCGAAACTAAGAATTGAAATTGACTCTATGCCTGAAGAACTCGATGCGCTTGAAAGAAAAATTAAACAGCTTGAGATCGAAAGAGAAGCATTGAAGCGTGAAAAAGACGAAGCTTCTGCAAAAAGACTCCAGGAATTGAAAAAGGAACTGGGCGACCTCGAAGAAGACAGAAACAAGTATAGAATGCACTGGAATCTTGAAAAAGAAAAGATTCAAAAGATTCGTGCGATGAAAAGCGAGATAGACAACACGAAAACTATGGCCGATAAATTCGAGCGCGAGGGCAATCTCGGTAAAGTTGCGGAACTTCGTTACGGTAGAATTGCTGAACTCGAAAAAGCTTTGAAGTACGAATCCGGAGAGCTGGTAAAAATTCAGAAAGACAAAAAGATGCTGAAGGAAGAAGTCGATGCTGAGGATATTGCGGAAGTTGTAGCAAAATGGACCGGCATTCCCGTCAGCAGAATGCTCGAAAGCGAAAGAAGCAAGTTGCTCAGACTGGAGGATGAACTTCACCAGAGAGTGGTCGGACAGGAAGACGCAGTTTATGCGGTTGCAAATGCAATTCGCAGATCGCGTACTGGCTTGCAGGATGTGAATCGTCCGATCGGTTCATTTATATTTCTGGGCACTACAGGCGTTGGTAAAACAGAACTTGCTCGTGCGCTGGCTGAATTTCTTTTCGATGACGAGCACGCGATGGTGCGTATAGACATGTCTGAATACATGGAAAAATTCTCCGTGTCTCGTTTAATTGGCGCACCTCCCGGATATATCGGTTACGAAGAGGGAGGACAGCTTACAGAAGCAGTCCGCAGGCGTCCGTATTCGGTCGTGCTGCTGGATGAAATCGAAAAAGCACACCCGGATGTTTTCAATATTCTTCTGCAGGTTCTCGACGACGGAAGATTGACCGACAACCAGGGTAGAACTGTAAACTTCAAGAATACGATAATTATAATGACATCTAATCTTGGTTCACACCTGATACAGGAAAAAACCGACGGTGTGAGCGACGAGAATATGGAAAATGTGATGGGCAATTTAAGGCACACGCTTACTGATCTTCTACGCAAAACCATTCGCCCTGAATTTTTGAATAGAATTGACGAGGTTGTGCTCTTCAAACCGCTGACAAGAAGCGAGATAAGAAAGATTGTCGATATACAACTAAGATATGTACAGAAAATGCTTGCACAGAAGGAGATAACTCTTGAGGTGAACAATGAGGCAAAAGACTGGCTTGCAAAGCTTGGTTACGATGTAACATTCGGTGCAAGACCCTTGAAGAGAACGATACAGAAATACCTCACCAACCCGCTCTCGCAGGAATTGCTCATGGGTAATTTCTCGGATGGTGACACTATAAAAGTATCCCAGAGTGAAGACGCAGGTTTAGTATTTAAGAAAAAATAAAGGCAAATGTCATTTCGATCCCGACCTGCCGAAAGGCTGGTCGGGGGAGAAATAGAAAATTAATATGCTGCAACAGACCACATATCAAAAACACAGCCTGACAAAATTATTTTTTGCCCTGGCTTTTTTGATATCCCTGTCTTTTACTCCAGGGTATGTTAATTACACCACGGCCTTTCTACAGAAAAAAGCAAAAACCGAGTTGGTTGTTCCTTACAAAGCTAAAACCCCCAACTGGATAAAATCATTTAATAAAAAATCTAATGCCAAAAGCATTACAAAGTCACCTGCTTTAAAAAATTATGAGGCGGGTTTTTTATTGGCCTTCAATAAACTAACCAAAGTAAAGTTTGATAATCTCAAACAGCATCCTCCTTTAATAAAATCTCCAGGATGTTTCTACTCGCTTAAAACAGTTCCTCAAAGTTCAAAAGAGAACGATTTCATTTCTTTTATAGGATAATTTTCATCTCGCGGGATGGCGACTTAGTCTATCTCACGGTTTATAAACCTTATCCTGTTGCTAATAAAAATTTAACGCAATTTTTATTGTAGAGACGGGGCATGCCCCGTCTCTACTTAAAAACTAAATGATAATTCCCTATGAATATTTTAAAAAAGATATTAAAATTAATCGGGCTTATTCTTCTGATGTTTTTAGCGTGCTTCGGAATGGCTATCGGTGGGGCAGTACCATTTACGCCGATACGCAAACCGGAAAGCAGGGTTGAAATTAAAACTGAGCTGGTGGCGAAAACAAAAGACGAGGAATCTGTATTTGATGAGTGGGAAATGAGAGATTAGCAAAAAGGAAAGATTTCTCATCCGATAATACTTGAATCACCCGAAGTGATGCCTTTGCAGAAATGATAATTCCGCAACAATCACGGTTTGTGCCTGACACATTTCTAACAAAGCACTCCATATATCAAAAAAAACTATTCCTTATAGGGTTAAATCAATTTTCTAATTGACAATTGAATCCCGGCTGTTAAATTTAGGGGTAGACATTAAAAGTATTAACAACAATAGCGGGGGCTAAAATGAAAACGGTTGTATATACAAAATATGGTCCGCCGGAAGTCCTTCAACTAAAAGAGGTGGAAAAACCTGTTCCAGCGGATAATCAAATACTTATAAAAATACACGCAACAACATGTCATATCGGGGATGTGAGAGTAAGAAGCTTCGATGTTCCTTTTCCGTATAATATTCCCTTCCGGTTTTACTTCGGATTATTTAAACCAAAGCGCCCTGTCCTTGGAATGGAACTGGCAGGAGAGATTGAGTCCGCTGGAAAAGATGTTAAAAGATTCAAAGCTGGTGATAAGGTTTTTGCGACTACTGGCTTTACTTTCGGGGCTTATGCTGAATACCGGTGTATGGCTGAAAGTTCAGATAAAATCAAAAACGGAATGGTTACATTCAAACCATCAAATATGAGCTATGAAGAAGCTGCTGCGGGCGTTACCACCGGCGGAAGTACAGCGCTGATGGGTTTAAAAAAAGGAAAGATAGGCAGCGGTAAAAAAGTAATGGTTTACGGAGCTTCCGGAAGTGTGGGCACATACGCAGTACAACTTGCAAAGTATTTTGGAGCGCAAGTTACGGGAGTGTGCAGCACAGGCAATATTGAAATGGTGAATTCGCTCGGTGCGGATAACGTAATTGATTACACAAAGGAAGACCTGACGAGGTACGGGAAAGATTATGATATTGTTTACGATGCAGTTTATAAACTTCCTTCCGGAAAAGGAAAAAAACTGCTTGCCCCAAATGGTGTTTATCTAAGAGCAGGCGCGGGGGGGAGTGTAAGCATTAAAGACCTTGAATTTCTCAAAGACTTGGTGGAAGAAGGAAAATTAAAAGCGGTAATAGACCGGGTATATCCACTGGAGGAAATAGTCGAAGCCCACAGGTATGTTGAGAAAGGACATAAAAAAGGACACGTGGTAATTACTGTGTAATGTATTAATTTAACAAATAATCCAACCGTTCCTCACGTCACTGTTGTTCAAGTTTCTCGTTGCTCAGGTCTCCTGACCTGAGCAATATACCTATCACAACTTAGGTGAATTGCATAACGAATTAGCTTAATTGAGCTACGAGTAAAATCTGCTGGTTGACATTTACATTTGATTTCTTAATTTCACCATAAAAACGGGGAAATGCTTAAACGTCATTTTCATAGAAGGAACCTTCCGCACCTGTATTATAATGAAGGGACATACTTTGTCAATTACCGGTTATACGACAGCATACACCCGAATGAAGTAAAAAATCTGCAAAAGCTGATTAAAAATTATAAACTGTTGCATCCGGACGAGGGGCAAAAAGTATTTAAGAATTATGATTTATTGCTTGATAAACAGCAAAATAAAATTCAATATTTGAAACAGCCTCAAATACGTGAAATATGCAAAAAAGCAATTCACTATTATGATAATAAGGAATACAAACTAATATGCTATTGCATAATGCCAAATCATGTGCATCTTGTTTTTGATTTAATGAATAATAAAAGACTACTGGGCGATATTGTAGGATCTATAAAAAAATATAGTGCAAAGGAATCAAATAAGGTTTTGAACAAAAAAGGCAAATTCTGGCAATCAGAAAGCTTCGACAGACTCGTAAGAGATGAAAATGAATTATACTATGTAATACGCTATGTTCTTATGAATCCAGTTAATGCCGGTCTGGTTAATGAATGGATAGAATGGAAGGGCACATATTGCCGTCCCGAATTCCAGGTAATTGAATAAATATTTCGTTGCTCAGGTCTCCTGACCTGAGCATAAATATCCCGCCACAATTTAACTTAGTAGATTTGTGCAACAAAGTTTACTTAAAACATCATCTATGATCCCTGTGGTAAAACTTTCCCCAAAACTCGAAAGATACTATTCATTCCCAAAAACTACAGCTTCTCTGATATCACACACTCTGGAATCTTCTTCTCCCGTCTGGAGAAGATTCATCTTAAGCTTTTTCCTTTAATGATTGCTGCGAAACCGGAATACTGATAATAAATTCCGTTTTACCGGGAACAGAATATACTTTTATTTCCCCCTTATGACGGTTAATTACATTCCTTGCAATATCAAGTCCTATGCCTGTTCCTTCTCCTACTTTTTTTGTAGTAAAAAACGGATCAAATATCCTTGATAAAATTTCTTTAGGAATACCTGCGCCGTTGTCTCTGATCTTAACGGTAATATTATTTTTATCACATTCTGTTTCGATTACAATTTCACCATTTTGCGGAACTGCATAAATAGCATTGTCAATTATATTTGTCCAGACCTGGTTTAGTTCTCCAATATAGGCATCAACTTCGGTCATATCACCACAGAAATTTTTTGTAAGCTCAATATTTTTATCATTTATTTTATATCCGAGAAGTATCAGACTGTTTTCCAGGTCTTCATGAACATTGGTTCTTTGGAGATCACCCGACCTGTCCATTCTTACATGTGACTTAATAGCTCCCACAAGCATTGTAATTCGATCAGAAGCATTATCAAGATCTTTTAATATTAACTCAGAGCTTAGCAAATTTTCTAACCAGTCAAGAATATTGTGAAGGGCTTCGTTGGGAACATTATGTATAATTTTCTCAAGATCATCTGGCGAAATACCGGCCTCGGCCAGAGTCTCTGCCATTTCATTACAGCTTTTGATCCCTTTTTCATTCAACCAGTCATTTAATTCATCTTCTTTTTGAATACGCTGCAGGGGAGTAACCTTGGCTTTTGTGGAAGAATTCCCTTTATTAACCGC
>Ga0315535_1003048_pt1 | contig 10418 bp, 8 predicted proteins | sample SalMarSW160220MG_2_FD_203092 | JGI IMG/M metagenome (GOLD analysis project Ga0315535, IMG submission 203092) | Salt marsh sediment microbial communities from the Plum Island Ecosystem LTER, Massachusetts, United States - Salt Marsh Sediment SW1602-20 ...
CGAGAAGGTCGCTCGTGACGTGGACCTCCACCTCGCCCGTTTCGGCGTCCTCGACCGCCGAAAGCAGGCACGGCTCGAAGAAACGTCTTGCCATGTAGTGAAGCGCCTTCCATCGGTGGAAGTAGTCGATCGACGACCAGCTCGCCACCGGCCAGGTGTCGTTGAGCTGCCAGTAGAGGGTCCCCATCCCGCGCGGCATCGATCGACGCCAGTGCTCGACCGCGTACTTGATGGCCATTCCCTGGAGAATCTGGCTCGTCCAGACCGTCTCTTCGAAGCCGGTGGGAAGCCGGAACCAGTCGAGCATGTAGTGGATGATCGTACGATTTCCGATGCCGCTGCGTTGATGGTGCTCCATGACGTATGAGGTCACATTGCGGTCGCTCGCCTCGGTATAGGTCTCGACGGTCTTCGGCTCGGGGAAGCTCTGAAACCCGAACTCGGAGTTGAAGCGGTGCCCGCACGTGCGGTACCACTCGAAGGGTTTCATACCATGCCACACGTCCCACAGATGCGCATCGCCGCACTCGGGATTTCGGTGGTCGGAGCGGTCGCCGCACGGGCTGTGGGGGCTGCCCGGCCAATAGGAGGTTGCGCCGTCCTGTTCGCGCACGATCGCGGGCAGCAGATCGTCGAAGAGGCGCGAGTAGTCTTTCCAGCTCATTGTCTCGTCGGTCCAGCGCGGACCGACCAACCCCTGCTCGAGCTCGTTGTTGCCGCACCAGAGCGCGAGGCAAGCATGATGCCGGAGCCGGCGAACGTTCTCCTTTGCCTCCTCTTCGACGTTCGCCATGAAGGCCGCGTCATAGGTCGGGTAGGTGGTGCATGCGAACATGAAATCCTGCCAGACGCAGATTCCATACTCGTCGCAGAGGTCGTAGAAAACCTCCTCCTCATAGAGCCCGCCGCCCCAGACGCGGAGCATGTTCATGTGCGCCTCCGAGGCGCTCGCCACTAAGTCCCGGTAGCGCTCGGGGCCGGTGCGGTTGTTGAAGGCGTCCGCTGGAATCCAATTCGCCCCTTTGGCAAAGAATGGACGTCCGTTGATCACGAATTGAAATGACTCCCCCCATGCGTCGGCCTTCCGCTCGAGCTCGAGGGTGCGTAGCCCTATGCGCTTCGACCAACTATCGAGCCTTTCGCCGTCTGCCGTCAGCACGACCTCGACCAGATAGAGCGGCTGGTCGCCGAGATCGTTCGGCCACCACAGGCGGGGCCTCGGCACCCGCAGCTCGCCCTGTGCATGGCCCGATACCAGAGGGAGATCGATGCGAGCCACCTCTCGGCCCTCGAGGGTCAGGCGAGTCTGGACGCGGACCGGACCGTTCTGCGCGCCGTCGGATGCGACCGCGAGGTGAAGCAGGACGGAGGAGCCTCGCGAGTGATCCTGCGAGATCTTCACGTCTTCGATGCGAGACCCTGAGCAGCCGATCAGCTCGATGTCACGCCAGATACCGCAGGTGACCGCACGGATTCCCCAGTCCCACCCGAAGTTGCACTGCTCCTTCCGTATGTATCCGTGAACGCCGACCTTCGCGTCGGAGTACCATCCGGGCAGCCTTCGCTCGCGGTCTTTCACCTCGGTATACTTGAGCGCGCTCGCAAAGGTGATGGACAGTACGTTCTTTCCCTCGCGCAGGTGCGGCCGAACGTCGAGCTCGTAGATTCTGAACATGTTGTCCGTCTGTGCGACGGTCTTCCCATTGACGCGGACCGTCGCGAGCGTGTCGAGTCCGTGACAGACGAGGAGAACCCTCTCGTGGCGAAGGAATGCCGCAGGCACCGTGAGCTCACGGGTGAACTCCCAATCGCTCATCGCGACCCAGTATGCGTCGAGCTCCTGGTCGCGGTAGAAGGGATCTCCGATCAATCCGGCATCGAGGAGATCGGTGTGGATGCAGCCGGGCACCGTGGCATCGAGGTAGCTCCTGCTACCGACCCGTCGGGCCCTCCAGCGTCCATTCAAGTGTATTTTCTGCATCGCTTCGCTCCTCCGGACAACGCGCCCCGCCACCAGCGCCCGTGCGCTCGGCAGGATCCTGCGGAATCCCTGCGCATGAAATCGAGACGGGGTCAGCTCTTGACTGCACCGGCCGTCATTCCGGTGACGAGGTACCTCTGCATGAGGAACCCCACTGTGATGATCGAAACCATGGCGATGGTCGCCGCGACGCTGCTCTTACCCCAATCGACCGACACGGCGCCCACGTAGCGGGCGATTCCAACGGTGAGCGGGTAGGTATAGACGTTTGTTAGCTGCAGCGAGAACATCAGCTCGTTCCAGGATGCCTGCATCACGAGCACTACCGCTGAGGCGGCGGCCGGTGTAAGCATCGGGAAGATGATCTTCGAGAAGGTCTGCATCCTCGTCGCCCCCTCCACCCGTGCCGACTCGAGCAGCTCGTCCGGGAGGTCACGCACGAATCCCGCCATCAGCCAGATGACGAAGGGGAGGGACATCGCAGAGTGCGCGAGCTTTCCGAGCAGCAGGAGATTGGACAGTCGCTCGCCCAACCGCGACTTGAAGAGCTTCAGGGAATAGGCCGCAAGGGAGCCGAGCACGAGCGTGATGCAGGTTACCGAGACGGAGATGACGATCGAATTGCGGAAGTAGTTGAGGAAGTTGTCGTACTCCAGCAGCCCCCGAAAGTGGCTGAGCGTGGGGGTGAAGATGATCCGGGGCGGCATCTCGCGAATTTGCAGGGTCGGCCGAAATGAGTTGGATACGACGACATGGACGGGAATCATCGTAACGACGAGAAAGAGACCGATTATTGCATAGTTGACGGCTCGGAAGTACCACTTGCCCCGGTAGGTCACGCTGCTTCTCCTCCTCTCATCGCTCAAGAAGACCGAAGTCTGTTGCGCCGAATGAACGGCACGCCGAATATCACGAACATGACGACCATCGCTACGACCAAAAGTGTCATCGCATAACTGAGGTTGGACTGCATGAAAGCCTGGTTGAAGGCGTACATGCTGATGGAGACGGTAGAGTTGTAGGGGCCGCCACCGGTGAGCGAATAGATGATGTCGAAGATCTTGATGGTGTCGCCCCCGCTTATGAGAATGATGACCACATACACGTCGGCGAGCAGCGGAAAGGTTATCCGCCGTAAGGAAGCAAGGGCACCGGCGGAGAAGAGAACAGTGTTGAGAATGCTTCGCCACGCGGTCGGGTCCTTGATGAACGAAGTGTAGTTGCCGAGGCCCAGGAAATCGCGAGCCGGCACGAAACGCCCGCAGTTGAAATCGAACAGGCTAAGATAGAAACCGTAGGCAAGCGGAGTCAACATGACGAAGGCGATGAGAAGCACGGAGGGCAGCATGAGAAGCACAGGCAGAAGGTCCCCCTTTTCGAGCGACAAGTAGAAGCTCCTTTTACTCTTCACATCCGTGATCGCTCCTCCGTGCAGATCAATGAGCGGCGCGGTTCCGCCGCGGGGGATTCGCTCGACGCCGCCGAGACCGGACCCATCTGCCTGTAATTCTAGCTCGAGAAGTCTACGCCGGCAAGCTGGTTTTGGATCCGCTGCATGACCGTGGCCGGATCCACATCCTTCGATGCGATTTCGGACAGCCCGACGACCAGCGCCTCTCTTGGCTTCCGGAGGATCTTCGATACCGGATTGACCTTGCCGCTTGCCGGCTCCTGCATGATGACCGGTAGGAACGGCGCCATGCGGAGCGCTTCCGGATCTTCCGACAACGAGGTGATCGCGCAGATCTGCTGGTTCTTCAGGATCATCTTTTTCTCGGCGGTCGCGCCCGAAAGCCATGCGATGAATTCGAAGGCGGCCGAAGCGTTGTTGGTGTTCTTCGGAAGCCACCAGACCCAGAAGCTGTTCTTGCCGGAAGCCTTCCCGCTCATTCCCGACAACCGGCGTAGCGGATCGTATCCACGACCTTCGATCGCTCCGGGTCGGCAAACTGGTTGGCCGGTCCGCTGATGACGATCCCGATCGGGGATCTTCATGCGCACCGCTTCAGCGACTTCATCGTGGTGCCAGGTGAGCGAGCTCTGAACCGGGTTTTTCGCGAGCTGCTGGTAGGTCCGCGCAGCGTCGAGGCTTGGCTCCGACATGAGGTCGAGCCTGCCGTTGGCGTCGGCGTAGTAGCTGCCGTTCCCTGCTTCGCAGGCATCGCGATGCCGGCAAGGGCATCGTTCGCCACTCGTCGCTGAAGACGGCACGCCGTGTCTTTTCCGGGATCCTGTTAAGAACGATAGAGTTGGTACTGCGACCCTTCCAGTAGGTGAGCACATCGTGGAGATCCTCTCGGTGCTTGGCTGAACCGGAGCCCTTCTCGAGCTCACAGGCAGACTTCGCCCGCAGACAGCACGTCTCGAGCTCGGCCGGGTGGCTGCACTCTCTTGACACCGCGCGATGGGCGGTCGTGAAGTCGATCTCGAACTGGAGGTTTTCTCGCGGGTTCTCGACTTTGAAGTTGTTCATCGTCGCGAGCATGCCGCGCGAGCCCTCATTTCCTCGAAGACGAAGATCATCGCGATCTGCCGGGCGGAACTGCAGCTCGTCCTGAAATCCGAGTACAATCACCTTGGGAGTTGTCATGGCGCTCAGACGATCACCCGGAGGTTCGATCTATCCCTCCTACTACAAGGGAGGCGAGCTTCACGCTCTCAAGTATGGGGGCTTCGGTAGAGATTCCCCCGCACCCTGCGACCTGATGCGCCGCGAAGAGGAGTTCGTCACGGCGCATCCTTGCCACGTCCCGGTGTGGGTCGATTTCTACTAAACGAAGCTCGACCGGTTGCTCCCGATCGAGTTCTTCAGCGATCCCGAGGTGACGAAGAGCTGGTTGGTCGGACAGCCGGCGCGAGATAGCGGTCGAACGAGACTTACGGCCGGGTTCTCAGGTGAGACGCTCGGGCAGATCGCTGGGAAACTGTCGTAGGCCCCTGAGATAATCCGCTCGAGGAGCATCGATCCTACGCTGTCCCCGTGTCCCGTCGATCCATCGGCTGGTTGCGGGATAGTCCACCGGCTGACTCCAACCTTTTCGAGCGGCAACACGGAGGTGCTGTAGGCCGGGAATCCCTGAGTGAACCGCGGATATGTGGGGTAAACGGTGTGGAAGTGGATGAACCACGAGCGAGCGAGGAAGTTCGATCAGTGGTCCGGCAGTCCCTTAGTCCTGCGCCGCGAGGATTTCGAGGACCTCGTCCGGGGACTGGGCGCGCAGGAGCTTATCGCGCAGCACCGGGTCGGCAAGGAGTTTGCTCACCTCGGCGAAGAACCGAACATGAGGTCCGGTGCGATGGATCGATGAAAGTGTCATTATGAAGATCCGACACTTCTCGCCATCCAGGGAGTCGAAGTCGATTCCCTCCTTCGTTATGCCGACGCAGGCGACGAGGTCGTCCACCGCATCGGTCTTGCCGTGGGGCAGCGCGATTCCGTTCTGAAGGCCGGTCGACGTCCCCTCCTCGCGGTCGAGAATCGATTTCATTGCGGCTTCGCGATCATGCACCTTCCCCGTCGCCATAGCGATATCCATGAGTGCGCTTAAGACCTCCTCTTTGTTTCGTCCGGGGAGGTCACACGAGATTACTGAACTTGAGAGTGCTTCTCGTAGGTCCATTTCATTTCGCTCCTGTTCCGTTAACAGATTGTTGATGGGCGGTCGCGAACCGTTCGAACGCGCCGCCCATCGATTGGGTTAGCTGACAAACCATGCGGGCGTCTTCTTCGGCGCCTTGTCCAAGCGGCGGTAGACGCCGAGCTTCGCCCAGTCTTCGATGAATACCCACGCGATGCAGTAGGCCCAGATCAGGGCGACGTCGGTCCAGGGGACCTTCGCCATCAGGAGCCCGAACCCGACCATCAGTGTCGCGACGATCTTCGTTGCAATCACCGCCGTAAGGAGGATCGGCGCGGGGTAGGGCTTCGTCAGGAATGGCCGCTTCGTGCGGGCCACGAGCAGAGTGAGGTGGCCGGCGACCGCGAGCTTCAGGAAGATGAACGACTGGAGCTGAGCGATGTCGAGCTTCAGGAAGTACTCCGCGAAGACGAAGAGCCCGAAGGTCTCGATTACCCCGATCAATCCGAGCACGGTGGACACCGAGAGGACTCGACGCATCTCCCAACGCACTGGGTTCGGTTCCAGCCAGGTGTTGTCATAGCCGATCGTGATGATGGGCAAATCGTTCAAGAGCGCGAGCACGATGATCATCACCGTCGTAATCGGGTAGACATTGAAGAAGATCATGGCGAGCGCGACGAAGAACATGATGCGGATCGTCTCGATGATGCGGTAGATTGCGTAGCTGTTCATCCGCTCGAAGATCCGGCGGGCTCCCTCCACCGCACGCACGATGACCGACAGGCCGGGCGCGGTGAGGACGAGAGAGGCGGCGGCCCGGGCTGCGTCGGTGGCGCCGCTCACCGCAATGCCGACGTCGGCCTTCTTGAGAGCGGGGGCATCGTTGACTCCGTCTCCGGTCATCCCGACGATGTGGCCCCGTTCTTGGAGGGCAGTGACGATGTTGAACTTGTCCTCCGGAAAGACCTGCGCGAACCCGTCGGCCTTCTCCACCTCGGCATCGACCTCCGGGGAGAAGACATGCTTGTCGTCGTGCCGTTCGACCTCGACGCCGTCCTTGCGGAAGAGCTCCTCGGCGGTGCGGATGGTCGCGCCCATACCGAGGCGGCCGCTGATCTGCTTTGCGATCGACACGTTGTCGCCGGTGACCATCTTCACCTTGATACCATGGCCCTGTGCGTCGCGAATGGTCTCAAAGGAGTCTTCACGCGGTGGATCATAGAGGGGCAGGAGCCCGAGGAATCGCCACCCTTCCCCGTCGTCGCGTGCGACTCCGAGGGTTCGGAAGCCGTTGGCACCAAGGGCGTCGATGCGCTCGTCCGCTGCCTTGGCGATATCGGCATCCTTCTTGCAGAGAGAAAGGATGACCTGCGGAGCGCCCTTCGTGACGCCGAATGCCGCACCATCGGAGGTGCGAACGTGCGCCTCGGAGCGCTTTTTCACCGGATCGAAGGGGATGTAGCTCTCCGTCGTCATCGCGGCCAGGGCGTCCGGGTCTTCGACGGCCCCCAGAATCGCATCGTCGATGGCGTCTCGGTTGTCGCTCTTCGAGGCAAGCGCGGCGGCAACGATGAGGTCCTGCTCCGTTGCCTCTCCCATTGGCTCCGGCTTCCTCAAGGTGAGCTTGTTCTGCGTGAGGGTGCCGGTCTTGTCGCTGCACAATATGTCGATGCCGGCCATCTCCTCGATGGAAACCAGGCGCGTTACGATCGCCTTCATCTTGGCAAGCGCCTGCGCCCCGATCGCCATCGTCACGGAGAGAACCGCCGGCATCGCGACCGGAATGGCTGCAACAACGAGGATCAGCGCGAACTGCAGCAGCGTCAGGGGCGAGGCACCTCGCAGGAGCATGACGGCAAACAGCACCACCGCCAGCCCGAGGCTCAGGTAGATGAGGTAGTTGCCTATCGTGAGAACGGCCTTCTGGAAGTGTGAGACGTTCTTCGCCGAGGAGACGAGCTTCGTCGTCTTCCCGAAGTAGGTGTTCGCGCCGGTGTGGGTGACAAGGGCCTCCATTTCGCCCTGTTTGACCACCGACCCGGAGTAGCTCGTATCGCCCGGGCTCTTGTCGACGGGAAGTGACTCCCCGGTCAAGGCGGATTGATCGATGCTCAAGTAATCACCCTCGGTGAGCACCACATCGGCCGGAACGATGTCGCCGAGCCTGAGGCGAACGACGTCCCCCGGCACGAGCCCGGCGGCTTCTATCTCCTGCCAACGCCCTGTGCGCTTCACCCGCGCCTTCAGCGCAAGCTGCTTCTTGAGCGCCTCGACGGCATTGGCCGCCTGGAACTCCTGCCAGAAGCCGATTACTGCGTTCACGACGAGCATGACGACGACGATGATGAAGTCGTCGATATGCCCGACGGCGATCGAGAGAATGGCTGCGACCTCGATCATCCAGGCAATGGGCCCCCAAAAGAAGGAGAGGAACTTGAGTATCGGATTCTCCCGTTTCTCTTCGAGCTGGTTCGGTCCATATTGCTCGAGCCGGCGGTTCGCTTCCTCTGCATCGAGCCCGTTCGGTGATGCATCCTGCTGCTTCCACCACTGGGGTGTTCCGAATCCTTCAGTATTCGCGCCTTTGTCTTGTTCCACGGCGGGGTTCTTATCTAAGTTGTTTTCTGTCTCTTGCGTCGATTCCACGACAGACCTCCTGTACAGTAGTATCCTATTTCTGACTATCGTTTCACGATGATCGCGCGCTTCGGGCGAGCATCGAGCGAAGCGTTCATGTTCGTTTCGAGCATCTTGGAATGGTGAGACTCCTTCCAGAGCCCGAGAGTTGCCCGGGATGCCATCATGAGCACGATGATGACGAGATCGGCAACGATCACTGCGTCGACGAAATCGGTGGAGTGATCGGCAATAATCAGCAGCACCGCGGTGATCTCGATGGCCCAAATGATCGGCCCCGTGAAATGGGAGAGAAACCGGTGAACCTGGCGCCCCCAGTGCTGCCTCGCGGCCGAGCCGCCCGCCCCGGGATTCAGGTCGGAGAGCGGATCGATGCGGGTTCTACCCCACACATTGTCGTGCACGGTGTGCGATGCGTGTCGGTAGAGAGCCGGACCACTCGTCGTGTGTGGCATTGCCATGGTTGCAAACATCTTCATTTTCTCGGCACCTCCGTGGGTAGCATTCTCAGAAATCCGCCCTTTGGTATACTACATATCCTTCTAATGTACTTTAATACCTTTTACACCTATAAAATACCTTAATGTGGACAAAGTTTCAATATTTTTGCTTTTAAAGGACAATAAATTACAGGGATTCGTTCTTCGAGACCTTCCAGGAATGCATTTTCGTGGTAGACCGCCGTTCTGGGGGACGTTGACCTGTTCCGAGGAGCGAGGATTGTGGGAGCTACCAAGATAACATGCATTCCCGGTAGGTGCTTTGGACGATCCTTGGTCTGAGGGGATCAGGGAGCCGCGCAGGGCAAGACAGTGCAGGGCAGAGGAGCCGATCCGATGCGGCAGCCGAAGCCGAGCGACCGGATTGGCATTGAGACGTGTGCGATGGGATTGAAGACGGCGATGGCCGTCACTCCTTATCCGAATCTATGACCTCGAGCCACCTGCCGCCCGTGGCGCTTGCTTCGTCGATGGCCGCCTCGAACATCTCTTGGGCGAGGCTCTCGGGCTGGTCGTCGCTATTGGAGGCGCCGATCTGTTCGGCTACGGCCTGAGCCCAACCGGCAGGATCGGTGACCGTCACGGAGTTTCCGAATGGCTCGAAGGATTCGGTCATATCCTTCAAACAGTCGATGCCGAGTCGAATGACGATCTCATCCTCTTCGACTCGGGCGGTCAAACGAGTATCCTTGGGCATTTCGATCCCTCCATCTATCGGTTTCATCCACGGCAATCGGCTTCCCGATGAGCTGCGGGTGCTTCGATTAGGGAGTATACCCCGGCAACACGGTCCACGGAACGTCTTCAGCCGGGAGTTGGCGAGCTGCGGACATATGGGCTGGATCAAAAGGAGAGGAATGGGAGGTCGCGGCTCTGATTCCGGCTCGGTATCGGGTCGAGCGGAGTGTCACGGAGGCAGGTGGCCGCACAGTGGAGGTCGACGCCGGTGAGGAGCACGCGTCGTCACGACCCGTCGGAATTACCTCGCGCAGCCGCGTCCGCGACGAGCTCGTCGAACAGCTTCAGGCAGACGAGCAGCGCGCGCGGCAGGTGAAAGAACCCTTTCCACTTGCCGCCCTTGAGAACGACCGATGCCTCGCCGCTGCGGTGGAGGTAGCCGAACCACTCCCCGTAGTCGGGATCGTCGAAGTGAGACCAGACATACTCGTTGGTCCGCCGGAACCATTCGAAGAGCTCGAGGCGGCCGGTCAGGCGGTAGCCGAGCAGAAAGGCGCAGAGCGCCTCGGCGTGGACCCACCAGAGCTTCATGTCCCACTCCAGCTTGTCGGGGGGATAGCCCTCGAAGTCGAGGTAGTAGAAGAAGCCGCCGTGCTTTCGATCCCATCCCCGCTCGGCAGTCCACAGGATGGCTTGGATGAGCAGGTCGATGGGCCCGGCGCTCCTAACCCCCGCGAGCGGTGCGCTCTCCTCTTCTCTCGCGCTCACCACGCGCAGCACAAACCAGAGAACCTCCAGCGCGTGGCCGGGGGTGAGGAGACGCCCCTCCATGCAGGCTGGGTGCGAACCGTCGGCGGCCACACGCTCGAAGACCGCCTTGCGCTCGGGGTCGATGTGGAGATTGACCACCTGACGGATGCTCTCCTCGATCACCCGCTCCCGCATATCCTCGTCGATCAGGCCGGCGAGCTCCTCCGCCATCCAGAGCTGAATCATCGGAAGGGCCATCGCTTTCAGTGAGCGGCCGGCGGCGATCTGCTT
>Ga0315535_1003049_pt1 | contig 10415 bp, 8 predicted proteins | sample SalMarSW160220MG_2_FD_203092 | JGI IMG/M metagenome (GOLD analysis project Ga0315535, IMG submission 203092) | Salt marsh sediment microbial communities from the Plum Island Ecosystem LTER, Massachusetts, United States - Salt Marsh Sediment SW1602-20 ...
CTTTACAACTATCGCAAAGAAAATCATAAGGAAAGCAGGATAAACTCGCTAAACATTTTGTTTGACCTTTGTTCCTCTAGCTCATTATGGCATGAACTTGGTTCTATCCAATTCAGAGTGGAGAAGTTTCCAGAATCCTAAATGGGATTCATTCCTTCTTCTCGAAAGGGAGACGTTCTCCTAAACTTAAATCTGAACGAATCGAAACCTGGGAAGAGATCTATTCCGAATGACAATCTTAACGCCGCTTGACAATTACAACAGCTATGAGGAGTAGAACTGCACCGACACCTACACCTATCATTATCAAATCTAGTGGTAAAGGACTAAGAGTTGGTGGAGTATATGGCCATGACGAGATATTAGCCACTGTTGGCGATGAATCTACAAGCCAGCGTGATATTGTCAACAGCATTGGCCACTCCGAATCAGGATCATCATACGCATCCATGTAATCTGTTCCATCACGATCTCCATTCTCTTCATATTCAAAGTGAGGACTTGATATGAACAGATTACCCTCACCATATTCCGCTGCGATCATAGCTGGTTGATTGTTGTGCGTGTAATTTGCGATACAGATTATTTCCTGTCCCTCTGATGGTACAAAATAACGTCCCGTTCTAAAAAGCACTGACATATTTGCTGGCATATCAGAGAGGTCTGGTCCGGTACAATCCCGATTGATGGAAACATTCGTCATTTGGAGTGAATCAAGGTCTTCAACTTCGTATGAAGTTCCGTTTACGAGTGCCAGGTCAAATGTCGTTGTGTATCCTTCAAAGAACGACCCGTTCATTGCCATCGCAGCACTTCCACGAACGCCAATATATGATCCACCAAGAGATACCCATTCACGGATGGTCTGTAATCCATCATCCGTTAGTCTATTCTCCATGGTTGGCCCAAGTCCTTCTGGAATTGCGAGAATCTCACATGCCCAAAGACATCCATTCAGAAGTTCAGTTGTATTGAATATGAAGACACTGGCATTCATCCAAGTGAACATATTGAATAATGCTTGACGACTTTGGTTTACTCGTGGGTCTATATTGTTGATGTAACCCTCATAGATTCCTACAGTAATACCGCTCAAATCCGTTGTTGTCGATTCTCCTGTCGTTTCTGCACTTGAGGTGATGATTTCATTTCCCATAAATGGTGTTATTCCTGATATTACAAGGAGTGAAAGAAATATTATTGATAGCGTTCTTCTAGGCAGCATTGTTTGACCACATATCCTAAAGTTCACTTAACCACTGCAGCGTATTCAGTATACAATATGGTTACTTATTGGCGCAAGTTTTCGTGGTCGATAAGATCATGCTGTAGAACATATTTGATTCACCAGCTACCTTCATTTTTGATTTCATTATTTGATGCAAGAACACAGCACTTCCTACCAAGAAATTCCGTCGAAATTACTATCTGTCTTTCCTCCATATTTCGGAGATGCTCTTTGAATTCACTGCATGTTATACCTAACCCATCTGTCAAATGCAGGAATTTTTGATAAAGCGTTGCTTCAAATTCCAGCATCGAATGACCAAAAGATAGTAGGATTAAATCCTCGACTACGGGTGGCACTGTGCTCTTTATTTCTGGCTCTTCTATTTCTTTGATTTTTGTGAATGTTATGTGCAAATGAATCACCGATACCACCTTCTCTAGAGTATATATAATGACGATGAATAATTCTTCTAAAGAGATCCAATAAGAATCACTCATAGACCTTTAAATTACTAAAAAATGAATATAACAATTCAAAAAAGCAAAAAAGCCAGTATGTCTGCGTTTGCAAAGATACTGGCTATTTACCTTTACCTTACATTTTCAAAGGTCTGCCTTGCAGTTGTGACATGTTAGTACACCTTGTTCATTCTTTGCCCCACAATATGGGCAAATCACAAGTACTCGATCCCTAACTATCTCTCGTTCTATTACAGTTGATTCAGTTGGTGTTGACGGCGGTGCTCTATAATGATCAACAGTCGGCGGTGCGTATTCTGGTTCTTTCTTCTTACTTCTACATACGCAGCATAGAATGCCAAGAATGAGGATTGCCGCAATCAGTCCCACGGCAGTTATACCCGACCCCAGTCCGCCTGTATCAATACTTGTGACTCCTGATGTATTTACATCAATGCCATATGAGAAGGTCACAGTATCAATTTCAGATTGTGCAAAGAAAACACAATAATATGTATCATAAGCCGGAGTAGTATAGGAATCTATTGATGCAACATGCATATCCGTTTTGTGGTTAAACTGTGTTATTGAGTATCCTGATTCCCAATCGTTGAAGTCCGCTTGGTTGCAAATGAAGAAATCTATTCCATCCGTTGAGAAAAATGTCGCGAAGTTTCCATCGATTATTGCTCCAGCTCCCAGAGTAAGTGCAACATATTCGTACTCGTTGTCTTCTAGTACATCTCCATATCCCGTATAATCGTATGAGGAATAAGACGGGGTGTTATCACTATCCAAGTCGATAGCAGCATCAATAGTAACCGATGTTGAACCGCCAGTATTGTCGAAGATAGCATACCAGTCACCACTATACGGGGCTGTGAATGAAAAGTAATTGGTATGCATATTTGTTGCAATCTCATACCCCGTTGCAGAACCTCCCAAATCCCAAATAGTGAAATTACCTAAATCACAGATAAAGAAGTCTATTCCATCTGTATCCACGGATGTTTCGAAATATCCATTCAATTCTTGGCCTGCAGTCAGTAAAAAGTTGTCGTACACATAAGCTCCCGCATTTATTAGCTCATCTGTGTACTCATTATCAAATGGTAGTGCTTCTGCAGGTTGTGCTCGATATGCCATAACTGCAAAGAGAAGCACGCAGAAGAGCAGTACACATTGTTTTTTAGTTATCATAGGCGGATTGACCTCCGGGTATCTTCCTCCGTTTCTATCTTTTGACCACATATAACTTTCGCGTGTTTCTGTTCAATTTATCATAACTAGCTTTGTTCGGTCTGAGTCTAATTCTTCTAGTGCCTCATTCATCAATAATCACTAAGTAATAGTTCATCACGTAGAAATTCACTGGGTACACCTAACTTCTCAAAGAACTTCAGAATAGCAATGCATGCAAACTTCTCGGTGGAATAATGAGTGGCGGCAATCACGTTAATTTTGTATTCGTCACAGAGTTCATGGAATCTCAACGAAGGCTCATAGTCCGGGTTTTGCATCGTAACTCCAGTGATGTACGTTCTAACATCAGTTTCAGCAAGTTCCTCTATGACTATTGGATCATTTCCACCTCCTGCAACAAGAGCAACTTTTCCATTTTCTATCTGACTTGAGCCGTAGACCCATATCTTCAACAAGTGCCCTACGGTTTCTTTGACCTTTCCAGACAACTCAAAGATTGATGCGCATTCTGTTCTCCCAATTATGCCGACCATTACACCAAAGTATTCGAAGAACTCTTTCTCAGTTTCTATATCAAGAGCGCGAGCCAATGAAACTGTTGTACTGTAAGGTCCATTCCTGTCTAGTGGTACATGGATTGTATAGAGGGAGATATTCTTCTTTTGGAACACTTCCAAGTATTTATCTGGTATATTTCTGAACGGATATCCACTGGAGGAAGTATCCCATATCATCGGATGATGTGTGAAGAGGAGTGAATCTTTTGCTCCTGATGCAATGATATGATCAAGAACAGGTTCACTAGGAAAGACAGCTGTGTATACTTTCTCAATTATTGAAGAGTTGTCCAGAACCAAGCCTTTCTTTGTATTCTTGAAACTCTCAGTTACAAAATCACCAAGGTCGAACATACCCCATCCATCTTCATTTAAATTGTCGATTTCAAACTCGTTATCGATTTTCTTATACAACTCTTGAGCTTTCATTCAATAGACCTTCCCATATCTAAATTGATACTAGACGTACTTAATCTGCTTTACTTATTGATGGTATTTGTTACACTCTATTTCTTTGATTTGACCATAAAAATCGCAAGAACAACTGTTACTCCGACCGCTCCCAAACCCACCACGATAAAAATCATCTCAGTTCCTGCTGGTTGCGAACTAGTACCTGTTGTAGTATTTGTTGTAGTATTTGTTGTAGTTGTTGGTATTAGTGATAGTAGGTAATCTGATATTGTAAGCATACGTGGATGCTGATCACTTGTTGGTGAATCACCATCTATGTCATACGGAGTATCTCCAATATTATCACCATCACCATCTACTCCATCATAATCGGAATAGTAGTTCAGATCATAGGTGTTTCCTGAGTCGTCATTATCTATTGTGCGGTAGTTGTAAATTAGATCATTCATTGTTACTACATTATTCCTGCAGTTCACATCGACCTGGATTGCACGTGCCCTCGATTCTGGTGAATACTCTGATGTGTTCCCGTTATTCAACAATACGTTGTAACTAACTGTGATATTTTCTGATCCTACAATCTCTATCCCCCATAATCGATTGTCGGCACATGTATTATTCAGGATAGTGATATTATTCGCAAAAGCACAAGAGATTCCTGTGTAACTATTGAATTCCACACTATTTCCTTGTACTGTTCCATTGAAGGAATCAGTATCGACACCAATCCCAACACTGCACGTGTAAATTTCATTATTAGATACAATAAAATCTCGTAGATGGGGTGCTTTTACAGCAGTGCTAAGGTTTTCGAAATAATTGTTGTTCACTATGATTTGTCCGGACACATCAAGATTGTGCTGGATATCTACTCCATACCCATGATGGTGTACATCTACTCCTGGTGCACCAATGAAACTGTTATCTTCAACCATTAAATCCGTACAGTTACTCGTGATAATACACCATTGCATATCCTGAAATGTATTGTTAGTTATTACTCCATTACGTACATCCCACATATTGAGCGCTGTATTATAGGGAACAAACCAATCATCCTCAAAATGAAGTTCTCCAGTGAAATTGCAGTTTTGAATGATGAAGGATGCATTTGTACTATGTATTGTAAGTGCAGTACGTTCACCTGTATAATTCACAAGAAAAGTAAGACCCTCAATTCTGTAGGGATTCTCTGGAGTTCCCTCTCCGGGAAAACCAAGATTTCCAAAATCATCATTGCTAGATATGGTAATTGGAATGCTAAGTTCTGTCGTTATGTACCTATTTCCTGGACTCTGCGTCATTCCTATTTTGAAAAAAGGATGTGAGATTGAACCAATCATAAGAGGACCAATGAGGAGTATAAACATCATCACTGGTATTTTATGTTGAATTCTCATGCCAAATAACTCCGATTATTTACTAAATAGGCCTCCCTAAAAATTCATCCTTCGAAAAGAATTACTGAATTATAATGAGTAATCTCTGGATGAAATCAGAGTTTGGGTACAATATGATCTTTCAATAGATTGATCATATCTAGTCCATTCTTGAGAAGGTCACCAACCATTGGAAGCCCTAGAACTAAGACGTCTAATTCATTCTTGAATTTTGAGAGTTCCTCAACAACATCATCAACAGTGCCTGATAGTTCTTGTTTCATCATGGCTTCCAGGACCTTGGGTTTTATTTCGTCAGGTATCTCTTCAAACAACCAGTGCTGTTTCAACCGTTCCTCTTTCTTCTTTTTAAAATCATCAGGGTCCTTTCCAATTACTGATGTGCAAAGGTAAAGCGACCACTTCAAATCATCATAGTCACGCCCCACCTTCTCACACATATCTCTCATCCGCTTCTTTTTCTGAATGAAACCTTCTGGTGTTGTAGTGTCATAGTTCAAGCCATCACCAAAACGTGCGATAGTTTCCTCCATCATCGGAGCTTCGCGTTTTTGAGTTCCAATCCAGATAGGAATACTTGGTTTTTGTACTGGTCTCGGTAGGAACATGGTCTCTTTGATACGGTAAAACTCTCCCTCAAAGCTTGGTCGGTTTTCGGTCCACAGGAGTTTGATAATCTGAATAGCCTCTCTCAATTGACGGACTCTTGTCTTGCTTGAAGGCATTGGATATCCGTAAGCTTCGTATTCTGATTTTTTCCAACCTGCACCAATACCAAATTCTATCCTTCCATTCGAAGCATTGTCTAGAGTTGCTACAATCTTAGCCAAGTGTGCAGGATTTCTGTAGGAGTGGCATGTGACAAATGTTCCCAAGCGAATACGTTCTGTTTGTGGAACCAATAGAGCAAGAAGTGTCCACGCATCATAGGCATTCTTCTCTACGCTTTGGATATTTCCGAAGAAGTGATCAGAAACTGTGAAACTGTAAAAACCAGCGTCTTCTACAGCTTTGACGAGTTGTACAATCTCATCATAATTGTAGCCCATCTGAGGCTCAATTTGGATTCCGATTTTCATTTCCGCCACACGTATTGTATAAAACAACAGCCAAATAATATTCTGTATGACTACGCAAGAAATGATGACGGTTGAAGTATTTTTCCAGACTGATTATATCAAAAAAGAATCAATCACTACTCTTTGAATCTTCTATAGAAAAGAATCATCACTATTATACAACTCACAGATCCAATGCCTATTGCAATGAATACCATTTGTTGGTCTGGACTTGTTGTGTTTGTTGTTGTAGTAGTGGTTGATGTTTCATTGGTTGTTGATGGATTATCTTTTGAGTCCCATCCATCCAATAAGACCAATCTAGGGTGGATATCCTCCTCGCTTACATATCCCCCGGTCTGATATGGAATGTCTCCAATATCATCCCCATTTTCGTCAACGCCTTCATAGTCCGACCAATAGTTGAAATCATAGATATTACCAGTACCATCATTGAAAGCATTATTCTTGTTTTGTGCAATATCGTTCCAAGTAATGGTGTTCCCTGAACTCTCATCATCAACCCAGATTCCGCATGCCTCTCGAAGCTGAGAGAGAGTAATTGAACTTCTTAGAAATAAGGGTTCAATCCATATTGATGTATTCCCGTTCCACATTGCTTCATTGAATGAAATTGTAATATTTGTTGAATACTTATCAAGCCAAATTCCAAAGAGTCCATTCATATTACAAGAATTATTTAGAATAATTACTCCATTTGAAGTAGCTATCCAGATACCGAATCGTGTACAGTTGGTGCAGATATTTTTCAAAACAGTAACATTCTTGGATATTGTACGTATTCCTATACCATCACTACAATTGAAGATGTAGTTATCTTGAAAGATGCAATCCTTGGCCTGAGCTGCATCTATTCCAAGAGCACAATTGCGAATTGAGTTTCTTTCTACTACGACTTGACTGCTGTTCAATTGATTCCATTGAACACTTACCCCAAGACCACCATGTTCTTCATCCCAATAACATGTCCCCTCAATTGTGTTAGATATAACTTTAATATTTTTTTCACCCATCATCCATATACCATATGATAATTGTGAGAAGGAATTGTTAGCGATGACACAATTTTGCACATTCCAGAGATATACACCTCCTCCTTTCACAATAGGATAACCTGAGGCTTCGTACTCAATCCATCCACTGAAACTACAGTTTTGAATTAGAACGTGGGCACTTGTGTTATAGAGATAGATGGCCTTGTATTCAGTTGATTCATTATCCAGATTAAAATCAAGAAACTCGATTCTATACGGGTTATCCTCTGTACCTAATCCAGGCAATCCAAGAGCTTGTAGTTCTATATCATATTCAGCTCTAATCGGTGCAGAATCAATTGCAATTATTTTCGGGTCATCTTTATCAAAATCAGTGTCATTCTGAAAGAAGACAACCACATTCATCGTCGATGAGAGAATGAGAACCCCAACCAATGTACATGCAATGAACTCTCTGATTTTCACGCCTTCAACTCCTAGAAAAGAATACAAGTACCTCCTCATATCATTTTCTTCAATAGTCAAACTGATTATCAAGCTCTGTCTTTCATCATAAAACCAGTCTTTTCATGTATATTATTGTTAGCCGAATCCTATTTATGATACGATTCAATGAACTATCTGGGGAGCGGTGCAAGTTACTTATGAGGAATGACACTATCCTTCAATCGATTATTTCTGATGTATATGACAATAAGCGTATGATCACACTGTTACAGAATAAGGAAACTAGAGAGGAACTTGTATCATATCTCCAAAATACAGAAACAGATGCTGCAGTATTTGTTGCGCGAGAGATTCTAATTGATAAAAGAATCAAGAATCAAGATGTCCGGAAACAGGCAACACGCTGTGTATGTCGGAGAATTGGTGCTGAAGAATCATGCTCTGATGTAATTGATTGGCACGACTTAGAAGATTCAGTTAGGAGTGCATTTTCTGTAGTAATTGATGAAACCCCACAAATGGATTCAGCTATGGGTGATAAACGGCAAAAGAAAACCAAGTTAGCAAATAAAGCACTAGAAACTAGGATTCTTATTGACTATGTTGTTTCTCATTCTGGAGAATGGTATCCTGATAAAGTGAGGATGAACCTTGATTCGGTGTTTCAAAGTGAAAAACTACTGAGTGATGCAGCAATCCGTCAAGCACTTCTTGATGCAGTGAAAGTATCAGGTTATTTTTACTTACAAGGTGATATTTACGGTGCGATTCATAACCTGAATAGTTATTTCCCTCAACTCGTTCGATTTATTATCGAAGAGGAAGATGATCTCTCTGATTCGGAAAATTATGTGTATCCCTTTATTGAAACACTAGTGAAGAAGAGAGGTACTAAGATATCAGAAGAAATTGTTGATGCACTATATGCAAGAATTGACGAGATTGCTGCGTGTATCCGAAAGGATCCTTTCTATAATCCATTAGTTGGCACCGACGGAAGACTAGTCTGGACGGATGGAAATCTCCTGATGATTACTCAGAGAATTACTCGACTTGGCTCTGATGAAAGGATTCAGACTGCTATCAGCGATTGGGCAAGACGATATGCTTATTCCGCGTATGACGCTAAGATGCGAGGATATCTTCCACCTTATGTAAAACTACCCTATCCGAACCTGCGTTACGAACGTGAGTTTCCAAATGATATTGACTATATTGTCGCAGATGAATTTGATATTGAACTAAGTGAATTGGGGCCCACTCACTGGATAAAATATGCTGAACTCTTATCAGAACATACTTACGAATCTCTCGCCGGTCTTGCCTATTTTGAGGCATTAAGCCTGAATCCTCAGACCACTGAAGCATGGCAAGGGCTTGGCCAAGTTTTAATCAAGCTTGGATTCACAACCCTTGGAAATGCTGTGAAGCAAATACCCGATGGTGTTATACCATCCAAGGAGATAGGAAAGGATCTCCATAATTTCATCAAAGACAATTCTGATTATCGACTCAAATTATATTTTGAGTCACGAATCCTTCGTACAGCTCCCTATTGTGATTTACCACCTCATACAAAGAAATGGCTAACAACGATAGAGAACAACCCTACTGAGAATAGAAATTGGTATGAGTTGGGGCTGAAATTAAAGGAAATGAGCATGCATAAATTGGGGGATATAGTGCAAAGGGTTGATGAAAACATAATACTCAGGTATGGTGATTGGGTTCAATTGAATGATTTTCTTGAAACCCATAACTGTGTACGAGCTTTGGATTTCATATATGGTCTTAGAGAATGTATTGACTAGACCTCGATTTTCCCTACAAAAACTGTACTTGCCACGCAACTATTGTTAGCCGAATCCTATTTATGAGGGAATTCTCCAGCGAAACCTTGCTTTCGACAATTACCGTAGCAGCCTTTCGGCTGACGATGGAGGATTAGTCATTTGGTAGAGTACAACAAAGTCAATGATGAATTGGTTAAGAAATTGGTCGCGATTTGTGGCGAAAAATACGTCACGACCAGTGAACCTCTTCGTCACAGTTACATGGCGCGAGGCATTATGGGTATGGAAGCCGAATTACCCGAGGTCATCGTGAGACCCGAGAACGCTGAACAGGTCTCCAAGATTCTCGTAGCGGCTAATGACAACCTGAGCCCGGTCACACCCGCAGCTGGTGGTCTAAGTGGAGGATTTGCCCTTCCAGCCATTCAGCCTGGTGGTATCTACATGGACATGACCCGGATGGATAAACTGACGGTTGATACAGAGAACCGAGTCATGGTCGTAGAACCTGGTGTGAAATCTGGCGATGCCTGGAGAATTTTCAAAACTAAATATCCCGACTGGGCACCCCCGATTCCGGATGGTGCACCACCTGCAGCAACTGTGCTGGGTGACGCTATCGAGCGAGGATTCAGTTTGGTGACTGGTGTATATGGTCCTCAGGCTGATATGATCATGGGGTTGGAAGTCGTCCTACCGACCGGTGAGATATTCCACACTGGTTCATGGGCACTTCCTGGTGCAAAGCCATTCTATCGATGGGGTGTTGGTCCGAATCCAGATGGTCTCTTTTTAGGCTCACAGGGTTCGATGGGTATCATCACAAAGTGTGCAATCA
>Ga0315535_1003052_pt1 | contig 10406 bp, 5 predicted proteins | sample SalMarSW160220MG_2_FD_203092 | JGI IMG/M metagenome (GOLD analysis project Ga0315535, IMG submission 203092) | Salt marsh sediment microbial communities from the Plum Island Ecosystem LTER, Massachusetts, United States - Salt Marsh Sediment SW1602-20 ...
GAAACCGGCAGCCGTTCGTTTTTCGAAATACTTCTCAACCCGTACGTCTACATACTTCTCCTCGCAGCTGCTATTCCTCTCCTGACCGCCCTCCGCGACTCGCGCCTCTCCCGATATCTCCAGGTTGCAATCCTTCTCGGATTGGGGTTGGTGTCAACTCTCCTCAACTCTCCCGGCGACCTTACCGGGATCATCCTCGTGGCTTTCGGTCTGATACTCGGCATACAGTACGAGCTCTTCGGGGCTCGTTTCTGGCCCCGGCTGATCGTCGCAATGGTCCTTTACGGTGTCTTCGCGCTCATCGCCGTCGGATACTTCTTCAAACGCCCGCTCGTCACGAGCTTAAACTATTTGGTGGCCGCAGCCGGCTTCCTCTATATCTTCTGGGCGGTATTCGCCGAAGAGGTGCGGAATCGGCGTCGCAACGAGCGGATGCTGCGAGATAGCGAACGCCGCTTCGAGACCATCATCAAGAACTCCAACATCATGGCGACTAACCAGGACCGTGAGCTCCGATATACCTGGATCTATAATCCACACGATTTCCTCAACAGCTCGAATGCGATAGGTGCGACCGATGACGTTCTCTTTTCACCCGAGGTTGGGCCGCGATTGGCGGAAATCAAACGACAGGTTTTGGACAGCGGCAGGGGGGTTCAGGAGGAATTTCACGCCCGCATCAAGGGCGAGGACCGCTTCTTCGACCTCACGGTGGAGCCGCTCTACGACGACCGAAGGTCGATTATCGGCGTCAACACCGCGTCCAAAGACGTCACCGAGCGTGTGGTTCTGCATGACCAGCTCGTCCAATCCGAAAGGTTCGCCGCGGCAGGCCACCTCGCGACCTACATCGCTCACGAGGTAAACTCCCCGCTCCAGGGGATTGCCTCCATGTTGGATTACCTTCGCAAGAGCTACTCTTCTCAGGCGGACCTCAAAGAGAGCCTCGATCTCATCAACAGGGCCTTTTCAAGTATCGGCGCGACGGTCAAGAAGCTTCTCGACCTCAACAGACCGAACGACGACCGGCTGGATGTCGTCGATCTCAACGATATCATCCGGAGCACCTTCGCCTTGACTGCAAGCATGCTCAAGCAAAATCGTGTTCGGGTCGACCTGGAGTTGTCATCAACGCCTCTCCGCGTGCGAGGACAGCACCAACGCATTACGCAGGTCTTTCTGAACCTCATCAACAACGCGGTGGAGTCGATGGAACGGCACGAGGCGACCATGCCGCGACGAATCAGCGTGACGTCCGTGACGAAGGAGAATTGGGCCGTTGTGGAGTTCAAGGACTCCGGCCCCGGGTTCGCCGAAAAGAGCCTTCGGCACGCGTTCGAACCGTTTCACAGCGAAAAGAGCCGGCCCGGAATGGGAATCGGGTTGTCGATCTGTCTTCAAATCCTTCAAGGCATCGGAGGAATGATTCTCGCATCGAATTGCAGTGAGGGAGGCGCATGTTTTACGGTACGAATTCCGACCTTCCAGCCATCCGCAGGGCCGGCTTCGACTGAACTGGACACGGCGAGCCGGACATAGGCAAACCGCCGTCATTCATCGGAATCGTTGGAAAGCAGTACCTCGTCGTTCTCGAAGGTCTGGTGTCGAATCGTGTGAAACTTTTCTACGAGCCTGTCGACAGTCAGTTCCGCCTTTTCTCTTCCCACCAGATCGAGAATGATCTCTCCCTGATCGAGCATCAGCAGGCGATTCCCGTACTTGATCGCGTGACTCATGTTGTGAGTAACCATGATGGTGGTAAGCTCGTATTCTTCGACGAATCGCGTCGTGAGGTCGAGAATAACCTGCGCGTTCTTGGGGTCGAGAGCGGCGGTGTGCTCGTCGAGGAGGATCAGAGTGGGTCGTGAGAGTGCCATGATAAGCAACGTCAATGCCTGACGTTGACCGCCTGACAGCAGTCCTACGTTGTCCTTCATGCGCTTGTCGAGATCCATCTCCAACGGCTTCAGCTGCTCCCTGAAGTACTCCCGACGGGCGCGGTTGAGACTGATCTTCAGGCCCTTGAATCCCTTTCGGCTCGAGATTGTGAGGTTGTCCTCGAGCGCCATGTTTGAAGCCGTTCCGAGCAGCGGGTTCTGGAACACCCGCCCGATGTACTTCGCTCGCTTATACTCGGGGTCGCGGGTGACGTCCCGGTCGTTGATGAATATTCTGCCTCGACTAGGAAGGTAGGTGCCGGCGATGAGATTGAGAAGGGTCGACTTGCCGGCTCCATTGCTTCCAATTACCGTGATGAAATCCCTCTCGCGTACCTCCAGGCTCACTTCCTTCATCGCCAGGTTTTCGTTCGGGGTTCCCTTGTTGAAGACCATCGAGACGTTCTCGAGTCGTATCATGGCTTCACCCTGAAGCGATATCCTCGGAGCCGAGTGATTACCAGAGAAAGAATAATGAGCAAACCGGTAATGAGCTTCAAATCGTTGGGCGTCATGTGGATTAGGTACCCGTAGTACCGTCCGAGGTACATGATCCCCCGAAAGAGGATTGAACCGAGAATTACGCGCAGCGTGAGAACCACAATTCGGTTCGAGCGCAAGAGAAACTCACCGATCATCACCGAGGCGAGACCTGCTATCACTATTCCCTGTCCGAGGTTAACATCTGCAAACCCCTGATATTGAGCCGCAAATGCACCAGAGATGGCAACCAGTCCGTTCGACAGCCCAACGCCTATGAGCTTGAGGTTCTCGGGGTTGATTCCTTGCGTGATGATCATCTGCTCGTTGTTGCCGAGAGCGCCGAGGGTCATGCCCAAATCGGTGCGGAAAAAGAGATCGAGCAGGAACTTGATGAGGAGTGTTACTATCACGAAGAATATCAGAATTGCCCAGTCCTGAGAGAGAAACCCGGAGGTCATCTCGGTGACACGGGTAAGAATCGTCTCGGTTCTCAGTAGCGGTACGTTGGCGCGATTCTGGAGAATCCGAATGTTGATCGAGTAGAGCATGGTCATCGTAAGGATGCCGGCGAGAAGGTTCGGTACCTTCAGCTTGTTGTGAATCAGTGCCGTCACGCAGCCGGCGAGAAAACCGCCGATGAACGCGACGAGCAAGGCAAGGCCGAGATTCGTTCCGCGAAGAATGAGCTGCGCCATGATCGCGGCGCCGAGCGGGAAAGAGCCGTCGACCGTGAGATCCGGAAAATCCAAGATGCGAAAGGTGATGAACACCCCGAGGACCATGATGCCGTAGATAAGTCCTTCGAGTAAAATCCCTTCAACCATCGTCCTACGATTCCCGAGAAGAGTGCGCGGCAGGCGCCGTCGGGCACCTGCCGTCTTGGCAATTCAAGATAGACCCTAGTTCTTCTTTTTCAGCTGACCGTTCTCGACGAGGCTGTTTGCCATATCGATGAACTTCTGCGGGACGGATATACCCAGCTGCTTCGCGACATCCAAATTGATAAGGAGGTCGACGTCGCTCGGATCCGTCATAAACTTCGTTGGGATGTCGGAGGTCTTCTTTCCGTTGAGGATCTCGTTGATCATGCGACCGGTAGCCCGGCCCATCTTGTAATAGTCGAATCCCCAGGCGGCGAGCACGTCCATCTTTTCTGCCGAGCTCGGATCGGCCGACATGACCGGGACCTTGTTCTTCATCGCAACATCGGTGAGCGCACTCAAGGCCGAGACGACGGTGTTGTCCGTGCTGACGTAGATACCATCAACTTTGCCGACGATCGTCTCGGTTGCCTGCTTGACCTCAGCGGAGTTCGTCACTGTCGTCGGAACGAATTGGATTCCGAGCTCGTTGCAGGCCTGTTCTGCGAGCTTAGCAAGTGTCACGGCGTTCGCCTCACCACTCGAGTAGACGTGTCCGAGGCGCTTTATCGGTTTGAGCTGATTCAAGAATTCGATCTGCTGCTTGACCGGAGTAAGGTCGGAAACCCCTGTTACATTTGCCCCACCCTTGTCAAATGAGGCTACCAGTCCGGCGCTCACCGGGTCGGTGACCGCGCTGTAAACGACGGGAATATCCTTGATGGCATTGACCAGCGCCTGAGCGGTCGGTGTGGCTATCCCGACGGCGACGGTCACCCGTTCCGATTTGAACTTGTTCGCGATCGACGCGGCAGTGTTGATGTCGCCGTTGGCGTTCTGCAAATCATACTGCGCGTCGACACCCTCCGCCTTCAGCTCGTCTTGGATACCCTGCTCGACTGCGTCGAGCGCAGGATGAGATACTATCTTCGAAATCCCGATGAGGACTTTCTTGGGGCCAGTCGAGCTGCTCTCAGGCTGAGCGCCGGCGAACAACCCCGACGAAGCAGCCACGAACATGGCGACAAACGAAAAGAGAAGGAATCTTTTCATTGAACTCTCCTTTTTATTGTCCGAGTCTCAGATGCGCACGCGAAACCGGTACTGCGCGCCACCCATCGTGCGCCTTTCCGGCAACCCGATAAGCCTAAATCCGACCGCGGAAAAAATCAAGCCGAAAACATTACTGCATGCTTGGCCTCTTTTTTGTGCTTGCCCGCGGGCCTATGTGAATCTAAAATCAAACGTGGACAGCACGAATGGGTACGAATGGGTACGCCGCTCACAACAGACGCTTCCTCGGAATCGACTCCGGATCTGTAGCCGTCGGACTGATTCTCACCGACGACGAGGGCAACACTCAGGCGAGCTACTACGCCCCCCATGGAGGCAATCCGCGCGAGGCGGTGCTGCGCGGAATCGAGAGGCTCGACTTCGATACACTCGCCGGGGTCGCCATCACTGGATCGAGCCTCGGGACGCTACCCGGAGTCAACCGATTCGATTCGGTAGTCTGCACAATGGCGTCCACGCGGAGCGAATTCCGGGGGGCCGACGGTCTGCTTTTTGTCGGCGGAGAACGATTCGGGTTGGTCCGGTTCGATGAGGAGGGGAACTACCACGACCTGAAGTCGAGCACCTCCTGTGCGGCGGGAAGTGGAAGCTTTCTTGATCAGCAGGCACTCCGATTGGGTCTTTCCGGCGCTGCAGAGCTGGCAGCGTCGGCGCTGTCGAACACTGGCAAAACCCCCGATATCGCCTCACGCTGCTCGGTTTTCGCAAAGACCGATATCATTCATGCACAAGCTCTCGGCCACTCACTTGCAGAAATATGTGACGGGCTTTGCCTCGGTCTCGCCCGCAACATCTACAACACGGTCATGATCGGACGCTTACACGCCGATGGGGTTTACTGCTTCGCGGGCGGAGTGGCGCTCAACGCCGCGCTGGTGAAGCACCTCGAGACCGTGAGCGGGATACAGTTGGCTATCGGCGCCGCTCCGCAGCTATGCGGAGCTCACGGGGCTTGCCTCGAATACCTTCGAACCGACCCGGAGGCCCAATCGCTTCAGACCAAAGAGCGGCTCCTTTCATTGGTGAGGTCCGCGGACGAGCCGAAAGAGTACGTCTTTGGACCGCTGCCCGACACCAACCATTCCACATCGAGAAACCTGGTACCGTCGGTGAGCTTCGAACCCGGACCTGTAGATCCCTCGACCACCATTGAGATAACCTCCTACCGTCCGGCCTCTGCATGGGTCGGTGGGAAACCGATCAAAGCAGCGATCGGGATCGACGTCGGCTCGACGAGCACGAAGCTCGCCGTCATGGCGGTAGGCCCGATCGATCCTGCGGATCGGCCGAATCCAACCAGAAGCGATCCACTTTCCTCGGTACTATACGGCCTCTACACCAAGACGGGGGGCCAACCGTTTCTTGCTGTTCGCAATCTCTTTGCACAACTCGAACGCCTCTGTGCCAGTGAAGGACTCGACCTGAAGATCAGCTCCGTAGCAACGACGGGCTCAGGACGTAAGTTCATAGGGAAACTGATCGGGGCGGATCTCGTCGTCGACGAGATCTCGGCTCACGCTCGAGCGGCATATGAGATCGCCCCCGAGACCGACACGATCATCGAGATCGGCGGCCAGGATTCCAAATTCACTCTACTGCGAGACGGACGCGTCACCTTCTGTCAGATGAACACCGTGTGTGCGGCAGGCACGGGGAGTTTTCTCGAAGAACAGGCCGCCCGGCTGCATGTCCCGCTCACGGAGTTCGAGCGGCTCGCTGTCGGGGTGCGGGCTCCGCTTACAAGTGACAGATGCACTGTTTTCATGGAACGCGATATCAACGCCTATCTGCGGAGGGGCTTCAACAGACGTGAGATGCTCGCCGCAACCGCACGTTCGGTATGCGAAAACTATCTGGCCAAGGTCGCAGTCGAAGGAAGCATCGGAGATCATATCTCTTTCCAGGGTGCTACCGCGCGCAATGGGGCTCTCGTCGCTGCCTTTGAGGAACGTCTCGGTAAACGGCTCCTCGTGTCGCAGATGTGTCACATTACCGGGGCGGTTGGTGCCGCGCTCTATTGTCTCGACGAGCGTCGGAGCGGGAGCGGCTCGGCGTTTCGAGGGCTTGGGTTGTGGCAGAGCGCGGCCGAAATACGAACCGAGGAGTGCCGTTACTGCGCAAATAGATGCACGATTCGTGTGGCGGAGATTGACGGAGAGAAGGTTGCGTACGGTTTCGCCTGCGGGCGCGACTATGCGACTCATCACTACGTTGCCCCCTCCGAGGGCTACGATCTCGAGACCCAACGAAGTCAGCTCATAGAAGAGTCGTTCGTCCTCGCCTCGACTCAAACGGCCCCGGAGCACCGCATCGGGATACCCGACGCGCTGTTGATGCACGAAGAGCTCCCGTTTTGGAGGCAGTTCTTCGGTGAGCTCGGGTTTCGGACGGTCACGGCAAAGAGCACGGGAATCGAGGCGGGAAGGGAGGTTGCCGGAGCTGACTTCTGCGCCCCGATGGTCCTCCTACATGCCCAGGTCGATGCGCTTGCCCGGTCCGTCGACTGGATATTCCTTCCCGTGTCGGTGGGGAGACATCCGGCCCAGAGGCTGGCCCATTCCCGACGCGACGAGAAGTTCTGCTACTACACTCAATTCGGTTCAAGCCTCGCCGCAATCATCGGAGAGGGAAAAGCGTCGATGATAGCTCCCGTCTTCCGCGGCTCCGATTCGCTCGACCGGACCGTGGACGAGCTTGTCAGGTGCCTCGGTCCCCTGCTCGGCAGATCCAACAGGAGGGCCGTCGAACGCGCCTACCGCAAAGCGGCGAAAAATGTCGGGGTGTTCCGGCGTAAGAGCGCCGAGCTCCTCGTACGAGAGCTCGCGAAAGCGGAAGCTCCGAGCGTCTTGCTTCTCGGTCGTCCCTACGTCGTCTTCTCGCCAGAAATGAACAAAGGGATCCCCCGCTACTTTGCCTCCCTTGGAGTTCGCGCCTTCTATCAAGACATGGTCCCGGTGGAAGCGACGATCTCACCGGAATCCGAACCCCTCGTCGCTCGATTCCACTGGCACTACTCGGTTGAGATGTTGCGCGCGGCAGAGTTCGCCGCAAGGACTCCAGGGCTCTATCCGGTGCTGCTGACCGCCTTCAGATGCTCGCCGGATTCGTTTGCAATCCAGTATTTCACGCGACTCCTCGATCGCGTCAAGAAACCATACCTCGTGCTGCAACTCGATGAACACGAGTCCGGCGTAGGCTACGAGACCCGCATCGAAGCTGCAATCCGGTCGTTCCGCAATCACCTTCAAGCAGACGCCCCTCCGACCTCTCCCGGTGACTCGTCGACCGCGCCTCGCCCTCCGAGACGAACTCGAAGGGCAAGAGTGGAGCGATTGCCCAATCCCCGAGGGACCGCGACGATCGACGGTCGAACCCTACTCCTTCCGAACTGGGATCCGCTTTCCTGCCCACTGCTGGCTGCAAACCTCAGGCGAGTGGGATTCGATGCACGAGTGCTCCATGAGGACGAGGGTCTCATCAGGAAGGCGATGAGGTTCAATACGGGGCAGTGTGTGCCTCTCAATATCATCGTGGAGGAGTTCGTCCATTACGTGAAGACGCACGATCTGGATCCGGACCAAACCTCGCTGTGGATGCCGAAGTCGGAGCTGGCGTGCAATCTGCCCCTTTTTGCGCCCTACATGAGAACCCTGCTCGAGAGGTACGAGATGGGAGCTGCGCAGATCTACGAGGGAGAGATCTACTACCTCGAGATCTCCCCGCTTGTTGCGCTCAGAGCCTATTTTGCCTATCTCGCCGGGGGGATGCTGCGGCGGCTTGGCTGCCGAACTCGGCCCTACGAAGCCACGACCGGTGCCACGGACCGCGTTATCGGGACCGCCCGTTCGATGCTGATCGACGCCTTCGAGGGCAAGCTGCCGCTCGGCGAGACCCTGAGCCAAACCGCGGGTCTCTTCGAAACGGTCGAGCTCAAGGCGTCGGCATCACCGAGGCCCAAAGTGGCACTCTTCGGTGACCTCTATGTGAGGGACAACGAGGTTTTCAACAACAATCTGATCGGCACCATTGAGAGCGCGGGCGGAGAAGTCGTAACGACTCCCTACAACGAATACCTCAAGATCGTCGGGAGGGCCTATTTCAAATCGTGGGTGGAAGATCGCAAGTTCACGACCTACGCCGAGTACCGGGCTCTCCTTGCCGTGGTCGAGGCTGTCGAGTCGCGGTTCTCCGGACTTCTCAAAGGCTACCCGCTTCCGAGGCTTCGCGACCTCTCCCCGGACCCGGAGCTCGGGCTCGCCCGCTTCCACATGAGGCTCCAGCAAGAGGGTGAGTCGTTCGACAACGTCCTGAAGATTCTGCACCTGCTGCGCGCCCATCCTGATCTGTCGCTTTTTGTCCAGGCGAGCCCGGCGTTTTGCTGTCCCTCATTGGTGACCGAGGCAATGAGTGCGACGATTCAAGAGCTAACCGGCATTCCAGTCGTCACGATCACCTACGACGGCACCGGAGACATCAAGAACGACCTCGTGGTCCCCTACCTTGCCCAGCCCCGGCGTAATCCACGGAAGGGGACATTCGCAGGTTCAGAAATGTAGCTCGACTCGAGCTGTAAGCGAAACCGCGCTCACCTGTTCGATGATGTTGTTCGAAATCCCCAGGTCTCCGTCGGCAGACACGACGATATCCGTTTGCTTGCTGATCGGAATAGTGATGCTCGCCTCGGGCAGGAGCTCGGCAAGCCACGCGGGGGTTCCGAGGCTCACCGAGCCGTCGTAGGCATCATAGCTCTTCAGTGTGTAGTTGGCAGGAAGACGGGCCGAGATGGTAAGCCCCTTCTTGGTCAGCCAGGATGCATCCGCTACGAGAAAAACTCTTTCGTAGGTATCGAGGGGAAGGAGTGCACCGCCCGAGACGAGCGTCGAGAGAACCGTCGAGTAGGACCTGCGGTATCCCCCTTTTATTCCCAAGGTGAGCTGCCCGCCCGCATACCAATCCAGCGACAGCGAAGGCATCAATGTCCAGCCCGCCGCGGCGCCGCCGGGAACCGTCATTCCCCCTTCAATCGCAGGCTTGAGAAGAATCGAATCTGCGAGAAGCAGCGCGATGCCGGCCCTTCCACCTACCTGCATCGCAAGGTAGGTAGTCTCCACCAGGGAGAATCGGGGAGCAGCGTATATGGAAAACTCCGGTCCGCCGTAGGAAAACAGGAGCTCCGATGATGCGGCCCCGTAGAACGGCTCGGCGCTCGAGTAGCTGGCAACCGACGACACGGAAAGACGGGTCAGGAATTTATCGACTACATAGCTCCCGTCGACGGTGGTGGCCGCGAGAGCGCTCGCGACCTTTGGCAACGGTTCGTAGCCCCCTCCGGCGCTCCAATCCATGAAGAAGCCGAGTCGGTCGGTCGGCACCCAGCTCAAATCGCCCAGAAGCGTCGCGTCGATGGACGGCGAGACAGGATTTGCTGCGTAAGGATCAAACGTCGTTCCCACACCGGCGGACAATGTTGTTTCGGCCGCGAGGGAAGTCGACCCCACCAAGAATAACAGCAGGACACATCGAAGCCGCGTCGACACTATCTCCTCCTTCCGAGCTCGAGCTCCATTTGAGGGAGCCCCCCGCCCTGTCGCAGAATCTGACTTGCCGACCGGAGCATTCCGCTGCCTCCTCTCCCCGTGGCGGAGGCCCGCACAAGGAATGAACCGACTGCGGGATAGCTCGAGGGTGCCACTGCGCTGCCAACCAGCGCCGTGCCGAAGTCGAGCAGCTCTTCATCGGTGAAATGTCCCACCCGATCGACGGTGAGCAGCACCGCACAGGCCCGAAGGACCCGATCCGCGCTCCTGCCGGATCGGGATGAATCGGTCAAGAACTCTTCGATGAGGTGCGCAGTGAGTCCGCCGCTCAGGTAGATGGAGATTGCGTTGAAGAGATCCTTCCGATCCAATGACGCCAGCAGACGCCTACCGTCCAGAGAGCGCTCGGCACGCTCGATAATCCCAGCGGCCGCCTGCAGACGTGATAGTTCCTCCTGCATTCCGGCGACCAACAGTGCGGGGCGCAGTCTGCGCGCGGCACCCAGATTCAGGCG
>Ga0315535_1003055_pt1 | contig 10398 bp, 8 predicted proteins | sample SalMarSW160220MG_2_FD_203092 | JGI IMG/M metagenome (GOLD analysis project Ga0315535, IMG submission 203092) | Salt marsh sediment microbial communities from the Plum Island Ecosystem LTER, Massachusetts, United States - Salt Marsh Sediment SW1602-20 ...
AAAAGCCTCGAAAGTAATTTCGGTGAGTACTGTAGCAGACATGAGAACCGATAGAAAGGCAGAACTTATCACAGAAGGGCTCTATGCACATATTAGGCATCCTCTCTATTTAGCAACTATTTTAGCATTTGGAGCAATAGCCCTAATCTATCCATTTCCTATAGTTTTCACGTTCGTTTTTTGTATGATTTTATATACAGCAATTGGTGCATATTTTGAGGAACGGAAACTTATGAAACATTATGGAGAAGAATATCGAGAATACAAGAAGCATGCGGGATTCATCCTACCTAAGATATCATCTTCTGAATCTTAGAAAGGTGTCTTGATATCTTCACAGCTTCAGTAGATATCTCATATACTTCCCCTTTTTCCACAACAAAATGCTTGGTAACAATCTCCGATGCAAAGTGTCGTTTGATATCATCAATAACATAGTGTAGTTGTACACAATGGGGGCTTCCATCAATAGTAAGTGCTGTAAGTTCAGTAATCCCAGAGTACTTGACGATAGAGCCAATCTTAAACCCAGCCTGATTCATATGTGTCTCTTCTAAACACACATGAAGAACAGCTTGTCCACCATCACGTTCTGAGAAGTCCTTCACAATTTCGGGAAAGCGGTCCATGCAACTCCCAACGAGTAAGATCTTTCCTTTGCTTCGGAGTTTCTTATCACCTACATTAATACGCATAAGATGCTGCATATCGTGATCATCTTGACCCATTACTACCATTTCCTTCGTATTGTGACCGTTTCTTCTGTTTCCATCTGCTCTGGAGCACGATAATCATTCAAAGGGGGTGCTACCCGAGCTACGATGTCACCTTCAAAGACATAATTCATACGACTTAGGGAAACGATAACACCATCGATGGGTGAAATTACTTCAGTCTTGTCTTGCACAGTTCCAATAACATTGCCCCTTTGTACTGGTTCACCTAAATTGATTCTGGGTACAAAAAAGCCCTCTGCTTCTACATTGATATGTTGCAAGCGTCCAGTCATTGTAACAGAGGTCTCCATCTTCTCTCCTGAAATCATATCTTTGAGTCTCATGAAGTTGAGAATAGCTTCTCGAACTTCAACAGCAGCTTGTGAATCTACTTGATCCAAATCCCCTCTCATCTCTATCGAAACGATGGGAATACCCTCATGGGCAGCTTCAGTTGTTAGTGTTCCACGTTGACCAGAACATTGTATGACGAATGGTAGAGCTATTTGCGATGCAACATTTCTTACGTGGATATACTCTCTGTGCATTGCTACAACGTGACTTACACAATTCTGCCTACCTGTTTTTAGATGGAGTATATAATCAGCTTGTGATGCACGTCTCCAAATCTCCCAAGCTGTCCGTTCGGTTATCGTTCCATGTTCATCCCCTGGAAAGACCGAATCCAAGTCCTTAGAATCCATAGGCGAAACCTGAACACCAAGTCGGAAAGCAAGAGGATTAGCTACTGGAAGAATTGTTACAGACCCATCAATTCTATCAAGACTTTCAAGATGTTTCATGATCAAATAACTGGCATAAACATCAGTTGCGGAGCCTCCTTCGGTGGCAGCCAGAATCAGAATATTAGGTCGTTCTTCACCAAATGAGTAGAATCCTAAAGTTGTCCCTGTCTTTGGATCGATATCTACAGCATTAACAATGGCTTTCACCCAAACTGCACCTTCTTTCAACTAATGAATAGAATATATCTATCAAAAATAAGAAGCAGTGTAAGACCTTAGATCCATATTCATAGCCATTCGGGTTTGCAGTTGAAGAAGAAGATGTCTGTTTTGAACTCACGCTCAGCAAAGAAATCGTGTCTACTCAGAGCGAATTTACTCTGCATTGGAATGTGAATGTTTTCGAAGATGTCAGTATGACCACACATCTTTGGATTTCCAATCCATGCAACAGGTATACCCAATTTCACGATATCTATTCCTGTCACAGAGAGATAGGGTTCCCAACACATGATCACGAAGGAAGGTGAATATTTTGCAATTGCATCCATTGCATCAAGTTTTTCCACCCATTTTGGATATCCAATATTGTAGCGCCCATCCTTGCTATCAGTTGCCATGCATCGTCTTTTGATCATAGGCTGCAGAAATTCTGTTAGTCGCCCATCACCACACATTATTTCGAGAACAGGGGGATTCTTTTTTCTTCGACCTAGAGCATTGTTTAGCACTCCAGCTAATTCCACAACAAATTCTTTGTTAAAGATTTGAAAGATCCATCTTCCTTCGACATTCGACCCATTGCAATATGATTTTACATCACCCTTTCGTTCTAGCAGTTCAAAGAACTCGAGTGCCTCTCTATATGGTACTAGTGTGCTATGGATATCATCATATTCATCAGAGTTGTGATTTGTCATTGAGAATTCATCTTAGTAGACTGTAGATTGTGTTATATCCAGTCACTTCAAAATCCTTTCTAAAAGGGTGAGCTTTTTCTGTTTTTACTTCTTCTTGACTATATATTCAAGTTGGGCCATCTTGTATTCTCCATTATTATAGTCAGTTTGGTTCTTGATTTTCATTACAGACTCCATATTTTCAAAGAATGCGTTGGGCTCATTAACTTGGTAAAAACTATGTAGAGTATCTTGTCCTCCTTCTTTTGCAATCCATTCACCGGGACCTGCTTCTTCTCCATAACCACATCTTTGATCGTCTACTGAAAGAAAATTTACATACAAATAACCATCCTTTCGTAGAACTCTTTTCATCTCAGCCATTGCAATAGCAGTATCTGCCTTAGTAAGATGAAAGATTGAATTTTGAGAAAATACGTGACTAAATGATTCGTCAGCTAATTCCAGATTACGCATATCTCCTTTGACAATGTTTAGATTGATAGAATGCTTGAGACAGAATGATCTTGAGCGTTCAATTTGGTCCTCAGAAATTTCAATTCCATGTGTTTCAAAACCATGTTGATGAAAGATTGCTAGAGGAGGAGTATTACCCCCAGCTCCACAATCTAGGATTTTCTTCTCCAAATTGCTGTTCCTTATTGCCCAAAGAAAGTTATACATTCTTGGTGGAAAAATTAATTGTTCCATATTTCCAAATGTAACATTTGAACATCTAAGCATATTCGTCACAGCAGGAGAAGAGGTCAATCTCAGTTGACCATAGCTCTAATAAGCAAAATACTTCATCTTAAGCGGAGAGAGTGAGCCAGGATGGATTGCGTTCTTACAAACTGACACATGCTCCTTTTGCGAGTCCTTTATAGAGGACACCATCTTGGATTCGATTAGTCCTTCAGTATCTAGAGAGGTTGTTGGAAATGAGTGAATTTGCAAAGATTGAGAAGAAATGGCAACAGCGTTGGGCTAAGGACAAAATCTTCGAAGCAGATCCGGATCCAAAGCGAAAGAAGTTCTTCTTGACTGTTCCTTACCCATACGTGAATGGCGCATTACATATTGGTCATGGGAGAACCTACACTGTTGGTGATTTGATTGCGCGATACAAGCGTATGCAAGGATACAACGTCTTGTTCCCGATGGCTTCACATATGACAGGAACACCAGTACAGGGAATGGTTGATAGAGTCCTGTCCGGAGATACCGAAGCCATTGAGATGTATAAACGCGACCTACGTCTGTACTTTGATACTGAAGAGAAGGTCGATGCGCAACTAGCAAAATTCAAGAATGCAATGGCCACCGCATCTTTCTTTGCAAAGGTTATCTCAAAAGACTTCAATGCGTTAGGATACAGTATTGATTGGAGAAGGAAATTTACTACAGGAGATAAGACCTACAACAAGTTCGTTGAATGGCAGTTTCAAAAGTTCATGGAGAAAGGTTATGTCAAGCAGGGGAATTATCCACTGTTGTATTGCCCTCAAGATGGAAATCCCGTAGGGGAAGACGACATACTGGAGGGAGGCTCGGCAAAGATCAAAGAGTTCACTGCAATTAAGTGGCTGTTTGAGGATGGATTCTTGGTAGCCGCTACACTACGCCCTGAGACTATCTTTGGAGTTACAAATATGTGGATTAACCCCAAAGCCAAGTATGTCTGGGCTAAAGTTGATGGAGAGAAGTGGTTAGTATCAAAAGCAGCAACAAAGAAGTTGAAGTTGCAGGCAAAAGAAGTTGAAATCATCGAAACATTTCCTGGTTCGAGGATTATTGGAAAATCCTTCAAATCAATTCATGATGACCACGAAGTTCCAATCTTACCAGCAGAGTTTGTTGACCCGAATAATGCAACAGGAGTCGTATATTCAGTTCCAGGTCATGCCCCCTTTGATTACATTGCACTGAGAGACTTGAAGGAGAATCCATCTCAATTGGCTCAATACGGGATTACACCTGATGATGTCGATAGCATCGAGATTATTGGTATGATCAACATGAAAGGTTATAGCGAGTATCCAGCAAGAGACGCAGTTGAAAAAAGAGATATTAGAAACCAATCGGAAAGTGCAAAATTAGAAGATGCGACACAAGAGATCTACAAAGCAGAGTTCTATGATGGTGTCATGAAAGATAACTGCGCGCAGTTCTCAGGACGTTCCATTAAGGATGTCAAGGAAGATGTGGTTTCATGGATGAAGACGATTAACCGTGTCGATGTCTTCTATGAACCAGATCAACGACCGGTAATCTGTAGATGTGGTGCGAACGTAGAAGTTGGAGTATTCGCAGGACAATGGTTTCTGGACTATACAAGTCCAGGATGGAAGGAGAAATCACGTAAAGCCTTGGACAACATGGGTATAATTCCAGATATGTTCAGAAATCTATTCGAAGCTACCTTTGACTGGCTAGCTCAGAGACCGTGCGCGCGACGGAGAGGTATTGGTACACGATTGCCATTTGATCCAGATTGGATTATAGAGTCGCTTTCTGATTCTACAATTTACATGGCATACTATACAATAGCTCATCACATCACAAAGAATAAGCTGAAACCAAATCAGCTAACATATGATTTCTTTGAATACATATTCTTAGGAAAGGGAACGCTTAGCAAAGTTGGTAACTCAACGGGGATTAACATCGAGTTATTGAAAACTATGCGGAACGAGTTCACATATTGGTATCCTAATGACCAGCGACATACAGCCCCTTCACATATCTCAAATCATCTGAGCTTTGCAATATTCCATCATGTAGCCATTTTTCCAGAGAAATACTGGATTCAAGTCATAAGCTTAAATGAACACATGAACATGGAGGGAAAGAAGATGAGTAAAAGCAAGGGAAATGTAATTCCTTTGGTTGAAATCCCTAAGAAGTATGGAGCAGATCTATTCAGAATTTATACAATATCCGCAGCAGAGCCGGGTACATTGATGGATTGGCGAGAGAAAGATGTACCCTCTATGAGAAATAGAATGCGTCAATTTACTCAAGTAGTAATGAAATATGCGAAGAAGAATCCAAGAGTATACGCCAAGAAAGACAATCCTACAATGGCGACAAGATGGATGTTATCACGTGTTAACTCATTAATTCGAAACTCCACAAATATGTTAGATGATTTCAGACTAAGAGAATATGCAATTCAAGTTTCATCTGAAATGATACGTGCGGTTAATCACTATCTAAATAGAGAGGGCGTTCCAAAAGAAGAAAGCGAAGGAACTATGGCTTATGTCTGTGACAAATGGGTCCGATTAGTAGCACCTATGACTCCGCATATCTGTGAGGAAATGTGGTCTAAAATGGGACATGAAGATTATGTTTCATTAGCATCATGGCCCATACCAGACAAGAAGTTGATTGACAAGAATGTCGAAAATGCACACGAAGTTGTTGAATCTACAATTCGAGATATTAGAGAGATCAAGAAGTTACTGAAAGGGAAGAAAGCTTCGAAGGTTCACATCTACATTGCGCCGGAATGGATGTTCAAAGCGATGAATAGCATTCGTGATGCTGAATTACCTACAGTTGTTGGAGAAATCATGAAGCACCTGATGACCAATGAAGACTTCAGAAAACATGGTAAAGCTGTCAAGAATATTGTCGATAGAATTGCAAAGGAAAATGGCCTGTGGGATCATTCAGCTAATGCAAAGGATGAGATGGCGGCATTAAAGGATGCAACTATCCATATTGGAAATGAATTCAATCTAGATGTAGTAATCCATAGCTCAGATAATCCCGAGTATGACCCGCAGAACAAAGCTCGGTTTGCATTGCCCGGACGAGTGTCATTATTCTTGGAGTAGTGAGAGGCTACCTATTGACTCTCCGCACTCTTTTCTTTTCTCCAAACATAGAGAGCAAGAATGAACATATAGCTGACAATCCCAAAGTAGATTGCCCATTCCAAAATAACTCTCATCGAAAAAGCTGGTCGAATTGAACCAAAACTCTCCCAAGGTCCATACAAGAATAGAGCAAATATTCCAGCATTGATGAAACCACCGAGAGAGAGTATTTTTGGAATCTTGGCATTTTTCTGAGCTAGAATAGCAAATGCCCAGAGTACTGCCATTACTAATCCACTGAGGAAGAAGGAGATTGCAGTTATCCCATGCATCACTGCATTGTTCATCGGATAGATTCCAACAAGATAAATTGAGAGAGCTGAAAATGCTCCTACCAGACCAGCAATCTTACCCAAAATATTCTCAAGGTAGACCCCAAGTCCAACCATGAAGGGGAAGAAGAAGATGCCTGCTAGCATCATTCCAATATTGAACATCATCGCAAACTCTGAAACCCCAAGCTCTCCTAATTCAGAAACATAATGATTGAACATTGAGAAAGATTCACCCATAGTACCTGTATAGAATATCTGAGGCGTGAGAATAAAGACAAATCCAATAATTGATCCTATAATTCCCCATTGTGGGAAATGTTTCTCATCTACAAAAACCCAAACCTCTTCTATGATTCCCAATCATATCATCTCCAAAGAGTGAGAAACAAACCAACTGATAGTTCTATTGTGAGATTTCTTCCTTCATCTGCGTAAACAATAAATTTTAATAATATAATATACACTATTCGTTTATATTATATATAGAATTTTTTAAAGATGAATAACGGGCCTCAGTGAGTAGTGAGTATGATGCAAGAACTCCAGTTAGTCTTAGATTTAGTTATGCTAGTAGCGTTCGCGACGCTATATGGTACAGTGACATGGAGTCTCATCAGATATTCAACTCGGGAGATGTACAGGTATTGGGCGATAGGTTGGGTCATTTACTCTATTGCAGCAATTTGGGGAGTGATATTGTCTACCAGTGCTTTGACTATCACTGACATTTTCACCGTATCAGGAATGTATATCGGATCAACTCTTATTCTGGATGGCACTAGGGGAAATAAACTAAAAAGAAAAAGACTCTCCATTTACATTATTGGAGTGATACTCCTCTTTTCGTTACTCATTGTGGGTCTTCTGCTCTCATGGCCATTCTATTTCGTATTCGCACCCCTAGGATTTTATATTGCATATGTATGCCTGTTTTCAGCTAAGACAGAGTATGAAATGCAGGAAACGATGGGACAGCCAAAGATCTGGCTTTTTGCGGGTCTGACCACTTGGGGAGTCTCATGGATTCTATTCCCCTTCATGGCGTCAGTACCTGATTTCTATCTTGTATTCATGGTCATACAGGCTATTGGTGTAGTTGTTTCTGGAGCTTCGATGTTAACACTCTTCATGATGACTGTGACAAGAGATCTTGAACGGCAATACAAAGTCACTCAACTTATGTCTAGTCTTGTTCAACATGATATCCGGAATTATATCCAAGTAGCAAGGCTCGCATTGGAACTTACAGAAGACACGAGTGTTGATAATGATCACTGGATTGATGTAGCAGCTGAATCACTTGAAGGAGCAAGAAACTTTGTCGATGATATGCGGAATATATCAATATCATTGACTCAAGCTCAAATAAAACCCAAACCAGAGCAATTACTCGGACTCATTAACTCTGTCAAGGAACGTGTAATTACAGAGTATTCAATAGAATCAGATCAAGTCAAGGTCCAGATTTCAGAGGGCACAACAGTCGATGTATGTCCCTTGGCAAAGGAGTTGCTATGGAATATCTTTGACAACGCATTCAAGCATGAGAGCGACATACTTCTTGTAAATGAAACACATGCTGGTAATCCAAGAGTTATTTTGGAGATACACGATCGAGCTGGTGGTCTTACAGATATTATCAAAGATTACCTGAACAATCCCAATTCCCTAACGGAGCAGGTTCCTTCCGGAATGGGGCTTGGAGTTGTCTTGATTCAAGGATTAGCCACGATGTGCAGAGCGAATCTTCGTGTCAAAGATTTCGTAGAAGATTCCAAGGTCGTGGGAACCACTTACACTCTGAACTTCAGAGCTTCACAATAACTACTTGATCATGGGATCTGGAAGCTTCAGACTCTCGTGAGCTTTATCCTCAAAGATCTGCTTTGCGGCGACCATGAGACTCTTTTCAATTCCCGCAATGTTGTTGTTTGTAGCAACCACCATGTTCGCCTTGGTGATAATTCCTTTCTCATCAGTCCAGTAGTGGTGAAGAAGAGTTCCTCTAGGAGCTTCAACACACCCAACACCATCGCCCTTCTTCGGTTGTACATCAGATAGCTTAACATCAGTGCTAACAATATCGGGGTCTTTCAGTAGACCTTCGATCTCTTCAATTGCCTGGACAAGTTCTATGATTCTAGCCCAATGATAAGCAAAAGTTGCGTGGATTGGTCGACCTAAAGCATCGCGCATCTCTTGCAGAGCCTCTTGAGCGATTGGTGTTGCCATCTTGTCAGCAATATTGCATCTAGCAAGAGAGTTTGCACGCCAGATTCCTTTAGGATAACCATCCGGCCTGTAATAGATATGTGTCGCGTAACTGTGGTTAGATACATACTCACCATAGTACTTTCGATAGTCCTTTGGTTTGAAATCTGCAACAATCTTACCTGCGGGATCCATAACTCTCAGATTACCATCGTAGATTTCGAGGTCTCCTTTGTTATGCATACCTAAGTAGTATGTTGGAGTGACTGCCAGTTTTGTTATTGGGTCCCAGTAGTCTTCAACTACTTTTTTAGCTAGTGTCACTGTTGCAAGTGTTTGTTCTTTGGCTTTTTCAGAACGCTTGAGAAATTCATCTCGCTTTTCCGCAGAGAATGGATTCAACATTCCACCGGGAGTTGATGTGACTGGATGAATAGCTTTCCCACCAACTGCAGCTGCAAGCTCTTGACCAAACTGCATCACTTCAAGAGCCATCTTTCCAACATCAGGTAATGCTTTGATGATGGCTACAACATTTCGTAGAGCAGGGTCTCCCATTGGACCTGCAAGAAAATCTGGAGCTGCTAGAGCAAAAAAGTGCAATGCATGACTGCTATACTGTTTAGCATTAATGAGTAGGCGTCGTAGTTTGACTGCTGCTGGAGGTGGGGTAATATCCCATGCTGCTTCAACAGCTTTGGTTGCAGCAAGATGATGAGGCTCAGGGCAGATACCACAGATTCGTGGAGCAATCCTTGGAGCTTCTTCAGCAAAACGACCTTCAAGAAACTTCTCGAAGAATCGTGTTGATGATACGTTGAACTGGACGTCCTTGACCTTACCTGCCTTTGTAAGCTTGATTGTAAGTTCGCCATGGCCCTCAAGTCGGGTCACTGGTGCAATCCTGATAGTCTTCTCATCCTTGCTCATTTTTTAGCTCCGCTCCTCTGTTTGCCTCGAATCTTTGAGAGATATGAAGATGCAAAATCTGTGAAATAGAAAGATCCAATGGGGTCTGGAAATGCCGCTTTCAATTCTTCAGGAGACATATCAGCAATAGCGCCTAGCGCAGAAATGATCTTAGCCCCGCGGTCCTTGATATGTGGAGGAGGCCCAAAGCATCCTTTGCATGGCGTGTTGACAGTGGGACATTGAGCTCCACAGAGACCTATAGTTGCAAAACCAAGACAGAGGTAACCTTGGTCAAGAATACAGATTCCAGGTTTGATTTTGCCTTCGTGGGTTCTTTTGAATTTCGTAATGATCTTCTCTTTACGCTCCATGGGGCATTGGTCACATACCGTCTTGTGAGGTAAATCATAGGGTTTTCCTGTGAGGAGTGCTGTCAGAGCTTCTGCAGTATTGTCGCTTGTCGGAGGACACCCTGGTAAAATTGCGTCCACCCGTACAATTTCTGGATTGGGTCTAATATGATTAGTAAACCCGGGAAGATTCTCTTCAGGAATCCGGGGATCAGTAATTGTGTCTGCCTGCATGAATTTTCTATCGAGTAATTCCTCAATTGTCCACTGATTGCCAAGTCCCTGGACACCACCATACGCTGAACAAGACCCCCATGCAATCAATAATTTACTTTTTTCACGCACTACATTGAGAAGATGTTCATCCTCCTTTGTACGACAGCTTCCCTCGACAAAACCAAA
>Ga0315535_1003056_pt1 | contig 10398 bp, 9 predicted proteins | sample SalMarSW160220MG_2_FD_203092 | JGI IMG/M metagenome (GOLD analysis project Ga0315535, IMG submission 203092) | Salt marsh sediment microbial communities from the Plum Island Ecosystem LTER, Massachusetts, United States - Salt Marsh Sediment SW1602-20 ...
CACTTTAGCACAAGCAATAGCAAGGAGTAGCGAGTAGTGGACGCTATCAATATAAAAAATCTTACCTGTTTTTATGATGAGCAAAAAGTGCTTGAAGATATCAATCTGGATGTAAAAGAGCGAGATTTTTTAGCGATTATCGGACCAAACGGCGGAGGGAAATCGACACTGTTAAAAACTGTTTTAGGTATCATCACTCCAAAAAAAGGGAGCATTAAGATATTTGGTAAGGAAAATCTCAAGTCACTCGAGATGATCGGATATGTCCCGCAAAATACAAATATCAACATCGATTTTCCAATCCGCGTGATTGATGTTGTGATGATGGGTCATGTTGATACCTGTGCACATCAAGGATCACCATCAAAAAATAAGTTTTTTAACATTTTTTCAAAACCCCATGAGATACAATGTGCGCTTGGTTCACTCAAAGAAGTTGGAATGGAAGCGTATGCCTACAAGAAGATAGCAACACTTTCCGGAGGGCAACGACAAAGGGTAATGATAGCAAGAGCACTCTGTTCTAACCCCAAGATACTGCTTCTTGATGAACCAACTTCCAATATAGACGCAGAAGGTCAAAGAAGCATTTACGAACTTTTAAAGAAGTTGAATGAGCATATCACCATTGTGGTTGTCTCTCATGACATCTCTGTTATTTTAGAGTATGCAAACAAAGTTGTGCATATCAATAAAAGACTTGTTTTCCATGATATGCAAAAAAATATCAATAAAGTTGCAAAGCATGAGGGGCATTTTTGTGAGGTTGAGTTGATGCAGATGCTTGGGAGTCAGAAATGATAGTTGAAGCTTTAGGGTATGATTTTTTTCAAAATGCATTGATTGCCGGTATGCTAGTCAGTATCGCAAGCGGTATCATAGGATCACTTATCGTTGTCAATCGTATGGTTTTTTTAGCAGGGGGCATTGCCCATACATCTTATGGTGGTATAGGGCTTGCAATATATTTTGGTATTCCCGTATTTTTCGGAGCGACACTTTTTAGTTTGGCTGCGGCTATGCTTATGGCATATATCACGATCAATAACCGTGAAAAGCTAGATATCTATATAGGGCTTGTTTGGTCGGTTGGAATGGCGATAGGTATCCTTTTTATCGATATGACTCCCGGATATAATGTGGATCTTATGAGCTATCTTTTTGGCTCTATCTTAGCAGTAAGTCAAGAAGATATCTATTATATGAGTGCGCTTTTGGCGATTATAGTTCTTTGCGTGCTCTTTTTCTATAAAGATCTCTTGGCGGTTTCATATGATAGTGAGTATGCTGCTTTAAGAGGGGTGAATGTTAAGTTTTTTTATACTTTTATACTTATGCTCTCGGCTTTAAGTATCGTCATGGCGATCAAGCTTGTTGGTCTCATACTTGTAATTGCACTACTTACAATCCCGATATATCTTGCTATCAAACTTTCAAGTTCGCTTGCAATGATGATGTTTTTATCATCACTTTTTTCTATACTATTTACTTTTGTCGGATTGTTCTTATCATATAGGTTCAATCTTACCGCAGGCGCTACCATCATCATGGTAGGCGCTTGCGTGCTTATAATGTTTTTAATATATGAAAAGATAAGTATGCACTATCTTAACCGATAGTTGCGTCGCTGCTTCGTTTTTTAAAGTACTCTTTGCTGACCCCGCATAATGGACATTGCGCCGGTGGTTTTTTCCCTTTATGGACATGCCCACAGACTTCACAGACATATGCTTCTTCTTCGTCGGAATTAAAAAACCCATCCTCTTCGAGTGCTTTTTTAAGTGCTAGATATTCTGCTTCATGCTCGACTTCTACTTTGGCAATGGCATTAAACATTCTAGCGATTTCTTTAAGTCCCTCCTCTTTGGCAATAGCGGCAAAGTTCGGGTACATACTCTCATGTTCATAATGCTCGCCGTCAGCTGCATATTGAAGATTTTTCTGTGTGGTATCAAGCTCTACATCGTTGAGTAATTTATTGTAAGCTTTAAACTCAGCATGTGCATGATATTTTTCATTATCGGCAGCCTCTTGAAAAAATCTAGCGATTCTATGATACCCTTCTTCTTTGGCAATATAGGAGAAAAACTCATATTTATTTCTCGCCATAGACTCACCCGCAAATGCTTTCATAAGATTGACGGCTGTGAGATTTTCGGTGGTGCACTCCATCTCTTTTCCACAGCAGACGAGCTTTCCTCCGCCCACATGGCTTACTTCAACTTCGTTGCCGCAAATACTACACTTGTATGATTCATATTGTCTCATTGTATCTCCTTTTGGTTTTTATAAATTGTATAATATTTAACTTAAATAATAATTTTTTTCCATTAGAATATTTATTTTTTACCGCTATATTCTTGATATAATAGAGTTTTAAAACTGGGGAGAAGCAATAAACATAGCAGATGCTTTAGTGCAGAGGGTATGATGGATATTTTAGGAAAAATGCTTAAGTAATCCTCTCGCTTCTTTCAATAAAAAACGCTAAAATCTTACACATCTATTGTGAGGATTTATATGCGTTTTTTGCTTTTACTACTTTTTGTTACACTGCTTTATCCCAAAGATTTTAGTGTCGCAAATTACAATGTAGAAAATCTCTTTGATGATATCAAGCAGGGGAGCGAATACGATGACTATATCCCCAATAATCAACACAACTGGAATCATGAGATGTTTGAGGCAAAGCTCAATCACACGGCAGAGGTCATCTGTGATCTTGATGCTGATATCATAGCGCTTGAGGAGATAGAAAACAGCTATGTACTTAATCGGCTCAAAGAGCGTCTTGCAAAAGTCGGTTGTGCTTACCCCTTTAGCGCGATTACTTCAAAAAAAGGCGCGCCCATACAGGTAGCATTACTCTCTAAATTTCAAATCAAAAGCAAAAATGAGATCATTGTAAATCGAAGTCCACGCGTAAGAAATATCTTGGAGGTTGTTATATCTATTGATGGGTTCCCTTTGAGGATATTTGCTAATCACTGGAAGTCTCGAGCAAATAATGGACAAGAGAGTAAAAGGCTTTCGTATGCGTATGCGCTCAAAGATCGCATCAAGCATTTAAAAAAAGGCGATGAGTATATCATCATCGGTGATCTTAATAGTGATTATGATGTGCATAGAACACTTGAAAAAAGATTCAATGACACAGGAGGGAAAACAGCACTTGGTGATGTTATGGCAACGATCAAAGATGATCTGCTCATCAACGAAGAGATGCTTCGTGAGAGTAATGATTTTTTACACTATAACCTTTGGAGTGAGTTGCAACTCAAAGAGCGATGGAATCATCAATTTCAAAGAGAAAGATCTACGATCGATCATATCTTGATACCAAAGAGTATGATTGATGGGAGTAATATTGATTACATCAACGACTCATTCTTTGTATTTAAACCCAATTATCTTTTTGATAAATACGGCTCTATCTACAGGTCGAGTTATCAAGACGGCAAACATTACCCCTATGGTTATTCTGATCACCTTCCTATTGTTGCTAAATTCTCGACACACCCCTATGTTTATAAGCAGCAGGCACAAGAGATACTAAAAGAGAGCTCCATAGAGTCTCTCTATGATATTGACAAGCTAGAGAGGAGCGTTAAGCTCAAAAATGTAAGTGTCATCTACAAAAGAGGCTTTCATGCGCTTATCAAAGAGACTCCTAGCTCAAGAGGAATATTTCTTTTTAATTGTGCGGGCAACCTTAAAGAGGGGAAGCGTTATGATATGACTATTCATGATATAAAGAGCTATGAGGGGCTCAAAGAGGCAACCCATATCTCTGCCGTGCTCAAAGGAGATACGCAGGAGTTAGAGAGATATTATCAAAGGCTTGATTCGTGCCAATTTTATAAGAGACAAAATGAGATATTTAAAGATATAAATGGCGTTTATAGAAATGGTAATTTGGTTACAAAATGCGGGACATTTCCAATATTTTTTAAAAACAAGATCATACCACCGGAAAATGGAGATAAAATAAAGCTATTTTACGCGCATTTGGGGTATCATAAAAAACTAGAGTTGGTCGTTTATGATCGGAGTGATTTTATCTATTTGGAGAAGTGATGGCGTATTATAATTGGATATTGACTTTTCATGTTTTGAGTTTTTTAAGTTGGATGGCAATGCTTTTTTATCTCCCTAGACTTTTTGTCTATCACAGAGAGCATGCAGATAAAGAGGAATTTGTAAGTGTCGTAAAGATCCAAGAGTATAAACTCTATAAATATATAGGCTCACCTGCTATGTGGGCAACGATATTAAGCGGTGCAGCGATGTTAGCTATCAGACCGGATTGGTTCAATATGGGTTGGATCTATCTTAAGATATTTCTTGCGGCCTTGCTTATCTCGTACCACTATTCGCTTGAATATTATAGAAGGGCACTCGCAGATGATTCAAATATAATGAGCGGGAAGTTTTTTCGGTTTTATAACGAAGTACCGACGCTTTTAGCAATAGGTATTGTTATCATGGTTGTTATAAAGCCATTTTAGTATAGATACTTTTATGTTATAATGATTAAAAATCAAAAGGAGATATCATGTCCGGAATCAGCTTAGGTTTTTTGGAAAATATTGAAGCGATACCCCATCTGCTTCATCCGCCGATTGTTCATTTTGTTGTAGCAATACCGGTAATCGTACTGCTTATAGAGATCATCAATATCATCTTCAATAGAAGAGCACTGAGTGGATTTGCATTTACATTTTTATTTATCTTGTGTTTTATCGTTCTTGCGGCCTATGCAGCCGGTTCTGTTGATGGTAAGGCGGCATTTGATGCCCTCTCGGCTGCCGGACAAGAAGAGCTTAAAGCGCACAAGGCACTCGGTTCTTTGATTGTTATCGGTGCTTTTGTTGTACTGATTTTCAAATTTATAACAGTTCTCTCTTCACATCCTTTGGTTCGCGCTGTTTATATCTTAGTGCTTGCTCTTTTTGTGGGTGCAACATTGAAGCAGGGTAAAGATGGCGGTGAACTTGTTTTTGAATATGGAGCCAATGTTTCACAGGTAAAAGCGCTTGATGATAAGCTGTTTGATCTTGAGATGCAACTTGATGAGCTTAAAAGCAATGATGAAAAATCAAATGCACAAACCTCAGGAGTGGTACCGCAAGAGACACAAGAGCCGGCATCTACTCCCAAAGAAGAGAACGGCGAAGATGTAAATGCCTCTTCGGATGTAGAGCAAAAAAAGAGTGATGTCAATGCAAGTGCGACAGAGGACACTCTAAAAAAAGGGAGCGAATCAAATGCCACTCAAAAGCCTGATACTATAGAAAAAATAAAAAAAGAAGTTGTTGAAATTAAAAATAAAGTTGATGCAAAGATAGAAAAAGTCAAAGAGAGTGTCGAAGAGAGCACTACAAAATAAGATAACTAGACGCTTTTTAGCGTCTAGATTAGCTAAGATTTGATGATACAAAATCCCAATTAATCAGTGACCAAAACCCTTCTAGATATTGAGCTCTTGCATTTCTATGATCAATATAATAGGCATGCTCCCATACATCGCAAACAAGGAGTGGTTTTTTGTGATCTATGATTGGTGTATAGGCATTTGAACCATTGATGATAGCAAGCTCATCCCCATCTTGTATAAGCCAAGTCCAACCTGATCCAAAGAGTGTCGTAGCAGACGCTATAAATGCCTCTTTAAATTGCTCTATTGAGCCAAATGAATGCTCTATCATCATTTGGAGTTTTGTGCTCGGTACAGTTTTCTTCGGAGACATACAGCGCCAATAAAATGAGTGATTAAAGCTCTGGGCAGAGTTATTGAAGAGTCCACCTTTTGCGTTGAGGATAATGTACTCTAGTTCTCTACCTTCAAATTCTGTGCCCTTGCTAAGATTGTTTGTATTGTTAACATACCCTGCATGGTGTTTGTCATGATGAAACTCTAAAGTCTCTTTGGATATATGAGGCTCAAGCGCATCATACGCATAGGGTAGTGCATCTAATATAATAGCCATCTTTTTCTCCTTTTGAGTAAAATATCTCTCTATTTTACTCTATTTAGGCGAGAGATTCAAGCTGAATTTATTACGCATGAAATCAGAGAAGTCCTCGAGTATCATATAGAGTGATGGGATAAATACCAGTGTTATTGCAGTCGCAAAAAGTATCCCAAATCCTAGTGATATCGCCATTGGTATGATAAATTTTGCTTGAATAGATTGCTCAAATATCATAGGTGCAAGCCCACCGAAAGTGGTAATAGTTGTAAGCATAATCGGTCTAAATCTTCGCACTCCTGCAAGCACTATTGATTCATGTGCATCACTGTTTTGTGCCCTTAGTTTGTTTGAATAATCGAGTAAAACTAAAGTATCATTGATGACAACTCCGGCGAGCGCAACGATACCCATGACGCTAATGACGCTCAAACTATAACCCATAAGAAGATGCCCTATAAATGCCCCAACAACACCGAAGGGGATAGCGACCATAACGATAATAGGCTGAAAGTAGCTACCAAAAGGGAGTGCCAACATGACATAGACAACAATGAGCATAAGTATAAAGCCCTGCATGAGGGATGCCATACTCTCTTCGGTATCGGCTTGTCTGCCTTGAAAACTAATTTTGAGTCCCGGGAACTCTTTTTTGAGCTCAGGGAAAATCTCGCTGTTGAGTTTGCCAATTACCTGGGGAAGGTTTTTTTCAGGCACCACATTGGCATTGACTCCAAATGTTCTTGCTCCATCCCTTCTGTTGATGACAGAATAGGATGTGCCGCTTTCAAATTTTGTCAAAAGACTCAGAGGAATTTGTGAACCGTTTGGTGCAGTAATCTTCAATTTGTAGAGATCTTTGAGGCTATTTCTTTGATCTTCCGGGAGCATAACCCTCACCTTTACCTCATGCTCTCCCCTTTGTTGCCTGATAGCTTCACTTCCAAAATAGGATGATCTTAGCTGCGTGGCTATAGAAGAAGCGCTGATACCAAGTGTTTTAGCGTAAGGCAATAGGGTGATGGTAAACTCCTCTTTTCCCTCCTTGTATCCCTCTTGAACATCTGTAACAAACTCTGTATCTTTGAGGGTATTTGCAAGTTTTGCGCTCGCACTTTCTAGTATATCGTTGTCGCTATGTGAGAGCTCAAGCCCCATAGATGTGGCCCCGCCACCAGGTCCGCCGACATCGGATTTAAATAAGATAGAATCTACACCAAGAAGCGTGCCTAATTTACTCCTCCATTTGTTATTGAAATCTTGTACGGAAAAATCAAGTCCAAGTGTATCATCAAAGAAAAAATCTACTCGAACGCTATTTTCATTGATCATTGCTAGGTAGCCTATGAGAAGTCTATCATCTATATTTTCATTGATCTTTTCGCCTGCACTTATCAATTTATCTCTGATTTCAATCGCCTTATTCATTGGTGATCCAACAGGTAGAGTTGCCATCGCGACCGCTCTATTGCCCTCAACTCTTGGCATCATACTAAAGCCAAGTCTTCCGCTCTGCGCATATGATAAAACGATAAGAAGGGTTATAAACCCTATGGCAATTGTGATGTACCTATGTTTTATGGTGTACTCTAAAAAAGGTTTATAGCGGGTCTCTACAAAGTTGTCAAACCTTTTTGCAAAACGCTTCTGCTTGTCATGCATCTTTTTGATAAAAGGGATGGAATCTTTTTTACTTGTCGTCGCAAGGTGCCTTGGAAGTATATAGACAGCTTCTATCCAAGATATTATAAATACAGAAGTTACAACTGCCGGTATAACAGAGAAGAGGCTACCAAGCCCGCCCGGTATAAAAAAGAGTGGAGAAAATGCTACGATATTGGTCAAAATAGCAAAGGTTAAAGGCATTGCCATATCTTTAACTCCCTCAATAGAGGCTTCAAGTGTATCCATTCCCCTAAGCCTGTATTCATGGATATTTTCTCCGACAATAATAGCATCGTCAACAACAATCCCGAGCGAGATGATAAAAGCAAACATTGAGACCATATTGACAGAGACATCAAACATAGGTAAAAATATAAAGGCGCCCAAAAATGAGATAGGTATTCCCATGGCAACCCACATAGCAAGCTTGAAATCCAAAAAGAGACCTAGCATGATAATAACGAGTATCAAACCCATAAATCCATTTTTTAAGAGGAGTTCAAGTCTTTGCCGATAGACATCCGTCATATCCCTGGTAATCACTGCTTGAAGCTTTGGTGCATTTTCTTTATTGAATGTAGCAAATGTTGCTTTGGCAGCTTCTGAGACCTCAGAGGGTGTTTGATTTCCACTTCTGTATATATTGAGTGATATTGCTAATTTTCCATTGTATGTCGTAAGTATTTTATCATCAGAAAAACCATCTGTTATCGTTGCAATCTCTGAGAGTTTTATAACACTTCCACTCGCTGTTGTGATGATGGGGATATCTGCAAACTGATTTGCATAGAGTCTTCTCTCATTGAGTCTTACCAATATATCACCGGAATCAGCTCTGATGATACCACTTGAGAGTTCTACGGATTCACTTGCGATTTTATTGGAAATATCATTTAAAGTAATGCCGTATTTCTCTAAAATCTCTCTTTTTACCTCTATTTTTACCTCATAATTTCTATCGCCCTCGATCGTAACTTGTGTGATATTTTTTTGAGCTGTAAGGCGATTTTTTAGCTCATAAGCTTTTTGTTTTAAGGTCCACTCGTCTTCATCCCCATAAAGAATAGCCGTAATAACATTTCTTGTGTTAGTTGCCATAGAGACGATAGGTCGTTCAGCTTCACTTGGAAATGTCGTAATGGCATCAACGGCTTGCTGTATATCCTGATAGACCTGCTGTTTATCTGCACCATTGATAAGCTCGACAGAGACAACACCCGAACCTTCTCTTGAAGCTGATGTAACCTCTTCGATACCGTCAATCCCATCAATCGCTTGTTCAACTGCTAGAACAACACTCTGTTCTATCTCAGAAGGTGTTGTTCCGGGATAGATAACTGTTACGGTTATGATATCGACTTCAAAATCCGGGAAAACCTCCTTTTTAATACTATAAGAAAAGAAGAGCCCCCCAATCAAAAATACCATCATAAGCAAATTGGCTGCAACTTTATGCCGCGCCATCCACGAGATGGAACCTCTGTTATTTGTCTCCATCTGTAACCTTTTGTAGTTTTAATCCATCTTGAGCGCCACCGATAGAAGTCGTAATAATCTCATCTTTGGGGTTGAGTCCACTTATGATAATCTCAGAAGAGTTTCTGTGAATGATATTGATATCTTGTATTTTTAAGACACCATCTTTATAGAGCCAAACTTCTTTGGAGTTCTTTAGTAAATTCCAAGGAAGTTTATAGGCATCGTGTATCACTTCGCCCTCTATAGTGACGGAGGCTATATCGCCATCAAATATCGTTTGTGTTTGATTGTCACCAAGCGTAAATTCAACCAAAACGATAGGTCTTCTTGAGGAGGCATCGGTTTTTGGGAGGAGAGATTTGACGATACCTTTATATTTCAGTCCATCTTTGTCCGAGAGTGCAGTTATAGTTGCTTTTGAACCCTCGTTATCTTTATTACTAAATTTGAGATATTTTAGAAGATGTGTATCTACCTCTGCTAGAACCCAAAAGTTGCTATTATCAACAAGACTTACAAGAGTTGTTCCTGCCGTTGCCGTTGTTCCAAGCGAAACCGGAGTGTCCGAGACAACAGAATCATAAGGTGCTCTGATGATGGTTCGCTCCAAATCTTTTTTTGCTTTTTGGAGCGCTGCTTCTGCTTTTGTAACATTTGCTTGCGCCGTTTGTAATTGAGGCTCTCTTAAGGTCAAGCTCTTTTGTGTCGGCGTTAATTTTCTTCCTGAGAGTTTGAGTTCATTTTTTGATACCTCTTGCGAGCCAAGCTCTATGGCAAGATTGGCTTGTGCACTTTGTAGTGAAGCTTCAGCCTCTTTGAGTGCCGCTTGATAATTGGCATCATCGATTTTAAAAAGGATTTCGTCTTTTTTTATAATGGCACCGGGTTTGAGTGTCGGATTGACATAGACGACCGTACCGCTTACTTCGGCCGTTATTGTACTCTCTTGCGCTGTTTGAGTCATGCCCGTTGTTTCGATAATAGCATTGATATTTTGAGGTTTAAGCGTGATGGTTTCGACGCGGACTCTATTTTCTTCGTGCGATTTTTTTTGAGCTGTAGGTGCTGTTAGTATGATGATTCCGGCTATGATTATGCCTATGATAACAATGACAAAAGCGGCGGTAAGACTTCTTTTTGTTGCTATTTTCATTTTTTCTCCTGTTGTTCGCTTAACCAATTTGATCCAAGTGCAAAATAGAGATCTATTTGTGCATTGAGATAATTCTTTTTATAGTCGATATATTCTTGTTTGAGTGTCTGCCATGTTTGAATGATCCCA
>Ga0315535_1003057_pt1 | contig 10396 bp, 6 predicted proteins | sample SalMarSW160220MG_2_FD_203092 | JGI IMG/M metagenome (GOLD analysis project Ga0315535, IMG submission 203092) | Salt marsh sediment microbial communities from the Plum Island Ecosystem LTER, Massachusetts, United States - Salt Marsh Sediment SW1602-20 ...
GTTCATCAAGTTCCGATCCTTTCATTAAGGCCAATGTATAATCTGTTGCCGCGAAGTGTTCAACATCTTTTAAAAAAGGTTCCAATGCCTTCGGCTGATTGGGCAGCTTTTTGTGATACCACGCTGTGGCTGCCATAGTTGGAAGAGAGAGTGAATAACCCAAATCCACTCCGGGATTTGATGAAGGGCCATCCGGGCTGGTATCAAAATTTAATATTTCTGAGAGAAGAATAACTCCATTCAGTGAAATATCATCCCGTCTTTGCAAAATATTTGAAAGTACTGCCGATCGCGTAGTTCCATAACTTTCTCCGAATAAATATTTAGGAGAATTCCATCTGTTAAATTTAGTTATGAACCTGGTAATGAATTGTGAAAAAGCGTTTGCATCCCCGTCAACTCCAAAAAAATCTTTGCCCTTTCCTTTTCCAACAATTCTGCTGAAGCCCGTAGCGGGAGCGTCAATGAAAACCATATCGGTAGCATCCAGTAAACTGTAATCATTATTTACTAGCTTATATGGAGCAGGATCAGGATATTTATTGTCTTCGGAAAACACACGTTTTGGGCCGAAAGCCCCCATATGAAGCCACATTGATGAGGAACCGGGTCCGCCATTATAAAAGAAAGTTACAGGTCTGTGTGATTCATCAACCGCTCCCTTCTTGAAATAGGCTACATAAAACATGCTGCAGGTTGGCTTCTCTTTATCATTTTTTAAGATAATTGTTCCAGCAACTGCGCTATAATTTATTTTCTGCCCTTCAACTGTTACGCTGCCTTTAGTAGTTACTTCTTCCGGTTTGATGTTGAGAGAATCCGGTTTGTTGTGCGGCTTCTTTGACGTATTTGCATCCTGTGCGAATACTGCAAATGTTAAAAAAAGAACGGCAAAAATTCCACAAAGAAAATTTTTCATAATTGCTCCATTTGCTACATGAAATCTTTTAATAGATCATCTTTTAGTTATTACCATTAAAATGTTTTAGTAAAGTATTATACTTTTCGCTGAAGTTTCTGAATAATTCCTTTTGTCCCTGAGTGGGAGCTGCATCAGCAGACTGAACAGAAGACGCAAATCCTGATAGTCCACCACATAACCTTGCGATATCCGATTTTAAAGAAGATAATTTTTCTTTTGCATCCTGCGACAGCTTTGTATTATCTTCTTTGAGTTGGTGATCAACTTTCTTATATAGAGAAACGGCATCATTTAGCTTAACATTGACCTGCTGTGCGAATTCAAGTTGTTTCTTTAGAGTTGATTCACTGACTTTTACACGCGGATCCAGTTTTACTTCAAAGTCTTTCTTATAATCTTTCCCATTAACATTCAAGACTGCCGTGTATTTTCCGGGCATTACCAACGGGCCCATTGGTTTAACTGGAGTGCCTACAGTCCATACTGCCGCAATCGAATATCCATAATGCAAAGCTTCCGGGCGAGGGTATCTTAAATTCCATAAGAACCTGTGCATGCCTTTCTCCGTTGAAAGAGTTTGTGCAGGTTTAATCCATCTCTTATCAAAGTAACGATTGGCCGGTAAGTTTTCAGGTTTATCATCACTTGAATAACTTCTGATTAAGTCGCCTTTTGAATTATAAATTGACAGTTTAACAGGACCAGTGACATTATCTTTTAACCAGTAATCGATGAGTGCACCGTCAGGCGGATTTTGGCCCAAAGGAGTTGAAGGCGGCCATGGAGTATCATGATTTGTATTTCCGCGCATTCTCCAAGCAAGCGCGGGATTAAACAATGCAACATCCCGATCAATAAATTTGCCTGAAAGCTCACGAAGAGGCGAGAGATCATCAAGAATCCAGATTGCTCTACCTTGTGTGGAAGCAATGAGATCATTCTTATGAACGAGGAGGTCAGTATAGAGTGTTGTAGGTAAATTTAAAGTTATGGGCTGCCAATTTTCTCCATCATTAAAAGAGACATAAACTGTTCTATCTGTGGCGGCGAACAGCAATCCTTTCTTTTCATTATCACTTCTGATTACGCTGGTATATTCATCTTTTTGTATCCCATTATTAATTGTTGTCCAGGTATTTCCATCATCAGTTGTTTTTAGCAGCAGCGGTTCAAATCTGTCCAGTCTATGCATATCAACTGCTGCATAAGCTGAATGGACATTAAAAGGGGAAGGGGAGATTTTGCTTATTTTAGCCCACAAAGGGACTGTAGATGGAGTCACATTTTTCCAGTGCTTTCCACCATCAGTTGTGAGCTGGATCAGGCCATCATCTGTTCCAATCCAGATTACATTTTCTTTAACAGGAGAGGGTGCAATATTCCAGATTACTCCGTATCCTGCATCAGCCGCACCCTGTAAATCTGTGCCCTTAAAATTTTTATCAGCATCTTTCTTTTTTCGGCTCAGGTCAGGGCTAATAATTTCCCAATTGTTTCCATCATCGGTTGTTCTGAATAAATATTGTGCGCCGAAATATAAAGCGTGTTTTCCAACAGGAGAAAATTCTATCGGAGTAATCCAGGAATAACGGAATTTGACGGTGTTTGGTTTAGCACCATAGCTTGAATTCGGCCAGGGAGAAACATCCATTGACTGCCGGGTTACTTCATCAAAACGATGTAAAGACCCTCCCAGACCGCTTCCGAAAACCATATCCGGATCTCCTGGTTTTGGAATATCGTAATCTCTTTCATCAGCACCTACGGGGTGCCAGTCTCTTAATTCAATAACGCCATAAGGGCCCTGACTTAAAATTTCGACAGTACCATTATCCTGCTGACCGCTGTAAATATGATATGGAAATCTGTCATCAGCACCGAGATGATAAAATTGTCCGGTCGGTTGATTATACCAGCTTGACCAACTCCCTCCATTATCAACAGAAACAGCTGTTCCCTGATCCGAGCCAGTAACCATATGGTCCGGATATTTTGGATTTATCCACATAAAATGATAGTCATCACCACCAGGTGAACCTTTAAAGATGGTAAAATTATTTCCACCGTCTGTAGATTTATGAATTGAACGACCCATCACATAGACTGTTTGGGAATTTGTCGGATCAACAGTTACACGAGCAAAATATGAGCTGGTTAATTCACCATCCTTGTTAACAAGTTTCCATGTTTTGCCGCCATCTTCAGATCTATAAAAACCACTTTCTCCTTTGCCTGCATCAATAGATGCGTAAACAACCTGAGAGTTTGTATTTTGACCAACAGCAAGACCAATTCTTCCCATTGGCACTTCCGGCAAGCCCCCACCGGAAAGTTGTGTCCAGTGTTCTCCGCCATCTTCACTTTTGTAAATCCCTGATCCGTTTCCTCTCTGAGGGATGAAGTAATCAAGCCAGGGATAAGATCTTACCTGCCACATTGCAGCGTATATTACTTTTGGATTGGACATATCAGATGCAAGATCAACAGCACCGGTAGTATCATTTATAAAAAGAGTCTGTTTCCAGTTTTTACCGCCATCATTAGAAAGATATATTCCTCTGTCTTTACTATTGCCAAAAACATGTCCGAGAGCCGCAACAATAACTCTGTTCTCATCTTTTGGATCGACCAAAATTCTTCCGATATATTTTGTATTCTTTAAGCCAATATTATTCCAGGTTTCACCTCCATCGGTTGATTTAAAAACACCATCGCCATCTAATATATCGTATCTAAAGGCAACCTGACCAGTCCCGACATAAATGACCTTTGGATTTGAAGGGGCTATGTCAAGTGCTCCAACTGCAGCTGCAGATTCGTTCTGCATCAGCCCTTCCCATGTCCTTCCAGCATCGGTTGATTTCCATACGCCTCCACCGGCTCCGCCAAAATAAAAAGTGTTCGGCTGATCGGGAATTCCTTCAGCACAGGTTCCCCAGCCCGCACGATAGGGGCCAACCTGTCTCCATTTCATCCCCGAATATGAATTTTGCGGCAATGTTTGTGAAAAAATTAAATCAGTAGTTAGAAGGGAGATTAGCAATATTGAATATACTTTAAGAAAACTAAAGATTTTGGGAAAGTGTGTGCTGGTCATCTTATTACCCTGCATTAATAATTTTAAAGAAGAGTTAAGTCTTAAGCCAAAATTTAATATACAATTATTTTGGTAAATGATGAATGAAAATATGATATAATTAAAAAGATGATATTAAGCCTGTTCAGACCATTAGTTAGTTATCTTGAAATATCTACACCAAACCAATATGGAGGTTATTGTTAATAATTTAAAAACAAAAAAGGCGTTCGATTAGTTCGGGCGCCTTTTTACTTTTGAAATAACAAGATTTTAGTTCTACTAAGCTTGAGGGCAATTTAAATATGAGGTTGTTTTAGTTGCATTTAAGAAAAAATTATTATAAAATACAGACATCCTAAATCAAACCTGTTAATGTGGGGGAGCAATTTGACAAAACGATTTAAAATATTTTCCTTCATTCTTCTTTCATTTTATCTGTTCTCACTTACACAATGCAACAGCCCCACAGGACCTCCACCAGTAAAACCAATTAAAGATCCGAGAACTTATACCTGGACGATCGATACAATAAAGACAAGTTTCCAGACAGATTTAGGGAGAATTTGGGGAAGTTCACCGAATGATGTTTATATTGGCGGACACGATGCAGATGTGCCGAGTAACAGCCTCTGGCATTTTGATGGGAATAAATGGAGTGTTGTTAAACTACCAGTAATCTTACCTTACGATATCAACGGAATTTATGGTTTTTCAACAACGGATGTTTGGGCTGTAGGAGCTAAGTGGTATTACGATACTTTTTTTAAGGATTCAAGTTTAATTTGCCACTATGACGGATATTCCTGGAAAGAATATGGCGTTACTAATGGAAAGATATTACAATCACTTTGGGCAAGCTCGTCTACTGACGCTTGGGCGGGTGGATGGAATACTCTGTTTCATTTTGACGGGATTTCCTGGAAACATTTTCCATTTTTTATTCCACGGCAGGGAGTACAACTGCTCAGCATAAGCGGACTGAGTTCAAATGACGTTTATATGATTGGTGGAAGAAACGATGTTGTACAGCCTATAGATACTTCCTTTTATTATTTATATCATTTTGACGGCAGCAGTTGGTCTGTCATTGATTCGTCTTATACTACTCCTTCAGAAGAGGCAAGGAAATTCGGTGTGAGATTAAGAACAATTGATAATGCATTATATAGTGCAACTTATGGTTTATATAAAAAAGAAAGCCATAATTGGGCTTTGGTAAATGATGATCCTAATATTTTTATAGCCGGCGGCAACAATTTAAATAACATATTTGCGGTCGGGAATCTAGGTATTGTTTATCATTTTAACAGCATAGATTGGAAACGTATAATGATAATGGAAAACTTCCAGGAACCGATCTATGATGTCTGGACAGACGGAACGGAGGCATTTATGGTAGCTACAGATGGAAGCAGCACGTTTGTTATTCACGGAAAATAAAAAACATGCCGCTTAATGCGGGAAATAATTAAAATTAATTCATCAATAATTAAATGGGGTGTTATGATGAAACCATTAAATTTTTTCTTGCTTTCACTTTTCTCATTCTATCTTTTATTTCGGGGTGATATCTATCCTCAGTGCAACACAAACGATGACTTGGGTTATTATGAAGAAAATAATTCCAACGCTATAATTTTGCATTCTCACAATACCTACACAGGGGGCAATTGTATTGGCTATGCAATTGCCTATACACATCAAAGCTACATTGGCTCAGTTTGTGGTGCTGATACTGAGATTGTAATAAATGAAGCGTATGCAAAGAATTTTTGGGCTACCTGGGGATTTTATACATATGAGGGAGCTTTTAATGTGAATAATACTTCCGGAATACAAACCGATGACATTTAGTATGGGATCCTTATCCGTATAATGATATAAATCACAGTCTAAGACATGCAGCAGTTGTGACTTCTACGGGTTATGGATCCATAAGTATTAAATATATGGACGCAGGGGACCTGAATAATCATAGCTTACATTCTACAACGCTTGTATCAACGAATGACTATGATCTGGTTGGATATGGAACACCTACATACTATGTAAGACGTAATCCTAATATGAAAACTTACGGGTATGCAATTACAGTTAAAACATCTTTTAATGGTGGTTTAGTAAAAGTTGGTGAAACATACTACAGTATAAATGGTAGTCAGGGTACCGTTGTAAAAAACCTAAGCAGAGGAAACCATACTTTATTGGTAACGAACAAGCAGTTTGACGGAACTAACTGGTGGGGATATCAGAATTGGATGGATGATAATACTCATCAAATCATTTCCTCTTATCCTGACACCACGGCCATAGCGAGCACCACTAATAGTTCAAACGGCTTTGGAGGTGTTTTTAAGGCAAACTATATTAAACTCGTTCCTCCAATAATCGATCACTTCACTCAAAATCCGGATCCGCTATACAATGGAGGAACAGGATATGTTTATGCACACCTCTCTCAGGGGATAGGAAATGAAACCTACACCTGGACGGAACAACATTACCCTGCTATGACAATTTCCCTTACACCCCTTGGAGATCATTGCCAGATACAATATTTTGTTCCTTATTATACTAACTTCCAAATTTTTATATTCTGCACTGCAACAAATGCTTATGGTTCGGATTTAAAAACATACTTATTCAATGGTTATATAGTCCCTTATTATAGTTCAGCAAGCCTTGCATTTGAAACTAACGGAGTAATAGCTGATGAAAACCCGGTTTTGGTCTCTTCCATCGATAATCCCGGCGTTGATGTAACGGATTATTATTTAATAAATGAAAAGATTATTCCTGAAAACGAAAAAATAAATTTGCTGTTACACGAAGCTAAGGAATCAAAAGGAAATACCAATTTAGACCAGGTAGAATTATGGAAAGTTAAAGCGGGCCCAAATGATTTTGTAGCAGTCACTGATGAAGGTGAAATAGTAAGTTATAAAAAACCCGATAAACCAAACCAAATTATTCTAAATGACACTCTTGGTATAACCAGCGAACTTGCCAATAGGGATACAAATAAGCTGATTGTTAAAAAAGGAGACAGGATAAAAGTGCTGCAACCGGGAAACTCAATTTATGGTGTAAGTGAATTATACAGCGTTTTTTGTGCACAGGCAAGCCTTAAAGATAATGCGAAATTGCTTACAGAAAATAAAAGCACGAACAATTTAGATAAATATCATTTTCGTCCTGGACCAAGCACTGTATGTAAAAAAATAAACACAGCTAAGAATGGAAGCATAGATATAAAATTTACTGAAGATCTGCTAATAGATTATTTTGCGTTGGTAAAGAATGAAAATACAGCAAAGTTAGAAAAGCTTAAATTATTAGATGCCGTTAACAATGAGAAAAGTGATGTGGGAGAATTACTTGCAGGAATTGATGCAAGCTACAGCGAAATAAATCCCGGTGAAAAAGTAAGCTTTACATTTGCGAGCGAGAATAACCCGGATGAAAACGCAGCATATATTCTTAAAACAGTTGGACGGTATGAAGAAAATAAACCGAAACTTTCGATGAGTAAGAATCAAAGCGAAACAGAAATTGAAGCTACGGATGAAACTGAAAATACTGATATGAATCCTACAGAAACAAAATTGCTTGGAAATTATCCTAATCCGTTTAATCCAACTACAAATATTAGCTATATGCTCAAGGAGAATTCATTTGTTGAATTAACTGTAATAAATACGCTTGGACAACAGGTTAAAAAACTTGTTTCTGAATACCAGGCCGCAGGAAATCACACAATACCTTTTAATGGGAGTAACCTTGCCAGCGGCATTTACTTTTATCGAATACAGGCCGGAGATAAGGTGTTTATCAAAAAAATGATGCTGCTAAAATAGCGATAGAATTAAAAAGATGCTGAATTACATAATGCAGGTTGTCGTCTTTATTTTATCATAAAAAAAAAGCGTCCGATTAGTTCGGACGCCTTTAATATTTCGGATGGAAGGAATTTTAGTACATTCCGCCCATATCACCCATTCCGCCACCCGGCATAGGAGGCATTGGAGCTTCTTTTTCTTTCTTCTCGAATACAACTGCTTCTGTAGTAATTAGAAGAGCTGAAACTGAAGATGCATTTTCAAGTGCTGTTCTTGATACTTTTGTAGGATCGATAACACCTGCTTTCATTAAGTTTTCATATTTCTCTGAGAAAGCGTTGAATCCAAAGTCATCTTTTCCTTCTTTAACTTTCTGAAGAACAACGGAACCTTCGAGACCGGCATTATCAACGATTTGTCTTAAGGGTTCTTCGAGAGCTTTTGCTATGATATTTATACCGGTAGTCTGGTCAAGATTTTCACCTTCCAGTTTTTCAAGCTTGCTGATTGCTCTTACAAATGCAACACCGCCGCCAGCGACGATACCTTCTTCAACAGCTGCGCGAGTTGCATGCAGAGCATCTTCTACTCTAGCTTTCTTTTCTTTCATTTCAACTTCAGTTGATGCTCCAATTTTCAAAACTGCAACACCGCCAGAAAGCTTTGCAAGCCTTTCCTGTAATTTTTCTTTATCATAATCAGAGGTAGTTTTATCTATCTGAGCTTTGATTTCATTTATTCTCTTCTTTATATCATCTGATTTGCCTGCACCTTCAACAATGGTTGTGTTGTCTTTATCGATATTTACTTTCTTAGCAGTGCCAAGATAGGAAACAGTAGCATTTTCCAGTTTGAATCCTCTCTCTTCTGAAATTACCGTTCCACCGGTTAATACAGCGATATCTTCCAACATTGCTTTTCTTCTATCACCGAATCCCGGAGCTTTAACGGCAGCGATTTTCAGAGTACCACGAATCTTGTTTACAACCAAAGTAGCAAGAGCTTCACCTTCAAGATCTTCGGCAATAATTAATAAAGCTTTACCCTGTTGTGCAACTTTTTCAAGAATGGGAAGAAGATCTTTCATTGCGGAAATCTTTTTATCGTGAATCAGGATATAAGGATCTTCCAAAGCTGCTTCCATAGATTCTGTGTTGGTTACGAAGTAAGGTGAGAGGTATCCACGATCGAACTGCATACCTTCTACAACTTCCAAGCCGGTTTCGGTACCTTTTGCTTCCTCAACAGTTATCACACCGTCTTTACCAACTTTATCCATCGCGTCAGCTATTAATTCGCCGATAGCCTTATCGTTATTTGCAGAAATAGCGCCGACCTGAGCAATCTCATTTCTACCTTCAACATCACGACTGATTGATTTTAGGAAACCAACTACTTTTTCAACTGCAAGGTCGATTCCTCTTTTAAGGTCCATTGGATTTGCACCTGCAGTAACGTTTCTTAAACCTTCTCTGTAAATAGCCTGTGCAAGAACTGTAGCTGTTGTAGTTCCGTCACCAGCAATGTCACTGGTTTTAGACGCAACTTCCCGAACCATCTGAGCGCCCATATTTTCAACCGGATCTTCAAGCTCGATTTCTTTTGCAACCGAAACACCATCTTTTGTAACAGTCGGTGCACCAAATTTCTTTTCAAGAATTACATTACGACCTTTAGGTCCCAATGTTACTTTAACGGCGTCAGCTAATTTGTCCACGCCTTTTTTCAGCTTCGCACGAGCTTCGCTGTCATATTCAATTAATTTTGCCATAATTTATTTCTCCTAATTTTTAACCCGCCTTGCGGGCTTAATTTTCTGATTATTAAAAAACTATTAACCAACGATTGCGAAAACGTCACTCTCGCGCATGATCAAATACTCAACTCCGTCGACTGTAACTTCCGATCCGCTATATTTTCCATAAAGCACAACATCGCCGACTTTAACTTCCATTTTAATAAGCTTACCATCATCACTCATCTTGCCAGGTCCGGCAGCTACTATAGTACCTTCAACCGGTTTCTCTTTAGCTGTATCAGGGAGGATAATTCCTCCTTTTGTTTTTTCCTCTGCCTCTTTTGGCTGCACTATAACTCTGTCAGCCAACGGCTTCAAGTTAATTTTGCTCATATTTTTTCTCCTGTTATTAGTTTATTTTTTAAGAAAACCTTCCTGCCGTTAGGCAGGATTATTAGCACTCTTTTTAAACGAGTGCTAATATAATGTAACTTGAAAATTTTGTCAAGATTCTAAACAGGTAGAAATATTAAGAAATGATGAATTATTATTGATTTTTAGGACTTGAAACAGTTTAAACTGTTGAGGGCTGGTTTTTGGATAATTCGATAACCAAAGGATAAATTCATTGGTTGATATAAATTAAGGCGGGGTGAAGGCTAGTTAGAACGTTTTCAGAGCGTTTTCAGAACGTTTTCAGAACGTTTTCAGATGGTATCTGAAGCATATATGAAAAAACGCCATATCATAGAAAAACACATAAATTAACATCTTTTATGCGGGACGCAGTTTTAAGTTTCAGAATATTCCAGGTTATG
>Ga0315535_1003058_pt1 | contig 10395 bp, 7 predicted proteins | sample SalMarSW160220MG_2_FD_203092 | JGI IMG/M metagenome (GOLD analysis project Ga0315535, IMG submission 203092) | Salt marsh sediment microbial communities from the Plum Island Ecosystem LTER, Massachusetts, United States - Salt Marsh Sediment SW1602-20 ...
AATAAATCTAGAAACATCCATCTCGAATTTTCCTCTACTGTAGATATTATATTATACCTTTCACCAAATTCTTCTCTTAACATTTTAATCCATCCAAATCTTGTTCATTCACATAAACATCATCATCATCAGTTATTTTTTCAAAACAACCATACATCAAATAAGTATTATCATTAAAATCATAAGATATACTAAACCTATCAACTATTTTTGCTTTATACTTGAGTAGCAATTCTGCAAACTCTTTTTGAAAATTTTCAATTTCTTCTAATTTCATTAATTATCACCCACCCAAATTCTTATCATAACAAAATTCACTAAAAATATAAACAGGAGAGATTTTCATCTCTCCCAAATTACATTAAAATGTTATATCAGTAAATCCATAATCATCTTCAAATTCAACATCTACATGAGTTGAACGTCTAAATGGATATAATCGTCTAAGTACATGTTTAATATCTCGACCTTTAGCCCAATCGAGTGTACAATCCTCTATTTGTACAAAATATTTCACATTATACATCAAAGATGAACCACCCCAAACTCCGGTATTCTTTTCAGTAACCTTTTTGTCTAGAATATCATCATATAAATTGAAATATCGATTATCTCTACTAACATGACTAGTCATAAGAAAAGCTAAATCAAGTTCTCCTGCTATGCCTTCAAAACTTTCGTAAAGCATATTGATAATTTCACCACGACCTATAAGATTCTGTGAAGATGATGTTGTGACCCCACCACTCTTAAATAATTCAGTGAGCCCGTCAAAAATAACCAAATCAATCTTCTTATCTTTACAAATCCTATATGCAGGAATTTCATGATACTTATTATATTCCTTCTTAATAATAGGAATGAGCTTTCTATCCGTTCCTTTTGGAATGTAAATATACACACCAAAAATCTTCGCAATATCATATAGATTATGCTGTGGTAACGGATGGATGTTTGGATGAATCTTTCCAGCTTCCATTAAAGCCTTTGTATCATATTTGAATCGCTTTCCAAATATATCCTGTGCCTGTAACAAAGCTTGTGTTCGTCTAATCATATTTTCAGTATCAACGAACAAAACATTCATGTTCTTAAATGCAGCATTAAATGCTGTTTGTGTACTTAAAAATGTTTTTCCTGCTTTTGTTGGACCCGCAAGAAGTGTAACTACTCCTTTAGCCCAACCACCAAATAACATATTATCTACTGATTCACATCCAGTTGGTACTACTCCAGATTCAGATTTATGTGATGTAAATAAACTATTAGTATCTCTTGCTTCAAAGAAATCTTCTGCATATTTTTCTTGTCGTTTATTTAATCCTAAAAATAATCCTATAATATGACGACAATATGCAACATCTCCATCTTCATATGGGGAGCAACTGCAACCTGCAATACCCCCTTTATAAGAGAACCAAGGTTTATATTCAGTTCCATGTCCCTTTGCTGGACTTCCAGAAACAATACCCTCACCTTCATCGATTTCAATCGAATCTTTATCCATAACAACTTTTTGTCCTGCTTGCCACTCAGTAGGAGTAGTGCCTTCTCGTATAAAGAAATTACTTGTATCCACCACTAATCTCCTCCTCCACCAAGTCCAGGCATCGTATCTAATTTCGCTAATAGATATTCCGGCATTTCAACATCATAACTACCAGTATTATAGCATTCATCATAATACCGACAATATTTACATTCATAACTCGGACACCTATCAGAAAGTGTACCATTTGTTAAATGTGAATCAATTCTATCCTTCTTGCTTAATAACATCTTAGCCGCTGCTTGTGGTGGCATATCCGTCCATTTTCTATCAGGCACCGCCACTCTTACATCAGTAACATCATTCATAGGCATATAAAGAAGATGCACTAATTTGATATTAAACTGTGGTTTGAAACCAGCTATTAACGGCTGTCCTTTATATAATTGTACTTCACCATTAACTACAACATCGCTAACAAGCGACCCGTAATGGGCAATTGCTCTATAAAATGTAATTTGCCTTTCATGCATTTCTCTTGGAAGATATTTATTAGTCCAACCCTGCACATCGTGTAAAGTCTTTTTATCAACTAACCATCTTCCACATGCACTCAATTCATCAAAATGAGCACCAATACCATCAAGTTCCATATGAACTTCTTGATAATCAAGTATTGGTAGCTTATCATGTATCAACATTCCCGCGAAGAAATTCGAATAACTATCCTTATTACCTCTTATAAACGTTGGTCGATTAGGGTCAAAGTCATAGAGCATATTATAGCAACCATTTCTGTCACAATAGAATTCTAGTTTACCAACACTATAAGCTGGCGACCTAGGACTAGAATTACAATATCCTGCAACAGCTAGATTAACTCTCTCATGCAAAAACGATGCAAATGGGTCATCCTGTGGTTCTATAATCCCCAAATTAAACACCTACCTTACTAACTAATGTATCTCCTGATAATGAGATATAGTCAAGTTCAACCATTTTATCAAGGAATTGTTTTGCTAACTCATTTTGTTCATCAACAGCCTTTCCTCGCAATTGTGGTTGTACCAACAACCAATTAACCATAACCTCGCTTTTAACGGTCTTTTTACCAACATAACGTTTCAGCGCATTTTTAAACCTTTTAGTCATTGCATCAAAACCATCGAGAGCATCTATATTAACTTCTCCACTTCCTTCTCCCATGTCTTCAAGTCCTTCAAGAAGTTCTGCCCCGAAATCCTCTTCCTCTGGTTCCTCAAATGATTCTTCATCACTCGGCTCTGTAATTTGGTCAACAATAATTTCTCCTAATTCCTCTCCAATTTCTTCTATTTCAGGTTCTTCTACTTCTGGAAAATCTTCTATTTCTGGTACTTCCATTTCCTCTACTGCTGGAACAACTTCTTTAGCAGTTGCTTTCAATGAAGTTGCCATTTGTTTACCCATAGATTTGCTCTTTATGACTTCCCAAACAGTATATCGACCATCACGCAAACTAAGACTACCACTTAATACAAGAATACTTCCCTGTATTGAATGTGGTGATTGTTTCTTATTTGGCGCAAATGTAACTATAATTTCACCTGTGCTATCACCTGCTTGCCAATTTTGCCAAGTCAAGTTTTGTCCATCAATCTGTTCACCTGGATGAGCAGTTTCATTAATACAAACCCCAATGTTCTTATCTACTCCACGCAAACATTTAGGACATCCGAAATAAGGTCTGCCATCTCCTAGAGGACCGACCATCAAAACCTCAATACTTCCCCAAACCCGTTTATCTTTACCATCTGCTGTTTTAAGTTCACCAGCATCCGCAAACTCTTTTGCTTTCTTTCTCAAATCCTCCACAGAAACAATAGTCTGTGGTGTAGGAAGTACTTTACCCAACACTTGGGTATACCATAATTGTGCTATTAAATTTTTATTTTTTGAAAAATGAGGGTATGTTTCCATTCCCCAATCCATTATTTTTTCTTGGTCTCTTGTTAGACCAAGTTCAACGAACCAATCTTTATCATTAGTACTCATTGTTAAACGTTCTCCGATATTTTTATTCATAATTATTTGTTTGCTCAAGCCACGATAACTTTGCAGTTGGGCTATACTTGAGGCTATAGACATTACCAATTCGACCTATTGAACCGTCTTTTACAAGGTCATATAAAACCCTTTCAACAGTCAGCATTCTAACTTGGTCGTCAATTACCGCCCTAATGTGAAGAAAAATGTCTTCACTACTCATTGACTCTTTACTAGCCAATGTAATCAATATTTTTTCACGAACAGTAGTCAATCAATTCACCTCTAGTGCTACTTTCTTATTAGCAACTAGTTTTTGTATATAATGACAATACGCCTTTCGCTTATTATACGGACAAATATCCATGTTCATCTTTACCCTTGTACAACCATAAGGATTATAATTATTTCCTATAATACTTAAAACTTGTTGTTCGGCAACAATTGGATTGAAATCCGATGCATCTCTAAAAGCATTAACAATATCCATCAAAGGATGTCCTAATTTATACATATAAGCTGCAAGATGAATTCGTTCTTCATGATTTGCGTGATGTTGTAATCTAAGTTTAGACATAATATTCAACACACAATCAGGATAAACTCCATCAAATGCTATTTCAGATGGTTTCATCAACTCAATTGTATAATCAGCATCATCCGCTTTTAGATACTTAAGTATCTCCGTCTCTTGTAATTCCCTTACTGGTGGGATAGTCATTTTTCCTTTTCTAGCATCTTCTTCAAGAACATGTCCATCATCTGCCATAGAATATACAGCATATTTTCCATGTTTTGGATTATAAGTATATGGAATTCTATCAACAGACCGTCTATTTCCAACTGTATGCATATCTAACAAATCAGCAATATCCAAATCATCTACAAAATTTCTTGCCATTGCATACAAATTAACAACTGGTATAGGTGGAAAATCAGCATAAAATCTATAACTTCTTCCACCACTATAGAAACAACGATATCCAATCTTATGCTTATTAAAAATACCGCATAACATATCTCGGTCCATTATGACATCTTCCATGTTGACCTTAACTCCTTGGTCAACTTCTCGTACTTCTAAAAATAGAGTATCATAAATGTTCTTCTTAATCTGCCCCTCACTATAAACTGATGTATAACAATCCATCTTATTATATTGAGTGCTTAATAAAAAGAAATACTCATTCTTATAAACTTCGGTCCTTTTAAGACCATATTCTCTGGGAAATAGCTGTTGATTATTCCAAAAACGAAGATGAGCGTACCAATAATCCTCTTTAGTCCTCATCAAATTCGTCATCGTCTTCTTCTACCTCAACATCTTCCCTAGGCTGCCTTTGCTGTACTGGTGCGACATTCACCAAGCAATAACTTTTTCCTTCATCCTGTAATGGTAAAATCAATAACATACTTCGTGCATCATCAAATAAATGCACCTCAATTTCCTTATTATCTGTAAGGATTTTAACAATATTTGTAAGATAACCCAAATTATAAGTTCGTTCCCATTCACCATCAACTGGTTCAATTAGGGGAACTGTGGCTTCTGCATCAACATCAATACTATCAACCATCAACTCTAATGAATCTCCAACCAATGTAATTTTAACATTTGTTTTATCAGTCTTACCAATTACATCAGTATTTCTAAGTCCCATTTTCAAATCTTGTGAAAGTACTTTAATAATAATAGCATCATCCGCCATTCTTACATTTTCTAACTCAAGTTTAGCTTTTTCAGACTTTGAAATAATCTTATCAACCATACTTTCTTCAACTGCTCTTATATTATAATTCTGTCTACCAAGAGCACTACTCAATTTAATTCCACTACTCATACTGGATTCCATTTGAATTGGATATGTCATTTTTCCAGATACTTTAGTAAAATTATCAACCGCAACACAAACAATTTCGGTTTCTTCACCACTAAAAGCAAAATTCTTAAACATACTTTCGTCTAATATAAGTGAAAATGCCATATGTCCACCATCACTCACAACATTAAAACCTAAACCTCTCTCATTTATTTCGAATGGAAAAACTGAACACATCGATTGTAAACTATTAATAATACCGATTATTCCAGCATTCTCAATCTCCATTGTAAAAGCCATTTTTATTTCGTACCTCTTATTTCTCCGGTCCATCTCTCGTATATCTTTATAATCGCATCAACTGCATCTGCTAAATCTTGTCCTTTTAATGCCCAATGTATTGAAGACTTTTCTTCAAGGTCTTGAAAAGCAAGAATATAACTACCATAACGATTCTTTTGATATATTCTTATCTTAAAATTACCAAAACTCTTCTTACACATATCATCATAAAATTCAAACCCCTTATCAATAAGAATCTTTTTCAATTCTTCTATTTCTTGAGGTTCTAATCTTTCAACAATATTATCATATACATATTGTAAATTAGTCTTATATTGCCCGAAATAATAATCAGATGAGATTATTGGCATCAACCCACTTCCATAAAAATATTCTAATAGTTCTTTTGCGGTTTCCGCAGAATCCTCACAATTAAATACATATTGTCTATGAAATTGTTTCGTCTGTAAATCTCTCATCTTAAGAAGTAATTGCTTTTTCCCTATTTCAAATCTAATATGGCTTATAGGTTGGTTTTCATAAGTTGCCCCCCTTGCAGGAAGCAATTCTACAACAAGCAAATACTCTTTTTCAGGTGTATCAGGTCTAGGTTCGACTCCTAAATATGTTGAGGTATAAACACGACCACAGCCAATCTCTTTCTGTAATTCACGAACATCACTTAAGTATGAAAGTATTTTTCCATAATTTATAACATTTCGTTTGCCAGTAAGAGTATACTGTTCCCAAAATCTATGTTTTTCCACAAAACTCAAATCAATCATTTTCTTTACCTCCAAGCCGAACTACGACTTTGTTAAATCCTCAAAAATATCTGACTCACGCAACTCATTATATAGAATCCTATCTAATAGTCTACTACGTGTATCAAGTTTTAATCCAATTGGGTCTCCTTCTCCTGTTTTAGTCATGAATTCTTTCTTCATATATTCAGATGGTTCACGTAACAAATCATAAAGTTTCTTGACGCCTTTATCTTTTATTTTTGTTTGTACCAACTTACTTAGTTCTTTTCTCAAATAGGAGTCTCTAACCAATCCCCATTCTTCAGGGGTTAGTGTATCAATTGGTTTCTTTTCGAGTCTTTTTACCTTCCAACGTGGTTCTCTCATTTTTAGAATCTTTTCAACATCTGTAACCTTATTGATTATTTCCATATCCATTCTAACTTTTTCTTCATATTTTGAACCTGCGCCAATCGTAACCACAGGTGGAAGTTCTTTACCTTGTAAAATCATTGACCTCTTTCTTAACCCACCAAGACGCTCAATTAATTCATTCTCGGTTTCAGCAATATTTTGATTATATGATGCACACATAATACCAAGTTCTCCTTCAGTATCTGCAATTTTTGCATCTTTAGCCTTAGTATACAAAGTTTCAAATTTCTCATTAAACTTTCTATTCTTAAGTGCTTTCAAATCATCATATGCTTTAGTTCCTTCAAGTTTTACAATTGCATCCTCAATAACAGGAACAAAGGCAACAACGGTGTCACCGTCATAGTCAATGGTTGCTTCTAAAGCAACTGTTGGATTCATACCCAAAGTATTACCACACCAAATAGGTTTACCTCCTCTTCTAACATAAATAATATGATTAGGAACTTCTACACAATATACCATACCATAATAATCAACCCATTCATCCTGTTTGTCTTTCGTATAATTAACCATATGTGTTTTTCTTTTCTGTCTAATATTTACAGTATATTGAATATTATCAGAAGTTATTAATCTTCCATCAATGTAACTTTCTCTACTTTCTCTCTCATAAATAGAAGCAGATATCCCCATCTTAAGACATAATTCTTGAAAATCATCAGCCATTTGTTTCGATGAAGTATAAAATGCTGTGTGATTATCAACAGCTCCATCACCCAACATCATGGCATCATACAATATTTTAAGTTGCCTTTTCGATAAATCTAAAATGTCTCTTGGTATATATTTTTCTGTTGCTTTTCCAAACTCTTGTAAATACAATGCTATAACAATGTCAGAAAACATAATTCGATTTTCGTCAGTTATATTAGGTTCATACCCTAATCTTCTAATAACTGAAATTATCTTGTCTCTATTTTCTTGTTTTGTTTGAGCTATAACAATTTCTGAATCTCTTCTAGAATATCCTTCAGTAAGATAATATCCAAGAAACTCTATCCAATCATCCATTCGAAATGTTTTCTCACCAAACGTTATATTTCTAGTTGCTTGAAAATCTGTATATTGGTTTCTTGAAGAAAATTCATGTGTTCTTTCTACTGAGGGAAATGTTATAAATTCCTGTTCAAAACCATTCCACTCAGCAGTTGTCGCAAATTTTCTTCGCTTCCCAATCATCTCTTCAGCCAATTCTATTTTGAAATTACCATCTCTTGGTGCTACAAACATTCTATGGTCTGGTGTAACCATCAAATCCAACATTTTAGTCTTTAGTTTGTACATCTTATCCTTGTGTTCATAACCTATAACCTTTGATGGATACTGATATTCTAATTCATATGTCTTTGGATTCAAAGTTGCTATTTTCTCCTTACCATCCAAATCTTTGAAAAACATCCAACCTTTATCAGTCAAAACCTCAGTTTCTACATCATAACAGCCTCTCACTTTTCCTGTAAAATCAACTTTAACAGGATGTGTTTGTACAGATTCTTTTCCAGTTACAGGTTCTTTTCTAAATGTAACTTTAAGGTCTGGATTATATGGGTCTCCGCCCATATCAATAACATCAAGATAATCCATTTCTACTGTATGGTACTTAGTAGGGTCTTTAGGGTCTTCACACCAAGGTCTTGTAACTAATTGAATACCCCAATCCATTTTTGGAAACAAACCAAATCTATTCTTTGTCTGTTTCATAATATTAAACCAATAAAAATCTGAAGCATCATTTGGTGTCTTATCTTTTTGTGATATAAACACTTCTCTAAATGTTCGCCCATCAAAATACACTCTTGCAACAGAATGTGGAACATATGCTTTTTGATAAGTATTACCAGCATAAGTATGTGGTAAATCAACAACATCTCCAAAATCGTCTGCTGTTGGTTCTTTATCATCAATTTCTAAAGTAACCATATCTCCTCGTTTTACTGCTTTATAGTGTAATGCTTTTAGAGTTGGAACTATATTTCCTTCACCTCTAAAATATCTAGATGCAAAACTATTAATCAATTCATCTCTTGCAGATTCACTATCTTCAGTCAATCCATCTAAAGCCCATTCCCACAATCCAGAAACTAATGTTGGACTAAAACTAAGTCCAGTAGTTGTCGAGTCTTGCGCGAATTTATCAATCATAAAGAAAAATAGATTTCCACCACCTGCTTCATGTTCAAGAACAATCGCTGATTTCTTTTTACCAAGTTTTAAATATGTTTCATCTTCGAGTGGGTCTTTTGACTCTCTCCAAACTTCATCATAATTACAAACTAAATCATATGGTTTACCATCGTCAGCTTTACCTAAAGAAGGAACTATATCAGAAACAACTCCTTTAAGACCACCTCTATCAAGAATTTTATCACCAACTTTCAAAACATCTTCACGAACTATTTGATAATCTTGACTATAATACACAACTTCTCGTATATCATCACTTTCTTCTCCTTGAGCTAAAGTAATCTTTCTACGTCTTTCTCGTGGTTCTCCAACTAAAAATAATTCACCACTATGCTTTGCAAATTTATTTCCAACACCAGCACCCAACTCCTCAAAACCACCAAGTGTTAATGGGTCTAACCTATCAATAGGATATGTACCCTTTATAACATCAGTTTCTCTCTCATAATCCTTATAAAGTTTTATTTTCTTATTAACTCTCGGTGCTGTTGGAAATCCATTTGGTTTTTCAGCAATCATACTACCCTCTTCAACCACTGTGAAATATCTAAATTTCTTTGCAAAATCTTCAGTCACAACCATTCCTGCTTCCTGTGTTTGTACATATTCTTGTGCATTTCTTGGAAATCTTACTTTACCATTAATTCCAGGAATATCATTATATTTAGCTTTCACAATAGGCTCTTCTGCATTCAACAATTCAGGTAAATCTTTTGCTAAATTATGCCCATGTACTTGTACACGTTTTGGATGCATCCATAACAAAAATGGAAGATTATAAGAGATTCTTCCAAACGTTTCACCCGGTTCGGCAAGCATTCTCTGCCTACCTCTCCATTTCTTTGAAGAACTCGCAAATGCAGGGTCTAATTTCTTATTAAATATTTCTTCACCGTGTAAGATTCTAGTTCGTACATCGCCCTTAGCAATCTGAGCAGTAATTTCTTCCAATTTTTCATCTTTAGTTTTATCAAGCGCTTCTAATTCAGGTTTCAATGCTTTTCTTGAATCCTTACTTGCGGTTCTCATAATTTTTGGAATATCATCTGAATCTATTTCTTGCCCACTTGCTACTAAATTTTCTAAACGTCTTTTGGTTTCTTCCTCAATTCTTTTTCGTTTTTCTTCTTCGACAATACCATCTATCCGTTTTTTCAATTGTCGTCTCATTATACGCAATACAGAATGATTTGCTGTACCTAAAGCATCTGGGTCATTTGCATCAGGAGTCCATCCAAAATCACCAGGTTTAGAATAATTAATAATATCTTTACCTTTATATGCCCTTTCTTCTACTCTCGGCAGGCTAGTAATTGTGTTATCCATATTATTATAGAAAACACCATCATCAGTTGAAAGATAATCTGCTTTGAATATATCAGAAACACCTTGTCGTGCTAATTCATATTCT
>Ga0315535_1003059_pt1 | contig 10393 bp, 9 predicted proteins | sample SalMarSW160220MG_2_FD_203092 | JGI IMG/M metagenome (GOLD analysis project Ga0315535, IMG submission 203092) | Salt marsh sediment microbial communities from the Plum Island Ecosystem LTER, Massachusetts, United States - Salt Marsh Sediment SW1602-20 ...
GGGTCCACCGGGTCGAACAGGTCCATTCCGGAACGGTCGTCGACGCGGATAGAGCCCCCTGCAAAGCAGACGGGCTCCTATGCAACAGGCCCGGCGAAGCCGTTAGGGTGGTTACCGCGGACTGCGTGCCCATCCTCCTCGCCACGAAGGACGGGCGGCGGATTGCCGCGGTGCACGCGGGGTGGAAAGGGACCCTTGCCGGGATCGTCGAGGCCGCCGTAGTGCGGCTCCGGGCGGGGAATGAATCCGGCGTCTCGGCCTATATCGGGCCGGCCATCGGCGCGTGCTGCTACGCCGTGGACGAAGAACGCTACGGCGCGTTCAGGGACACATTCCCGGGATGGGTCGGCGGCGGGAGGCCGGTGCTGGACCTGCCCGCGCTCAACGTCCGCATGCTCAAGCGCGCAGGCGTTGGGCCGGACGACATCCACGTGGAAGATCGTTGTACGGCTTGTAGCATTGGTCTATGCTGTTCCTATCGAAGAGACGGGGAGGCAGCGGGCCGCATGGCGGCCGTCGTCGGGAGAAGAAGGTGAGCGACAAGCTGACACACCTCGACCAGGACGGGAAGGCCCGAATGGTGGACGTGGGCGGCAAGGAGCCCACCCGGAGAACGGCCCGGGCAGCGGGCCGGGTATCCATGGGGGAGAAGGCCTATCGATTGGCACGCGCGGGCGACCTGCCGAAGGGTGATCTCCTGGCCGTGGCAAGGGTGGCCGGAATCATGGCCGCCAAGGCGACGCCGCAGCTCATCCCCCTGTGCCACGTGATCGCCTTGAATGCCATCGCCGTCGATTTCGAATGGGAAGACGAGACGCGTTGCATCCGGGTCGAGTCAAGTGCATCGGCGAGAGACGTCACCGGTGTTGAAATGGAAGCCCTCACGGCCTGCACCGTGGCCTGTCTCGCCCTGTACGATATGATCAAAGGTGTCGACAAGGGCGCCGTGATAGGTCCCGTTCGGCTCGTCGAGAAGACGGGCGGCAAGTCGGGCCACTTCAGGAGGTAGGTCCAATGTCCACTCTCCAGCACGAGCAGGCTCTGCTCTTCGACAGAGACCTTCAACGCAGGCTTTCGGCCTTGAGCCCGCAGGCGGAAGAGGGCGCATGGCTGAATGCGGCCAACGCCCTCAGCCTGAGGTCGCTGCCATACCTTGCCGCCGACGTGACCGAGAGAGGCCTTGCCCTCCATCCCGAATCGTACGACTTGTGGATGATCCACATTCAGGCCGTGGCCATCTCGCCTGTCAAGCTCGCATCGGCCGGAAAGAGGCTTGCGGCCGAGAAGAAACATCCGGCTGTCCGGGGCGTGCTCATGGCCCTCGTCGAATACTATCTCGAGAAGGACAGAGATGGTCTGGCGAGACTCGAGCGTGTGCCCGAGGAGCACCGAAATGCCCTTTATTACGAGGTGTGCGGTTTGTACGACATGGCCCGGCAAGAATATGAGCAGGCCGTGAAGAGCTTCAGGAAAGCCCACAGGCAGGCCCCGAAAGACCTGCGCCTCATGTATCACCTCGCCAAGGCCCAGTACGCTTCGGGCGATGTTCCCAAAGCGGTGCGGTGGCTCTATCGCGCCGTCTCCAGGGAGCGACATTTCGTCCAGGCCTGGAATACACTCTGCCGTATTCACCTCGAGGAAGGCGACCTCAGCCGCGCCAGGCAGGCTCTCGGCATGGCTTTGTCGGTCAATCCACGGGACTGGGGCCTCTATTTCACCTACGCGGATTACTATCTTGGGGACGGACGGTACGCCATGGCCCGCGCCGAACTCCAGGCGGTCCTCGATCTCCATCCGCAGGAGGTCATCGCTGCCGAGGTGTACAACTACCTCGGGTACACACATTACCTCGAAGGCCGATACGATGATGCCCTTCCGAGTTTTCAGAAAGCCCTCGAACTCAATCCCTCGCTTTCCGTTGCGTGGTTCAACATGGGCAATCTCCATTTCCATAGAAAGGACATGGAGCAGGCCAAAACCTGCTACAAGGAGGCCCTGCGGGCTGATCCCCACATGGCCCAGGCAAACTGCCAACTGGGGCTGACCTACCTGGAGCAGGGCATTCTGGAGAAGGCGAGGGCGCCCCTCGAAAAGGCAATGACGCTCGATCCCGGTGACTTCTGGGCCCACCTGGGCCTCTCCGAGTATTATCGCCGCACGAGAGATGCCGCGGCCGCCCTGGAGGAGGCGAGGCAGGCCATGCGGATCGCTCCCGATGATGCGAACGTGCACAACTACCTGGGGATTGCACTGGAGACCAACAGGCGCTACTTCGACGCCGAAAAGGCCTACAGGCGGTCGCTGGAACTCGACCCCCGGCAGCGCTGGGCAGCCAACAACCTCGGCTACCTCTACGAGAAGATCATGAAGGTGGATTCAGGCTACAAGCCGTCGGCCATCGAGGCCTGGAAGAAGCGGCTTCTTATCTGCCGCGATACAGGGGCGTCCGTCAGGGGGGCCATCAACCACCTCGAAAAACTTGGGGTTCCCACCGCCACGATCAAGAAGTGGCTCGGCCAGGAAAAGGCAACCCGAAAAAGAAGGTGAAAACATGATCGTCGGCATGGGCCTGGACCTGGTTGATACCGGGCGCTTCGAGGCGGCCGTTCGAAGGCGGCCGGCTCTGCTCAAGCGCGTCTTCACCCCCGGTGAGAGGTCCGCCTGCGAACGCAAGGCCGACGCCATCTGTTCCTATGCCGCGCGGTTCGCCGCCAAGGAGGCGGCCATGAAGGCTCTGGGAACCGGGTGGGGGCAGGGCGTCGGCTGGCAGAGCGTGGAAGTGGTCGGTGGGGCTGGACGCGGGGCGCCCGGCCTCGTTCTGCACGGCCGGGCCCTGGAACATTTACATGCCAGGGGTGGGGCGAGGGCCCTGGTCAGCCTGACCCACGAAAAGACCATGGCCGCCGCCGTCGTGATCCTGGAAAGCTGAAAAAAAGACATTTGGGAACTGGGATTCAGGATTTGAGGGGCGGCAGGCGGCCGAGCTTTGAAGCGGTCGGCCGCCGCAAGTCTTCGTCTTGGTCCCTTCAGCCTTCAGCCCGTTACGATTTCCCTCATCCACTCAATCAGGAGTCCCGAGTCGGGTGTGTTCGGGGATAAAAAAGAGGGCCGGAAATTCCGGCCCTCTGGGGCGTCTTGCCTGAGGAGGTGCGTCTATTTCGCGTCCTTGGCCTCCTCGGTTTTTTCGGTAGGCGCGGGCGGGGTCATGGGAACCTCAACGAACTTTCCGGCTTCGACCTTCCACATGACGTACGGAGATTGCTGGGGATCGCCCTTGGCGTCGAACTTCATCTTGCCGAAGGGGGTGTCGACCTCGATCTTGTGGAGCGTGTGTGCCACATCCACGCCGTTCGTCGTGCCGGCGGCCTTGATGCCCTGAAGGGCGACGGTCACGGCCGTGTAGGCATAGAGGGAATAGGGACCCAGATCCCCGTATTTTTTCTCGTATTCTTTGACCACGGCCTGGGCGGTCGGGAGGGTCTTCTGGTCCGGGATGAAGGTGACGAGGCAACCCTCGGCCGCGTCCCCCGCCTGCTTGATGAACTCGGGATCGTAGCAGCCGTCGCCGCTGACGAATGTCGCCATCAGGCCTGCCTGCCGCATCTGTTTTACGAGCGATGCGCCCTGCGGCCACAACCCGCCGAAGTAAACGACGGTGGGTTGGGTTTCCTTGAGCTTGCGGACGGTGCTGGGTATATCGACTCCGGTTCTCTCGATAGTGCCGTAGTAGACCGACTGCTTCTTCGTCAGAAATTCGTAGTTCTTGAGAAACTCATTGGCCAGATCCTGTCCGTAGGAAGACTTGTCGTTGATCACGGCCACCTTGGCACCGGGGAAATTATCCGCCACGTATTTTGCCGCGCTCTTGCCCTGCTGGTCGTCGCGCCCGCAGACCCTGAAAACGGTGAGGTATCCGCGGTCGGTGACGTCCGGGTTGGTGGAACTGGGCGTGATCATGAGCATCTTCTTCTTGTCGTACAGCGGCTCTGCGGCAAGCGTGCAATTCGAATTGTAGTGACCGATGACGGCGTCGACCTTGTTCGTAAACTGCCTGGCGACGAGGAGCGCCTGGTCCGGGTCGCCCTTGTCGTCCGCGGGCACAAGAACGATCGGCTTCCCCAGGACGCCGCCCTTGGCGTTCCACGCGTCCACCGCCAGCTGGGCGCCGTGGAGGACGTCTTCACCGCCTCGTTTCTGTTCTCCGGACAAGGGAGCGGCAAGCCCCAATTTGATATTCTTCTTGGAGCAGCTGAAACTCGCCGCCAAGAGTGCGATGATCACGACACCGAGAATGATCGACAGTTTCTTTACTGATTTCATGGCAGGCCTCCCTCCGTCCGCGCTCTCAATCACCTTTGCGCTCCAGTCTGGTTTAGCCGTCCGCCGGGTACCCGATGCTGACGTACTCACGGCAGGAACACACCCGATGAAGATCTCGGCGCGTCTCGCGGGTCCTGGAAACGCCGCCGAAACTGTTGGCACCTACTTCTGGTCTGATGCAAGCCCTTTCACCGGAAGATACTCGACCCAGGCCTTGTCGATGGCGACGGGGTTCTTTGGGCGGTTGTTGACCGGATCCCGAGGCGCATTCACGATCTTGTCCACGACATCCATGCCCTTGATCACCTTGCCGAAGGCCGTGTATTTATGGTCGAGGTAGCCGGCGTCCGCAACGCAGATGAAGAACTGGGACGACGCGGAATCTGGGTCCGTGGCGCGGGCCATGGAGACGATACCCCTGGCATGGTGAATGTCGTTGAATTCGGCCTTGATGTTGATCTCGCTGCCGAACTTGTCGGTCTGCCCACCCTGGCCCCAGGTGGACGGGGGGCCCATTCGGGTGTTGGGGTCTCCGCCCTGGATCATGAAGCCGGGAATCACCCTGTGGAACTTCGTCCCGTCATAGAATCCGGTCTTGCACAGATGGATAAAATTCTTGACGGTGTTGGGTGCCTTGTCGGGAAAGAACTTGATCTCGATGGTTCCGAGCTTGGTCCTGAGAAAGGCGACCGGTTCCGTACCGGGCTTGGGCGCGTCTTCGTCGGCCTTGCCCTGTGCCGCGGACGCAGCAGACTCGTTTGCCTGCGAAGGTTCCGCAGCCTGGGCGGGGGCGTTCTCTGCCGCCTTCGGAGCGGCCTCCGCTTTGGGTGCCGGTGCTTCGGATGTCGCCCTGGCCGCCTCGCTCTGCGCGGGCGCCTCCTTCTTGCAGCTCACGGTTAGAAACAGGAGTCCGGTCAGCAAACCTGCCAGGCACGATATGGCGATGCGCTTTTTCATACTGCAATCTCCCCCAGTGTAAGGTTATGGGCCAGGGCCTCCCGCGGTTCCTACGGGCGCCACTTCAGTTTACGATATAGCAGGAATGAAAAAAAGTCACACACCACCCGTCCGGTTCCCGGGATCACACCGGGAACCCGCCTCGAGGGAGCGGGGGGCCGTGCCGTCAGCGGAGAGGGCGGCACGATACGGGCGTCTTGAGTGATCCGGGGCACCGTGAGGCGCACGTTCACCGCAAACGGGAGGATCAAACCTGGACCGTCACTTTCGCAAGAATGCCGCGGAGCGTGTTTTCTTTGTGCCTCAGGTGAGCCTTGTACTCCGAGTCCTTCGTGTGGTGCACCTCTTCGCGGAGTTCCCCGAGTTCGTTGTCGAGGATTCTTCTGAGGAGATCCATCTCCTCTTCGGTCATGTTCATGTCCATGTCCATGTCCATGGTATACCTCCTTCAGGGGTTTGCCCCCCTCAGGCAGTCCGTGCTGGTACCTCCAGGCGTTGCCCGTCCGAGGGCGCCCCCAGAGAAAATTAACGTTCTGTCAGTATTTTAATTCTCCCCGGCCTGGATACCACTCTTTCGGCCGTTTCGCCGGAACCAACACCTACTGCACGCGGAAAGTGATACTCTGAAACAGCTTAGCGGCCGTCGAGTCCCTTCCGGCGTATTCTCGGTGCCAGCACACCTCGGCCCGTGAGCCGGAAGGGTGTCCGAATAGGAGCCCGATCCCTGGGGGAGGAGCCATGACCACCTATCCTGAAGCCCTGTTAACCGAAGCAGAACGGGACCTTCGCGATGAGGCGAGGGACTTCGTGAAATGGGTGCCGCGCCAACTCATCCTGGATATGGACGCGGACGAGGTACGGTTTCCGAAGGAGTACCTCGTGGAGGCAGGAAAGCGATCGCTGTTGGGGCTTCGGTTCCCGTCGGCGTACGGAGGGCGCGACTTGCCCTGGACGAGCGAACTCCTGGCCCTCGAGGAGATCGGCGTGCTGGGCACGTCGCTGGCCTGTCTCTATTCGCTGGTCAGCATCGTCGGTGAGGCCCTGGCCGTTTTCGGGACCGAGGACCAGAAGAACCGCTATCTTGTTCCCATGCTCGCGGGGCGCCTGGCCCCGGCTGAGGCCCTGACCGAACCACGGGGCGGGTCCGACTTTTTCGGGGCCACGACCCGGGCGGTCCGGGACGGCGACCACTTCGTGCTGAACGGCCAGAAGCGGTTCGTGGTCGGCTCGGAGGGGGCGGACTTCTTTCTCGTCTACGCCAAGACCGGGTCGGACGACGATCCCAAGAGGGCGATGACCGCTTTTCTCGTGGACCGCGGCGAAGGCGTCGTCGTCGAGCACGTCTACGGCCTCATGGGCACACGGGGCGGCGGCACGGGCAGGCTGGTCTTCCGGGATGTCCGGGTGCCGGCCGCCAACGTCCTCGGCGGTGAAGATGCCGTCGGTGCGGGAGCAGAAGTCTTCAACCAGATGATGATCCCGGAGCGCATGACCTCTGCGTGCGGGGCGCTCGGGATGGGAAGGGCCGCCCTCGACGTGGCCGCTCGCTACGCGGCCCGCAGGAAGGCCTTCGGGGAGGTCATCCGGCGTTTCGAGGCCGTGAGTTTCAAGGTGGCCGATTCCCTCGTTCTCCTGGACGCGGCTAGGGCCCTCTGCCGCGAAACCTGCAGGGCCATCGATGAGGGAGGCGTCCCCCCCGGGCGCGTGCGCCGGCTGGTATCCGAAACGAAGAAATTCGCCACCGAATCGGCCTGGGCCATGGTGAACAACGCCATGCAGATCCTGGGCGGCATCGGGTACACGGACGTCTTCCCCGTCGAGCGCCTTCTGCGGGACACGCGGTTGATCATGATCTGGACCGGGACCAACGAGATCATGGACCTCGTCATTCAACACGAATTCTACAAGGAGTTTCTCAAGACGCCCTCGCAGGCGCGGGACGTGGAAGGCGACGCCGTGAACGCCCAGGCCCCCGGCGAAAAAGTGTACGAATGAGAAAAGGGCGGCCCTGGGGCCGCCCTTTTCAGATGAGTTCGCCGGACCGGGTCCGTGCACATTGAAAGCCCGCCCCGACGTTCGTCATGGTCAGTACATGTCGCCGCCCATGCCGCCGGGCATCGGAGGCATGTCCTTCTTCTCCTCGGGAAGCTCGAAGATCATGGCCTCGGTGGTGAGCAGCGTTCCGGCCGCCGATGCGGCGTTCTGGAGCGCGGTGCGCGTCACCTTGGCGGGATCGAGGATGCCGGCCTTGATGAGGTCCTCGTACTTCTCGAGCTTGGCGTTGAAACCAACGGCGCCTTTCTCGCCCTTGATCCGCTCCACAACCACGGAACCTTCGACGCCGCAGTTGTTGGCGATCTGTCTGGCGGGCTCTTCGAGCGCCCTGCGAACGATCTTGACGCCGGCCATGAAGTCCTCCGAGCCCTTGAGCTTGTCCAGCACGTGAATAGCGCGGATATAGGCCACGCCGCCGCCGGGCACGACGCCCTCTTCCACGGCAGCCTTGGTGGCGTGGACGGCGTCTTCAACGCGTGCCTTCTTTTCCTTGAGCTCCGCTTCGGTGGCCGCGCCGACCTTGATGACGGCCACGCCGCCGACCAGCTTCGCCAGGCGTTCCTGGAGCTTTTCGCGGTCGTAGTCTGAGGTGGTGTCCTCGATTTCGCGACGGATCTGCTTGACGCGCCCCTCGATGTCGGAGGCCGTGCCCGCGCCTTCGACGATCGTGGTGGTGTCCTTGTCCACGACCACCTTCTTGGCGCGTCCCAGGTCGGCCATCTGGATGTTTTCCAGCTTGATGCCCAGGTCCTCGGTGAAGCACTTGCCGCCGGTCAGGATGGCGATGTCCTCGAGCATTCTCTTGCGCCGGTCGCCGAATCCGGGGGCCTTCACGCCGCAGATGTGAAGCGTGCCGCGCAGCTTGTTCACCACCAGCGTGGCCAGCGCCTCGCCTTCCACGTCCTCGGAGACGATCATCAGGGGCTTGCCGCTCTTGGCGACCTGCTCGAGGAGGGGCAGAAGGTCCTTCATGTTGGAGATCTTTTTCTCGTGGATCAGGAGGAGGCAGTCCTCGAGGACGGCTTCCATGCGCTCGGCGTCCGTCACGAAGTAGGGGGACAGGTAGCCGCGGTCGAACTGCATGCCCTCGACGATCTCGAGCGTGGTTTCCATGGTCTTGGCTTCTTCGACCGTGATAACGCCGTCCTTGCCGACCTTCTCCATGGCCTCGGCGATGAGCGTGCCGATGGTCTCGTCGTTGTTGGCCGACACGGTGCCGACCTGCTCGACCGCCTTGCCTTCAACGGGCTTGGCGCTGTTGTGGATCTCGTCGACGATCGCCTTGACGGCACCGTCGATGCCCTTCTTGAGCTCCATCACGTTGACGCCCGTGCCCACGGCCTTCAGGCCTTCCTTCAGCATGGCCTGGGCCAGAACGGTGGCGGTGGTGGTGCCGTCGCCGGCCACGTCGGACGTTTTGGAGGCGACGTCCTTCACCATCTGGGCGCCGATGTTCTCCTGCTTGTCCTGCAGTTCGATTTCCTTGGCGACCGTCACGCCGTCCTTGGTGACCAGCGGGGAACCGAACTTCTTCTCTATGATGACGTTGCGCCCCTTGGGGCCGAGGGTGGCCTTCACGGCGTCGGCCAGTTTGTTGACGCCCGCCATGAGTGCCTGGCGGGACTGGGAGGAATAGACTATTTCCTTAGCCATAAGTGACTCTCCTTCTCTCGCTATTCAACGATGCCGAGTATTTCGTCCTCGCGGACGACGATGTGCTCCACGTCATCGATTTTCAGTTCGGTTCCGGCGTATTTGCCCACGAGGACCTTGTCGCCGGCCTTGACCGTCATGGCGATCCGCTTGCCGCTATCGTCGAGCCTGCCGGGCCCGGCCGCTATGACTTTGCCCTCCATGGGCTTTTCTTTCGCGGTGTCCGGGACGATGATCCCCCCGCGGACCTCTTCCTTCGCCTCGAGACGCTTGATCAGGACGCGATCGTTGAGTGGCTTAACCTTCATTCGTTTACCTCCTATAGGGAAGTTAGGGTTGTTAGCAACCAGGTCATCAGAGTGCTAATTATAAAACCTGCTTAATGCATTGTCAAGTATCCTTAGTCTCTTTTTGTTCGGCCCTGCGAGAGAGGGTTTCCAGCCCCCTGTCCGTGCCCACCGACGGCAGGCAGCGCTTTCGGAAGCCCGGCCCGAGCGAGCCCGGCCTGTCCCGGTGCGGCGCATGCACTTGCCGCCCGGAGACTCGGCCGGTATAGTCATGGTTACCGGAGGAGATTCGATGTCGCAGACCTTAAAGCTCGCCCTGGTTCAGATGGCACCCTCCCTGGGACTCATCGACCGGAACCTCGAAGCGCACATGGAGTGCCTGCAGCGCCCCGAGACCCGCGACGCCGATCTGGTCATTTTTCCGGAACTGTCTCTGACGGGGTATCTTCTCCAGGACCTGGTGGCGGAAGTGGCCCTTCCCCTGCGGAACGACGAGAAGCTGGCGCCCCTGCTCGATGCGAGCCGGCGGCAGGACATCATCGTCGGCCTGGTCCTCCAGAGCCCCGAGTTTCTGTTCTACAACGCCGCGCTCTACCTTTCCGGCGGCCGGATTCATCACGTGCACAGAAAGGTCTACCTGCCGACCTACGGAATGTTCGACGAGGGCCGCTACTTTGCCGCCGGGTACGGCTTCAAGGCTTTCGATACGAGGTTCGGACGCCTCGGGATTCTCATCTGCGAAGACGCATGGCACCTTTCTTCTTCCTATCTCCTGGCCCTGCAGGGGGCCCATACGCTCGCCGTGCTATCGGGAAGTCCGGGAAGGGGCTGGACGGGCGGCGGGCCGGTGGCATCCGTTCAGACCTGGGAACGGGTCGGGCAGACGCTCAGCCAGTTCCTCACGGTGAACTGGCTGTACGTTAACCGCGTCGGTTACGAAGATGGATTGGCCTTTGCAGGCGGATCGTACGTGTCCGACCCCTTCGGAAACCTCCTGCTGGACGGCGACGAAAACGTGGAGGCCGTGTACCGCGTCGACGTGCCCCTCGCCGCGCTCAGGCGCGCCAGAACGCTGACGCCCCTTCTGAGAGATGAAAAGCCCGAGATGGTGCTGAAACACC
>Ga0315535_1003060_pt1 | contig 10393 bp, 9 predicted proteins | sample SalMarSW160220MG_2_FD_203092 | JGI IMG/M metagenome (GOLD analysis project Ga0315535, IMG submission 203092) | Salt marsh sediment microbial communities from the Plum Island Ecosystem LTER, Massachusetts, United States - Salt Marsh Sediment SW1602-20 ...
AGCTCACTCGGGGAACGAACTCCGGAGGAGTTCGCTTCCGACACCATCGGCAGTGGGGACACTGAAGACATCTTCAACAGCGAGGTTGTCAGGGAATAACTGGACCCGCTTCGGGGGTCACCTCAGCCCATCCGCGCCGCCCGCGTAGACTCCCGAAAGAAGTCAAGCGTCACGACCCTGGGATCTCATAGCGATAAACCGTCGGGCCCGATGCAAAAAAGATGCTCCTCCCCTGAAGCGCGAAGCCCGCGGTGACCTGTCGGGGGGCCTCTGCGACAAGTCTCACTGTCCTACGGGTGGGATCGAAGGTGAAGATCCCTTCCTCCGCGAGTCCCCATATCCGTCCACTAGGCCCCAGCGCAACGCTGTTATAAATAGGGGTAGAAAACCCGAACGGAAGGATATAGTCAATCTTGTGCGTCCTCACGTCAAATACAAACAACTTACCATGCTGGGACGATACTGAGGGCTCGTCGCCTGCCAAAGGCCCGCCCAAGGCTATTCCCATCAGGCGGTCTCCCGTCAAAGGAAGGAAGTCGGTCATTCGCGTGGCACCGGATACCGGCGCGATTTCAAACGTCTTCCTTCCAGCGGAAGCATCCCAAATAAAGAGCTTCGCCTCCCTTTGCGTCGGATGGCTCCCCCCACCGCCATATATGCTCGTGCCGCCAACGATCACGCCCCCCACCATTGCCAAGGTGACAATGCTCTGATCCGGCACGATGCCTCTCACTTGGCGGACCTCGTTTGTCCGGGGGTTCCATATAGTCAGAGGGCCGCTCACGCTTCCATAACCCGCGACGGACCCCACATAGAGTCGACCATCCGGGCCAGCTATCATAGCCTGTGGGCGCCAGCCGGTATCGGACGCCTCATAGTCCACGAAGAGAGGGTTTGATTCAGTCTGACTTCCAGGAGCAAAGGATGCGGAGGGGTCGTACGACATGAGCGGAGTGCCATCTGTTGCCCCGTACGCGGCTATGTAGATCTTGCCGTCAAGCGGCAAGAGTGAATAGGCTTCGCCGTGGCCAAGCTCCCCTACGTCGCTGACCTTGCTTGCCGAGACATCCACTGAGAAGAGATGGAAGGGCAGAGCTGAACTGCCATACAGTCGACCCCCGCAACTAGTAAGACGAACAACATCTTGTTCGCGCCCCGCGTAGGTGTAGGGTCTCCGTTCTACCGCATGGGTGTTGGGATCCTTGATCACGATCTGATCATTCTCGACCGTTATGATGCGGCCGTCCGCCAAACGATTCGTCACAGGAGCTCGGCCCGCGTCAGCCGCAGCTATCGGGTGCATTGTCCAGTCATGGACTTCGAAATATTGACTGCCCAATCGTGCGTAAACTCGTCCATCGGATCCCTTATAGATGTAGGGCGTCCGTCCCTCCGAGGACCACTTGACGCGACCGAGCATGCCAGCAACAGTCGGCAGGATATCTCGATGTTCTCCCGTGTCAATCTGATAGGCCACAATGTGCGCCTGTGCTGTTCCAATCGCTTCATAGACAAAGCCGTCATTGCTGGCAGCGATCCAGCGTCCGTATTGCTGCTTCGGGTCCATTCGGCCAAGATCAGTCAGCCTTCCGGAAGCGAGATCTAGCCGCACCATTTTGGATGATGGATAGGTACAACCGTAGATGTTGCCGTCGGAACCGACAGTCAGTTGCCAGATGTAGCTCTGCTGGGGCGCGGGCTGACCGAGATCTGTGAAAGCCTCCGTATGCGGATTGAAACGTAAGATATGAGCATGTGGCCGCGTACCGAGGTAAAGGTCGCCATCCGGACCCCAGACCATGACGGCCCCGTATTCTCCCGGCGCGGGATTGGCGAAGGCCTGCACCTGTCCCGTACTTGGGTCGATCGCTACCAGATCGAGCGTATGCTCGACGTACATGTAGCTAAGGTACAGACGCTCGCTGCCCATAGTGCGGCCAGGACCTACAACCTCAGCCTCAACAGCCCCAGGACCCGCATACGTGCCAATGGGTTCAAACGAATTCGACTGGGGAGGTACCGCGTGCGGCCCGCACCAAGCGCCAAGGGCCATGAGGATGAATGCAGCGGTTGGCCCAAGGACGCGGATCGGTGTTTTCATCGTTGTCGAGTGGTTTGGACTCACTGAGTCAAGTAGGGCGGTGCTATGCTTGGGAGTGGACTTCTCATGGAAAGGTCGAGAGTCCCGCAGGACAGTGGGCCGCACGTGATGGGACCCTGGCGTTATTACTGTTCGGTGCCCCGAAGAGGTTCCAGGCGGAACCACAAGCTGAAATCCCGTTAATGCGGTGAGGTGACCCCCGAAGCGGGTCCAGTTATTTCCTGACTCTCTCGCTGTTGAAGATGTGTTCAGTGTCCCCACTGCCGATGGTGTCGGAAGCGAACTCCTCTGGAGTTCGTCCTGCGAGTGAGCTGTGGGGCCGGACCTGGTTGTAGTCGACCCGCCAGCGTTCGATCGCCTCCTTGGCATCGGCAAGCGAGACGAACCAATGCGCATTGAGGCACTCGTCGCGCAAGCTGCCGTTGAAGCTCTCGATGAAGCAGTTCTGCACCGGCTTGCCCGGCTGGATGTATTCGATCTTGATGCCCCGCGCGTAAGCCCAGGAGTCGAACGCCCTGGACGTGAACTCGGATCCGTTGTCCGTGATCACGATGGAGGGCAGGCCGCGTTCGGCCCGCAGACGCTCGAGCACCTCGATGACTCGAGTAGATGGAATCGAATGAGCCACATCGATCGCCAGGGCCTCCCTGGTAAACTCGTCCAGCACGTTGAAGCACCGGAACCGCCGTCCCGAGCTCAGGGTGTCTGTCACGAAATCCATGCTCCAGCGCTCGTCAGCCTGGCCCAGGGGGGCTCGGACCGGCCGTGAGCCCTGGCTGCGACGCCGCTTGCCCTTCCGCCGCACGGCGAGGCCTTCCTCCCGGTAGAGGCGCTGCACCCGCTTCTGGTTCACTGGCCACCCCTCGCGACGCAGCAGCACGTAGATCCGCCGGTAGCCGAACCGCGGCCGCTCCGTGGCGAGCTGCCGGATCCGAGCCCGCAGCTCGTCCTGCGGCGGCCGGAGGCTCCGGTAGCGCATCGTCGAGCGTGGGAAGCCGGTCCACCGCACCGCTCGCCGCTCCGAGATCCTCTCCGCGGCTTGCAGCTTCCCGACGACGCGACGCCGCTCTCGTGCCGTCACAACTTGTTTCCCAGGAGGTCTTTCAACGCCTGGACGTTCAACGCCTGGTCGGCGACGATCCGCTTCAGTCGGCGGTTCTCGTCCTCCAGCTGCTTCAGCCGGCGGGCGTCGCTCACCTCCAGCCCTCCGTACTTCTTCTTCCACCGATAGAACGTGTCGTGGCTGATCCCGTAGCGCCGCAGAAGGTCCTTCGTCGCGGCCCCTGCGTCGGACTCCTTCAGGATCCCGATGATCTGTTCCTCGGTGAACCGGCTCTTCCTCATGATCCCTCCCGGTTGGCTGAGGAATCAGAGAATAGCTGGATCAGGTTCCGGGGGTCACCTCAGCGGCGGCTGTAAACTGCGGCTGTAGATGTTCCACTTTGATTGGGAACCCGGGTGTACGAGGATGGTAATGACCGGGCGCTCTTCCGGGCCGAATCGATGGCGCGGTGGGCCGCGAGAGGCGAATCCGGAAGATCCGAGCTCTCGCGTCGGGTGGACAGCCGCCATCGACCTCTATAAGCTCTGGGCCATGAGATCCCTCGCTCCGATACTAGTACTAGTACTGATGGGGTGCGCGGCGGAACCTGTGGCTCCCGCACTTACCGGGCCCGTTCTGCCGACTGCACAGGTGGACAGCTTTGCCGTCTACCACCTCCAGCGGTACGAGATGTGGGACTGGAGTTCCGCCCTCCAGGGGGTCACCCCCTACTCCGTGGATGCCACTGGACTCCCAGTGGACACCATAGACGGCGTGCTCTATCACCATCCCATTCATATCGTCCATATCGCACTGGCTACGCTCTCCAACTCCCAAGTCCATGGTGATACCGCACTGCTCCACCTCGTCGAGCGATGGACGTCGCAGATGGTCCAAGAGGCCGACACCGACGGGGCGACGATCAGCTTCCCCTACCGGTTCGGCTTCGATCTGCATGGGTACGCCTCGGAACACATGTCGGCCCCGTGGTACAGTGGGATGGCGCAGGGGCAGTGGCTGGAGTTGCTCGTGCGTCTGTACCAGATCACCGGCGACGCACGCTACAGGGTATGGGCCGACAAGGTTTTTCACACCTTCACGGACGTACGACCCAGCACCCAAAACCCGCGCACTGTCGCCCACATCGATTCGGATGGGTACTACTGGGTGGATGAATACCCAAACCGCGGGCGCTACGATCTGACTTTCAACGGGTTCATGTTCGCGCTGCGCGGGCTATACGAGTACGATCAGCTCGTTCATACGGCGAATACTCGGCGCATTCTGCTGGCAGGCCTGACGACGATCAAGAGGTACGCACCGAGCTTCCGCGTCATCGGCGGCATCAGCTATTACTGCCTGCGGCACAAGGTCCAGAGCGCCAAATATCACACGATCCACATCCTTCAGCTCCATGACCTCTACAAGGTGACGCGGGATCCCTTCTTCGAGGACATGGCGAACGCCTTCAAGGCCGACTACTGGGCCCCCTAGCCGCTCGATAACTCGCCACACCCAGAACGGGCCTACCGAGCAGGACATCAGAAGGCTACGAACCCGCATTAGTTGAGCCTCCCCAGCTTGCCATAGTCAACCGACGCTCCCGCCTCTTCTACGAATTGTTCGACGGTCTCCCGCGTGCTCCTTCAAGCGCCTCCTCTCCCGTCGCCTCTTCATGGACTCCCGGCCTATCTCTCACCGTCATCATGACAAGCGTTGCCAATATCATCCAGTTTACAGATTGATTCATATAACTGCTGTTCTCTGCGGAGACAAAAAAGTAGCCCACCATAATCAATAAAGCCATCTCAGAAATGCGCATACTCCGCTCTTGGTGGTACTTTGCCGCCCACTTCCTATTCCTATATCCTCGCCGAAACATGGCTATATACAAGGTGACAAACCCCGCAAATATGACCAAGCCATACTCCGAAGCTATCTCCATCCAGAAGTTGTGCGGATCAGGGTTTCCGTTGGTCCAGTAATGGACCCCATGACTCATCACGGCCGCATAGCCCCCGGCGCCGATTCCAAATCCCGCCGAGTTGAATAGCATCGTCAGACCGTTCAAGACAGTATTCAGACGATAGTGTGCAGACTGCGGTCCAGTAAAGCCGTATTCATAAAGCACCAGCAACTTCGTCAACATCCGTTCGTCATGTCGCAGCCACACTACGGATGCTCCCACCAAAGCTACAACTGCCAGCGTGGTCACCGCAGCCCTTCTCGGCCTCCTTACATTCATCACAGCCCACACGCATATCTGGATAGCAAAAGCAATAAATGCAAGGCGTCCTTCTGCCATCAAGATCAATACGGGAGCACTGACTACGACTAGGCCTCTGCCCATTCTTGACCACGCACCGACCTCGCCCCCAAACCCAAAAAGGAATACAAACGGCCAGCACAATACGATGGTGGCGGCAAAATTGTTCGGATTACCCAGGGTGCCCATGGCGATATGGCGTAGTTTATACGCTGGCATGTTGCTCGTGTAATATCCAGGGAAGTGATGGCCCGTATTCCATTCCCACACGGCAAATGCGATGCATAGAACATACGCCGCAACCCACCCTGCATAGATAGGCGTATCCTCGCTCTTCTCCGCCACCTGCATCGTGAAGAGGCTCACAACCAACAAGAGCCAGAGCAATACCGAAAGGTCACCCTGCATGCCATTAAGGGGATCCGGTGTCCACAACAGGGACACAAGACCGTACGCTAGCCAGAAGGCGATGAAGAGCACGGTAAGCGCTTTGAAGCCATCCTTATGCCAGTGACCCCTAGCATTCCCCACGAATAGAAAAGCAAAGCCAAGGAGTACCAATAGGCGGAAGAAGAATAAGTTCCCCGCCGGGGTGTTGATCGGAAGCGCGTAGGGTCCTAGGACGGCAGCTACAGGCAACAGGAAGAGATAGAGCTTCTTCATGCCCCGCTCTCACCGGCCTCGGCAACCCACCCGTGGGCGATGTACTGCCAGGCCACCGCAAGGCGCTGCCTTTGCCATATGGCAAGAACAACGAACATGGCCCACCAAGCAACAGTCGACAGTAGCAGGGAACGGTGCCCGAGTATAGCAAACGTCGCGCTGAAGACAAGCAGCACGGTTGCAGCCGCATAGAGGTGCCAGCGTTCAGTACTCCGCCAGACCCGGGCTGATACTTCTGTCTTAAGCACGAAGAACAGCCAAAAGGTCGAAGCAGTAGCAAGCGTCGCGCCAGTCGCACCCCAATGAGGCACCAGCAGGAGACACAACACCACATTCAGCGCGACGCTGACAAAGGAGATCATCATGGCATACTCTGTCTTGCGCGAAACAGTGATGCCGATGCCAGTCGCTTCAGAAAGGGTGTATAACAGCGGCATCAACGTACAGCCTGCCACAATGTAGACTACATCTCTATAAGCCGCCGGCAGCACAATCGGTACGATCCAGGCCATGCCCCCAACCATAAACACGCCCAGACATACCAGGACGGTCATAATCTCGGTAATGTCGTCGACTCTCTTCATGTCCTCCCGGTCCGCAACCCAGCGGTAGATCATGGGTGCCCATATTACATTGAAAATACTGCCAAATACCGTGGCTCCCGCGGCCATGCTGGCTGCTACGGAGTAGACGGCGAGCTCATCGTATGTGGAAAGGGACCGGAGAAAGAGCCTGTCCAAGGCGCGCAGACCCCAAGCTGCAACTGCCGAGAGAATGAGCGGCGATCCGAACGTGAACATGCGCCTCAGCAGGATTCTGTCGATGCTCGAACGGATGGCCGGGATCCAGTCGCGACGAGTATTCCAGGCGAAGACCACCAATGTTGCGAGCCACGCCGACGTCTGAGCAAGCAGCAGCACCACAAACTTGCGGGAAACGCCAAATATGGCATAGGCAAGCGCAATCGAAAGGAGCAGCGCTCTTGGCAGAATTTGGCTCATGGAATAGGCCAGACCGCGGTCCTGCATGCGGAGGATCAGCGACAGGAATCGCGAGATCAAGGCAACGAGAAGGCAACCCAGGGTGATGCGGCCCACAAGACTATTTGAGACGCCATACAGTAACTGGGAGATCTCTTCGGGCAACCAGATCGAAACCAAGATGCCGCCCGCCAGCATGATCGTCAGGCCGGGCATCACGGCCATGCGCAGCAAGCCGGGCTTATCCGGGTATTCGTGGTATTCCCGAACATAGGCCTGGTCGAGTCCTAGACTGAAGAGGAGAGTCGAAAAGCCGATCGCAACCTTGAGCATAGACAGCATGCCAATCTCGTCCGGAGGAAAGATCCAGGCCAGAATCGGCAGTGATATGGCCGACAGGATTCCAGCTCCTATCGGCCCGACTGCAAACCCAAGTAGAGTTGAACGATTCACTGACGCTGCGCGGCGGCCGCAGGATCCGTAGTCCGGTCCTTGTGGATCTCCCTACGGGTCGCACTCGATGGGGACCGGACGGTCTCCTCTGACAACCTCTCGTAGCATGCCTTGTACATACCTCAGAGTCCCAGTTCCCAATGATACACGGAGATCTCGCATTGCCCCGGCCATCCCATCCAGACCGCCTACCTGCACGCCGTGGATGCCCCCCTCTTCTCCATGTCGAGACACATCACGACTTACGCACGCAAACGCCATTAACCAATTCATAGGCGGCCCCGGTATGCGGGCAGACCGCCGCACCGCTTCCCGCTAGCGGCAAGTCAAGCCGCTCCCCATACTCGCTCATCCACCCGATGTGCCGGGCAGGAACCCCCGCCACCAAGGCGAAGTTGGGCACGTCTTTCGTCACCACCGCGCCAGCACCCACAAAGGCGTATCGGCCTATCGTTGTTCCGCACACGACAGTGCAGTTGGCCCCAAGCGATGCACCCTTCCTAACCAAGGTGTTTCTATATTCATCCTTTCGACTTATTGCCGAACGTGGATTGTACACGTTGGTGAACACCATACTCGGCCCGCAGAATACGTCGTCCTGCAAGGTCACATTGTCGTACACAGATACGTTGTTTTGAATCTTTACGTTATCCCCGATCGAAACATGATTCGCTACGAACACGTTCTGCCCCAGCGAACAGTCTCTTCCAATCACTGCCTGTCCGCAAACATGTACCCAATGCCATATGCGCGTACCTTCTCCTATGCTCGCACCATCATCGATTATGGCAGTCTCATGTGCCGTGTAGCTCATACCAGTGCCTCAGTATTCCAAAGGTAGCGACACTCGCCGGCCATCTCGGGCCGAGATGTAGGCGGCAATCAACAACTCCAGGGAATTAAGCCCCTCACGTCCGTCGGTTTCCGGCTCCGCCTCACCCCTCAATGTCGAAATCACATTCTCGTAATAAAGGGGATGGCCAAATCCATAAACCGATGCCGTCTCATAGCTAGCCTGCTCCACAAGCTCGTCGTCGGGATCAGGTTCAGAGAACTCCCAGTGCTGGACTTGGTTGACGGCCACACCACCGAGCCTCACGGTGCCCTTTTCCCCGAGAATGGTTATGGACCCTTCGAAGTTCTTGGGATAGGTAAGCATAGTGACGTTCACAGAGCCAAGGGCGCCTGAACGCCATTTGATGCTGACTACACCAGTATCTTCGACCTGGATATCTCGCTCCAGTGTGGCCGTGTAGGCTTGCACGCTTTCTACCGGCCCGATCAGCCAATCAAGCAGATCGACATAGTGGCTGGCCTGGTTCATGAGGGCGCCGCCGTCGAACTCCCAGGTTCCCCTCCACTTCGCGCTATCATAGTATTCCTGAGGTCGGGTCCAGAAGACATTCACATTGACCATGTAAATGCGACCAAAGCGTTTCTGGCTAACGGCTTTCTTTACCAACTGCAACGTGGAATTACGCCGGTTTTGCTTCACCACGAAAAGCTCCACACCAGACTGATCACAGGTCTTGACCAAGTTTCTGCCATCCGCCCACCGAGTGGCCATCGGCTTTTCCGTCACAACATGGTAACCGGCCTTGGCTGCCTTGATACCTTGGTCAGCGTGCAATCCGCTGGGGGTCGCTATAACAAGTGTGTCGAAACCGCCAGATGCCAGCATGGTGTCCAGCGAGTTAAAGCCGCCGGCTCCTGTTTCCGCAACCGCGTGTTCCAGTGCCGCCTTGTCAATATCGCAAACGGCAACCAACTCGGCACTTTCCCGATGCTGGCGAAAGGACTCGAAGTGCTTGCCCGATATGCGGCCGCATCCGACTAGGGCAAAACGAATCTCCCTACCATTGATCGGCTCGAATTTCGGATTCACGCATTGCCTCCCTTGTGCCATAAAGAATCGTGTGCTCCCGGGCACACGCCGTGGCTATTGGCGAAACAGACATTCAATGCCCGATAAATGTTCTCGAGCTGTGCGCTCACATCGGCGGCCGGGGTCGAGCGTACCGGAACGCCCTTGCCGGGCCAGCAGTTGATGCGGCCACCACCCTGACCCATCATTCCGTTCTACGCGATTCGTTCACCGGCTCTTGGTCGGCGTCTTCCCGCGCGATCCCCGACGTGGACGTCGGGACCGGATTCCACGGGCACCGCCAGAACATTGTTTGTCGCATTGAGGTTGCTGTCGACGGGCATAGCGCCTGTGGTAGGAACGCCTCATCGAATAGGGAGCTACTCACTGCTCGGCGAAGTGCACAATCGCCTGCAGACGCCAGTGGACGCAGGAGAGCGCGGAGACACGTGTAGTGTCTGGCCATGTCGATTTGACTGCTTGCCCGACGCCGACCGGGGTCGGGGGGATCCGCCGTCGTCCCGGATCTTGTCCTCCCTCACCTCCCATGGCACTTCTTGTACTTCTTCCCGCTTCCACACCAGCAAGGATCGTTCCTCCCCGGCTCCTTCTTCACGTGCACCGGCCGCTGCTTGCGCTCCTCGTCCTCGCCCCGGTTCGTGGCCAGCGTCCGGGGATCCGGCCCGGCGGCCGGTAGGCCCGACAGCGACGAGGCCACCGAGGATCGGTCCGTACGGGCGCTCCGCGCCATCCCGAACTCGTCCACGGCGGGGCCGGCCGGCTGGGGCTGGGGGGCCCCCGGGTGCCGCTGCCGCCTGAGGGGCTGGAGCCGTGCGGCCTGCGCTACGGCCTCGTCTCCCACGGGGGCCGCCACGTCCGTGGGCCCGGAGTACATGAGCCGCTGTGGGGTCCGCCACTGGGGCTGCGGCGGGCCGAACTGCGCCTTGAAGAAGAACTGGGCCACGCTCTTGCGCAGGTCGGCCATGAGGTCCACGAACATCTCGAAGGCCTCCTGCTTGTACTC
>Ga0315535_1003061_pt1 | contig 10390 bp, 9 predicted proteins | sample SalMarSW160220MG_2_FD_203092 | JGI IMG/M metagenome (GOLD analysis project Ga0315535, IMG submission 203092) | Salt marsh sediment microbial communities from the Plum Island Ecosystem LTER, Massachusetts, United States - Salt Marsh Sediment SW1602-20 ...
CTGATACTTATATAATAAAAGACATAATCAACGAGATACGAGAAAAATGGGGCGATTTCCGCAGCGAAGATCTGACATCAGTTTATAAGGTATAAAAACACAGGAAGGGTATTATTTTGATAAAAAAGAGGGTGTCTCAAAAGTCTAAAAACCTTAACCGCAGAGTCCCAATAGCTATCGGGATTACGCATAGAACGCAAAAGAAGGAAATTAAAGACTCTGCCTTTGTTTTCTTTGCGCCTCCTTTGCGTCCTTTGCGGTTAAACTCGACTTTAAAGACATCCTTTTTTGTATTGCCGGACCATTACTGCCATACTCCGCGGCCTCTTCCCTGCCACACCGGGCAGTTGTTCCGGTTCATTCCGGGCCCCATACCACGTCCATGGCCATGCATTCCGTAACCTCTGTTGCCGGGTCCCATTCCCCTCCCCGGGCCTCTTCTTCCCGGTTGTCCGTAAGCCGGCCCTCTCATTCCCATGCCTGGAAATGAATTAAAAGCTTCTTTTTGCTTATCCGTTAACAGGTTCAGGACATTTTGCCTGTGAGTATCTTTCTCGATCTGAATATCACGGGCGATATCCCCCCTTTTCTGGATATCGGTGGTCCTTCTCATTTCGGCCCTCAGCGTATCCATCTTTACCCAGTGTGTCTGAGCAAGTTCTGTAAGTTCTGTTTTCTGCTTCTCCGTCAGGTCAGGTATTCTGTTAAATGTCCTGTACCTGAAACCAGGTTGAACATAGGTGTTCTGTCCCTGCACGATCAGTGATCCTGCCAGCAATATGCCAAGCAATAATCCCATTGTCTTAACTGTACTTTTCATGAATTTGAATTTATTTTAATTTAACATAGATCTGCCTTGATTCTGCCGTCCGCGTCCCATACCCGGGCCCCTTTTCTGCCGGGTATGGCCAGGTCCCATCCCTTCACCATTGTCAGCATTTATTATTCTCTCAAATAACCTGTTTAGCTCAACCTGCTGTTCCGGGTTGCAGACACTTTTCATTTTTAAATAGTAGTCAACTGTTGCCCTCTTAAGTTCAGTATGAAGCTGACCGATATCCACACATATTGAATCGAGTCGTTCCCTGTCGGGATGTGAAGCTGCCATCTCCTCCACCATTCTGTATCTCTCCAGATTCATTCTCCCTGTGATCGCCCTGGCCCGATGGTTAAACTCCCTGTTGAAATTCATAAAACTTTGTCTCTGAGTATTATCAAGCCCAAGCTGACCCCTGAAGAAATCAGCTCTACGGTTATATGGTATATCCGTTCGCACCGGAAACTCATTCTTCCTTTCTGAAGAGAATACCAATCCTGAAATAATTGCTGCCACATTTACAGCAACAAGTATTACTACTATCCATATCAATAGCTTTGTTTTATTCATTGCCTGTTTCATTTGAAGTCATGAAAAAATTTTCTATCTGTTCCTGCTCAATATCATCTATATAACTCACCTCTTCCTGCAGCTCATTTTTATTTGAAAGGATAGTACGGGAATAAAGCTTCCCCAGGTTTATCCCTCCTATAACTGCTGCCACGAACAGAATAGCAAAAGCAAAGCCAGGTACCCATCGCCTGATAGTACTACCCTTGTGCTGCTTTGCTTCAAGGGCATTCATGATCCTGGTGGCCAGGAAGGGATTGGGCTCAATATTCTTCTCCCTTTCAGCAGCCAGCAGAGATTTTTTCACATAAACCATGAACTCCCTGCAATCCCTGCATGCTTCCATATGCAATTCAACATCCCGCCTGTCGTTTTCGTCAAGAAGGTCTTCAGCATATAAAAGGATGTCCGTTCTTTGTTTTTTACAGTTCATGATCTTCTCTTTTCCATTTAGACAAGGATGCTTCAGCTTACTTGCGCTCATTTACAGATTTTTTTTAAAATATGAATAAAGTTTTTTCTGAAGATTCCTTCTGGCCCTGAATAAAAGGGATTCAACAGAGGAAATTGTTGTGTTCATGACAGATGCAATCTCCTGGTATGAAAGATCATCGTATTTGCTCATGATAAAAGCGGTCCGCTGGTTATGTGGCAGGCTATCCAGGGCTTTTTGAATCTCAGCAGCATGCACTTCCCTGTCCAGTGATGAATCAGGACTGAAGTCTATGGGTGAGACAGGTTCCTGTTTCAATTCCCGTACATTTTCTGCATTCAGGTCAAAAAAAGAAATTATTTTTTTTCTCCTCCTGGCCCTGTGGAAATTTATGGATTTATTAACTGCAATCCTGTAGATCCAGGTTGATAGTCCTGATTCTTTACGAAATCTTCCAACAGACCTGAACACCTCAATAAATACTTCCTGTGTAATATCCTCAGCATCGGTTTCTGAATGAATAAATCCCATAACCGTTCTGAATACATTTTGCTGGTACCTATCAATAAGATACCTGTATGCAGCCGGGGATCCTGAGAGGATTCCGTCGGTCAGGGTTGAATCATCCATATATTCGTCTCCTTTTCCCAATGTCTTCAGCGATAATATATCAATATATATTTATCTATTAGACAGCCGGAAATCGGAAAACTTGCTGTCAGATATGAATTTTTTCAAATATCAGTGCAAACTTTTGCCATCTGAATATCCTGGACAGAATAAATATGAAAACGATTCCACTCAACACAAGTCCGGCCAGTTCAAGCCACGGAGCTACATTCAGCTGAACAAAAAGTGCTTTCGTCTGCAGTGCTGACGAACGGTTGGTAACCATTACGCACAGGAATATATTATTTGCAGCATGAGCACCCATGGATGCCTCTATACCATCATCAAGGATTGTTATAATACCAAAGATGAGTCCGAATGTTATGTATTGCGGCATCATGGTAAGGAATCCGTAATCTTTTACTTCAGGGTTAAGGGCATGCATAAGACCAAACATTATTGATGTCATCACCAGCGGAAACCACCTGTTCTTTAACATTACAGCAAATCCTTGCATAAGATATCCCCTGAACAGGACTTCCTCAAATGCAGCCTGGAACGGTATGAAAATAAGGGAGACTACAGTAAGAGCCGCAAGAGAGATGGTTGTATTATTAAGTACAAAATTTGAAGGATCTGCCTTGAGATACACGAAAAGGTAAGCCATGGAAAGGATCATCCAGACAAATCCGGAAATAAAAAAATGATTCCACCTTATTGATGAAGTTCCGTTTATTATAGTTTTTATCTTCCTCCCGTTCAAAGGCCTGATAAGCAGCAAAAAAGCAACGAGACCCGTAATAAAGGGGAAAAGCATCATTATCAGCGAGATATTTGAATCGAGCCCCAGTATGCTTAAATCATTTGGATGAGCAGCCAGTTGCGACATCACTGAGGGATCAGAGACTGATCTTATGAACATTGCAATAATGAGTGGAATAGCACCGATACTGTTAGATACGAGGAAAACCGTGACAAACATAACCACATACCTCCAGAAGTTGTTTTTCCCTGTAAATGATGACTCCAGATGATTCATAAGATATTTTTTTAATCAGTTATCCGAAACACCGCGTTTCGGATGGTCAATTGAATAATGAAGGCCGACACTTTCATTCCTGTTCGCAGCCATCTTAATGATAATATACGCTACATTGATAAGATTCCTTAATTCAATGATCTTCCGGGAAATCAGGGAACGCTTATAGAGGCTCTCATTCTCCTTATAAATAATTTCCAGCCGTACCAGTGCCCTTTCCAGCCGAAGATCGGACCGCACTATACCCACATAATTACTCATTATCATCTGCACCTCCCTGTAATTCTGTGTAACCAGGACCATCTCCTCCAGGTGTGTGGTCCCTTTATAGTCCCAGTCAGGTATCTTCTCATCATATGACAACCCGGATATCCGTTCACCCGAATGCATTGCCGCCCTGTGCGAATAGACCGCAGCTTCAATCAATGAATTCGAAGCAAGTCTGTTTGCCCCATGAAGACCCGTTGATGAAACCTCCCCGAGAGCATAGAGCCCGTCTATGCTGCTCTGTCCGTTTGTATCAACTTTAACACCTCCACAAGAATAATGGGCAGCCGGTACAACAGGTATAAGTTCTTTTGTGATATCAACACCCTTATTCCTGCAATGCTCATAAATATTCGGGAAATGATTAATCAGCCCCTCTTTATCAAGCTGTGTACAATCGAGCCAGACATGATCATCACCCCATATCTTCATCTCGTTGTCTATAGCCCTTGCCACAATATCACGCGGTGCCAGCGATCCGCGACTATCGTACCTGCTCATGAACTGTTCACCTGAAAGATTTCTCAGGACAGCTCCAAAGCCACGTAAAGCCTCAGTTATAAGGAACGAGGGTCTGGCATTCGGATCACATAGTGATGTTGGGTGAAATTGTACAAACTCCATATTCTCTATCACCCCCTTTGCCCTGTAAACCATTGCTATACCATCGCCCGTAGCTACCGCCGGGTTCGTTGTGGTCATATATACATTCCCCATCCCCCCGGTGGCAATCACAGTGATTTTAGCAAGAAAAGTAATAACCTCCTGCCTGTTGAGATTTGCCACGTAGGCACCATAACATTTTATCCCGGGATAATTTTTCCTTAATATTTCACCAAGGTGATGCTGCGTTAGAATATCTATTGCAAAATGATGCTCAAGGATCTCAATCGAAGGCTCCTGCCTAACCTTTTCTATCAGGGTCTTTTCAATAGCCTCACCTGTTATGTCCTTGTGATGAAGAATACGGTGTTCTGTATGGCCTCCTTCCCTACCCAGGTCATATGTACCATCTTCTTTCCGGTCAAAGGGAACACCCAGATCTATAAGATCCCTGATCCTTTTGGGAGCTTCTTCAACAACACCTCTGACAACTTCTTCGTCGCACAGACCACCACCGGCTATAATGGTATCCTTGACATGTTTCTCAAAATTATCGGGTTCACTGAATACAGCCGCAATACCACCCTGGGCATACCTTGTATTGGAATCCTCAAGCCCTGCTTTAGTAACAACAGTAACCTTACCGAATTTTGAAGCTTTAAGAGCAAATGTCAGGCCCGCTATTCCTGATCCTATTACAAGGAAATCCGTTCTTCTTTTCATTTCAGACTATAAATAACGGCTAAATATACAAAATCAGGGATTCCCTTACCAGAATTAAAATCAACACAGATGAGAATATTAAAATGCCCGGGGTATCAGTATTCTTAAAATTGTAAAACAAAAGATTTTAAATTACTTTTGCCTTCCGCTAAAGTTAAATTAAAAGTATTATGGCCCAGGAAGATGTTTTCAAAAAGTTGGTCGCCCACTGCAAGGAATATGGATATGTTTTCCCTTCGAGTGAGATATATGACGGATTGAGTGCTGTATATGATTACGGACAGTATGGTGTGGAATTAAAAAACAACATAAAGAAATACTGGTGGGACAGTATGGTCCTATTAAATGATAACATAGTTGGTATTGATTCGGCAATATTCATGCATCCGACAATATGGAAAGCATCGGGCCATGTAGATGCATTCAACGATCCTCTTATAGATAACAGGGATTCTAAAAAGCGTTACAGGGCGGATGTGCTTATTGAAGATCATCTTGCTAAGCTGGAAGAAAAGATCAGCAAAGAAGTTGAGAAAGCCCGGAAAAGATTCGGAGCGGAATTTGACGAACAGAAATTCAGGGAAACTAACCAGCGTGTTCTTGATATACAGACAAGGATAGACCAGCTTAATGACAGGTTTGCCAAAGCCCTTAATGATATGGACCTGGCCGAACTGAAACAGATAATCATCGATAATGAAATTGTATGTCCTATCTCCGGATCACGTAACTGGACGGATGTAAGACAGTTCAACCTGATGTTTACAACTGAAATGGGTTCTACCGCCGACGGGGCAAATAAAATATACCTTCGTCCGGAAACAGCACAGGGTATTTTTGTTAATTTTCTTAATGTCCAGAAAACCGGGAGGATGAAGATACCTTTCGGTATAGCCCAGATAGGAAAGGCATTCCGTAATGAGATAGTTGCCAGGCAGTTCATCTTCAGGATGAGGGAATTTGAACAGATGGAAATGCAGTATTTTATACAGCCCGGCACAGAACCGGGATGGTTTGCCAAATGGAAAGAGACCAGGATGAGATGGCACCTGGCTCTTGGTTTCGGTGCTGAGAACTATCGGTTCCACGATCATATTAAGCTGGCCCACTATGCAAATGCTGCTTCCGATATTGAATACAAATTCCCGTTTGGCTTCAAAGAGGTTGAAGGAATACACTCCAGAACTGATTATGATCTGAAACAGCACCAGCAATACAGCGGTAAAAAGATGCAGTACTTTGATCCTGACAGGGGAGAATCCTACGTTCCATATGTCATTGAGACCTCGATAGGTGTTGACAGGATGTTCCTGCACGTCATATCAGCTGCATATACAGAAGAAGAACTTAAGAAAGATGACGGAACAAAAGATACCCGCATTGTACTTAAACTTCCTGCCTTCCTTGCTCCTGTGAAACTGGCTGTTATGCCGCTTGTCAGAAAGGACGGGTTACCTGAGATAGCTCGGAAAATAGTACATGATCTGATGTTTGAGTTTAACTGCCAGTACGATGACAAGGATTCAATAGGAAGACGTTACCGGAGACAGGATGCTATCGGAACACCATATTGCATAACCATAGATCATCAGACTGTTGAGGATAACACGGTAACCATCAGGTATCGTGATTCCATGGAGCAGGAAAGAGTTAGTATTGAACAGTTAAAGGACATCATAAAGGAAAAAGTTTCTATTCAAAGCCTCCTGAAGATGCTTTAATATGAACAAGGTTCTGATAATAACTTACTATTGGCCTCCGAGTGGCGGTGCAGGGGTACAACGATGGCTCAAGTTTGCCAGGTACCTTCCTGAATCCGGATGGGAACCTGTGATACTTACTGTTGATCCGGAATATGCCGCATATCCTGTAACAGATGATTCCCTTGGAAAGGACATATCCTCTTCGCTGAGAGTTTATACCACACCTGCAACTGATTATTTCAGTATTTATAAAAAAGACCGGTCAAGGATTCCTGCTGCAGGTTTTGCCAACAGTATGGAAGATTCACTGAAAAATAAGATACTAAGATTCATAAGAGGAAATTTTTTCATCCCCGATCCAAGGAAGGGCTGGAACAGCTATGCCTTCAAAAAAGCCTGCAGTATACTGGAAGAGGAGAAAATAGAACATGTTATAACCACCAGTCCTCCACATTCAACGCAGCTTATCGGCTTGAAATTAAAGAAGAGATACTCTTCGGTAAAATGGATAGCAGATCTTCGTGATCCCTGGACAGATATTTATTATTACAGCCGGTTCTATCATACCTTTATTGCAAGGTACATAGATTCCGGATTTGAAAAAAGGACCCTTCTGAATGCTGATGTTGTTATTACTGTGGGTAACTCACTGAAGAGGAGTTTTTGCAGTAAGGCAGAAGGGATAGAAGAAAAAACTCATGTGATAACCAATGGCTTTGATGAATCTGACTTCCAAAATGTTGATTTTGCTTCCTGCAGAGATTTCACAATATCCTATATAGGTACCCTGTCGGACATATACCCTGTAGATTCGTTTATACAGGCTGCGGGGGAACTTGTTTCAAAAGGCAGCAAAGTAATGATACGTTTCATAGGAACAGTCTCTCCGAAGCAGAAGGAGCTTATCAGGAAAGGCATACCTCATAATCTCATTGAATTTATCCCTTACGTTGATCATGCTTCTGCTATCAGGTATATGATGGAATCACATACTCTGCTCCTGGTTATCCCCGATCATAAAAGTAACCGGAGCATCATTACAGGCAAGCTTTTTGAATATATTGCCACTGGCAGACCGGTGATTTGTATCGGACCGGTTGACGGAGATGCCTCAGCGATACTCAGGGAGAGTGGTAAAGGAATGACTTTCTCCTATTCTGATGAGAACGGCCTTATTCGTTATCTTGGCGAGATTATGGACAGGACATATACTATCAGTGATGTATCACCGGTTATGTTCAGCAGGAAGATACTGACCGGGAAACTGGCTTCCCTGCTTGCTTTTTAAGTTTTCCGTTTAGAACTCCTCCTCAGCAAAATTTTCCTAACTTTAAACAAAGATCTGTTTATAATTCTTATTGTGTGAAAAGATGAATTGTGGCATAATTGTCGATAATGAGCTCAACAGTGATGTCAGAGTACTGAGGGAAGCTGTTATGCTCAGGGATGGCGGGTACAAAGTATTCATACTGTGTCTCGGTTTCAGAAAGGAATACATGGAACCGGCTCATGACATAAAGATCACCAGGATCAGAATCCCCAGGAAACTTAAAGACATACTTTTTTTTGCCCTTAACACAATACCAATTTATGAATGGCTATGGGCGAACCGTGCTGCTAAATTCATAAAAGACAACGACATAGAGGTCCTGCATGTTCACGATCTGTACATGTCAAGATCCGTACACAGGGGAATTATAAAGTCAAAAAGTAACATCCCTATGATACTTGACCTTCATGAGAACTACCCTTATACCGTGACAACATATAACTGGACAAAAGGATTTTTACGGAGCGGGATATCACGTCCGGGAAAATGGAAGGAAAAAGAAAAGGAATATCTTGGCTATGCTTCCCGGATCATTGTACTGAGCAGTGACTTCAGGGATGCTCTGCTGGGTAAATATTCCTTCCTGAAAATGGACATGTTTGAAGTAATTCCAAATGTACCTGATATATCATCAATAAATAAGGGGAAGAAACCTGTTATCGGTCCGCTTTTTAAATACAAATATCCTGTATTGTTCTATTATGGTGTTATAGCAGAACGAAGAGGGATCTTTGATGCCCTCAATGTGTTCACCGATCTGGTAAGGGAAAACTATGAAATAAATTTCCTTGTAATAGGCCCCATAGACAAAAAAGACCAGGCAAGGTTTTTTGAAATGCTGAGTGCCGGCATTATCAACGGCAGAATTCATTATATACCATGGATCAATTCTTCCGATCTGCCATCATACCTCGAACTGTGTGATATTTGCCTGGCACCTTTCCATAAGAATCCACAGCATGAATCAGGTGTGGCAAACAAGATTTATGAGTATATGCTGGGAAGCAAACCTGTAGTGGCATCTGACTGCAAACCCCAGAAAGACATTATCAATAAACATAAATGCGGTCTTGTATTCAGCAATATGGTTGAATTCAAAGATTCAATCGTTACTCTTATAAATGATGCCGGTCTCAGATCAGAGCAGGGGAAAAATGGCCTTAAGGCTGTACAGGAAGAATATAATACAAAAATTATCAGGGACAAATTTGTTTTACTGTATGATACCATTAATGCTGACAGGATCTGAGAATAAAGCTGATTTTTGCTATTAACAGAGGCCAGAGACTCTCGCTTCCCTTTTGACAGTATGGCAAATAGTATATTTATTATATAAGAACCCTCAGCATATAAATTCCTGTATCTTTTCCGTATTACACGGAAATTCAATTACTTTGTCAATATTAGATCAAGATGAGAACACTGGTATTAATTACTTCTCAATTTCCCTTTGGTACAGGAGAACCATTTCTTGAGACCGAATTACCTGTGATCAGTTCCGGCTTTGATAGAATCATTATTATAGCTCAGGATACAGAATCTGAAAAAACCAGGTATATGCCAGACGATTATAAAATATTAAGATATAATACAAGAACAACAATAACAGGATATCTCAGGCTTCCCGTTCAACTACTGAGCAATTTAACAGTCCTGTTTGATATTTATAACCGGGAAATTTCCTTTCGCCATAGCAAATCACAGAAACTATCTTTAAGACGTAAGAAATTTCTTATTAAAAAAATTATCAAAGGGCTGCAATTAAAAGATTTTATACAAAGAATGCTTAAAAATGAGAACATTTCGGGTCAGACTGTTTTCTATTCCTACTGGCTTAAAAGTGGTGCTCATGCAATAGCAATGCTTCATTACCCTGATAGCATAAGTATTTCAAGAGCTCATGGAAGTGATCTTTATGAAGAAAAGAATGTGCTCTCCTTTCTTCCTCTCTTAAAGTTCGTATCGGATAACCTGGATGCTATTTTCTTTGTTTCCGGTAACGGGCTGCAATACTTTAAGGAGAAAACAGGAACAGACAAACCGGGGTATATATTGTCCCGGCTTGGTGTTGCCAGGAATATTTCCTTACCGGTGCAGTCAAGTAATAAAACCGGCACCTTTAATATAGTTTCCTGTTCCAATATTATACCCTTAAAAAGGATTGACCTGATTATTTATGCCCTGGAAATGATAAGGCCGGGAAAAGGGGTACACTGGACACATTTCGGGGATGGTGTATTGCGGAAAGATATGGAAAAGCTGGCTGCAGGAAGACTCGGGAAAAAAGAAGACATAA
>Ga0315535_1003062_pt1 | contig 10390 bp, 8 predicted proteins | sample SalMarSW160220MG_2_FD_203092 | JGI IMG/M metagenome (GOLD analysis project Ga0315535, IMG submission 203092) | Salt marsh sediment microbial communities from the Plum Island Ecosystem LTER, Massachusetts, United States - Salt Marsh Sediment SW1602-20 ...
AAGAGACTCTTACGGGAAGGAGTGGCCACCCAAAGAATTGGGGTGAGCGACGGGACTCGAACCCGCGACATCCAGATCCACAATCTGGAGCTCTACCGACTGAGCTACGCTCACCACAAGGTGGTTGAATTTTGACGCCTCATCTTATCTAACCATTGAGACGCTGAAAGTGTCAACGGAAAGCAAAGCTTCGAAACAGCGCCGGCGCCGCAAGGCCTGCTCTCCGACCCTGCGGAACTTGTTTTTGCGCCACACGCAAACCGCGACGCTGGAAAGCGAACGGTACGCGACTGCCATCAGGCAGGATCAATGGGTGATCAGGATCTTCTTGTCGCTCTTGTTGACCGGAACTTCCTGAAGTTCGGTGGGCTGCTGGCAGCAGACGCACTTTCCGGGACCCAGGCCCACGATGTTGCAGGTCTCGCAGAAATAGCGGACCCGATAGACCTCACCGTGGTGGATGGTAAAGATGTTGTCCACCCGGAAATTACCGTCCGCCTGGAACTCGCCTTTCAGCCGGACTTCGTCATTTCGAAGCCGCTTGTCCTCGAGCGTCCGGAATATATATTCGTAACGGCCCGCCAGAGGAACCTGTTTTTCAGCGGTCTTCACCACCGGCCCGGTACCCTGGATGAACAGCAGCTTCCCTTGCACCGTCTGCTGGGCATTCTGTATGTCTGCCGCACGGGCCTGAGGGGCGGCAACCCCCAGCGCCACTGCGAACGAAAATAAAAGGACGAACCCGCAACGGCACAGTCGCGCCGCCACCGCTTCCCGTCCGTGAGTTGACAACGCTCGTGGTTCTCTCAACTACATGCCACCTTCCGCCTGCGGCCTTCTGCGCCCGGCCCTAACCCTGAAACTGGCCGACCAGCACAATCGCCAGCGGCAACTTCCCACCGCCAGATCCAAGCGCCGTTTCCATCTGCAGCGCCCAGTTCTGGGAATAATCCTGGAACACCGCCGGAAATGTCTTGTCCGAATCGCTCACCGCATCCATCAGCATGATGCCGGGATGCCCGGTGTCGGTGGAATCGCGCGACAGCTTGACGGCGTCGGTGAAGGTCACGGCCTTGGTGCCGTCCGTATCCTTGGCCGCGGGAACCAGCAGCAGAAAATCGCGGAACTGGCTGACACCCATATGGTTACCGTCCTCCGGAACCAATTCATATCGGAGGGTGTAATAACCCGCCTTGACGGCCTGCCCCCGGAAGTCTTTGGTGGCTTCCGGAAAGTGGATGACGCCTACCAGCGACCCCTGCGCAATCTTGCCGTAGAGGACGTTCGCGGCCGTATCAGGATTCGCGGCCGGAGTGAGGTCCTTGCGCAGCCACACTTCCGACAGCACCTTGCCTGCACTGTCCAGCAGGCTTTGCCCCTGGGACTGAAGGGTCCCCTGGATCGCCTGGTTCACATCGCCTCCTGGCAGTCCTTGGGTCGCCTGAATCTTATAGGTGCCTTGCGCAAAGGCAGCAACACTGAGAGCCAGAAAAGAAGCTACTGAAAAAGCTACAAGCCGTCGCATCTCGAACCTCCCTGGTTAACTTGCCGGAATTTCACACCAACAGGACGGGAAGCAGACACACTCCCCGTATCCCGTTTTCAAAGCATATTTCTGCAGCATCCCTTTACGCGTCAGTCGGAAAAGGTGCCTACAAACGCGCTGCGGGCGTCCCGGTTGTTCCACACGACGCCAAGGCCTTTGCCGTTGAACGCATCTTCCTGGCTGAACGCCGGCATGGACCCCTCAATCCTGGTGAGGGGCGGATAATAGACCGTCTCATTGCCGCACATAATATCGCCCTGGCACAGAGGCCTCGTCTTCACCACGGCAAGATCGCCTGCCTTCAATACATCGATTCCGTGGTCCGTCCCTTTGCCCACTTCAAGCGAGACCGGCGCGATGTCCACGCGAACCACGTGGCCCACCAGCTTTCCAGCTCTCGCCTTTGCGAAATCGACCAGAGCTTTCCTCTGCTGCGCCGTCGCTTTGTGGTCGAGAATCAGCACCGACTCACTCGGCAGAGGATTGCGATAGGGATCGCCCAGCGTGGCGCTGGCCTTTACCACCGCCACCACCGTCAATCCGCTTACATCCGTTCCTTGCCAGGTTCCCTTATTAATTTTCCACGCCAGGATCGCCTGCTTTCCGGTCAGGTCAACTTCTGAATTGGCATAGCAAGGTCCCGTCCAGACATCTGCGTTTCTGACTTCGAGATAATCTCCGGTAACGGCGGCTTTACCTGGAACAACCGCTAGCCCCACCAGAATCAGCGCCGCCAGACTCGCCCCAAAAATCTTGCGCATATTTACCTCCTTCAACTACTGATACGTTGCCCCATCCAATAGACACATTTTAGCTCAGAACGAAAAGACGCACCAATCGTATGATGCCCCGGAGGCCCATCAGGTTACGTGGCAATGGAGATGAAATCATGGCGAGCGTGGAGCGTGCACACTCCCGTGCACACGCTCACAATCTGACCATACAACCGGCAGGCAGGTCGCCGGCAGCTTACAGAGGGTCGTAGCAGCCCCGGCCGGGCTTGCAGCTTTCGGGTTCAGCAGCCTGGCCGTCCGGTCCCAGGCAGGTATGGGTATGGACGCACCAGTGGATGCCGCTGCTCATGCTCGGAATCCTGGGATCAGGTTCAGCGTGGGTAAACATTTCCTTCGAATGAAGGCAACGGCACGCGGCATGACCGACGATGTTCAGCTTCAAAGGTTCAGCCATAATCACGCTTCTCCTTTCACAGCGCGCATCAGGGCACGCTTCACGGCCACGCGGGCAAGTTGCACCTTGTAACCGTTCTGGCTCAGGGGTGTTGCCTGGCTCACCGCGGCCTTGCCCGCGGCATCAGCAACTTCTTCTGAAAGGTTTTTTCCTTCGAGCGCCTGCTCCGCTTCCGGAGACGGCCAGGGCATGGGCGCCACGTGTCCCAGAACGATGCGGGCGCTCTTCACAGTGTCTCCGCTCATTTGCAGGGCGACGGAGGCCCCCACCAGAGGCCAGTCAAGGCCCTCCCTTTCGCGGATTTCATACGTCGCGGTTTTCGCCGAGCCGCCAGGCACCGTGATCTCCGTCAGAATTTCGTCCGGCTTCATCGCGTATTCGCGTTCGCCTTCCGATTTCGGCGTGGTGTAGAACTTGCTAAGTTCCACTTCGCGGTGTCCGTTCGGACCCTGCAGCGTCACTTTGGCGTCCAGGGCAATCAGGATAGGGGCCAGGCTGGAAGGATTCACAAAGTAGGCCGGCCCGGAATTTCCCAGAATGGCCGAGTAGTAATTCTGGCCGTCCGGGATCAGCGACTTGCCATCGTGCTGCGCCAGCAGCCCGTAACCATTGCGGAAGTACCAGTCACGCGGACGCTGGAGAAGTTCCCCGCCGACGGTTCCCATGTGGCGCATCTGCTCGCCGCGAATGCCATCGGCCGCCTGCACCAGCCCGGGAAAGGCCTGCCGGGCTTCTTGGGAGTCTAATAGCTGGCGGATGGTGACCATCGCTCCCAGCCGCAATCCTGAGCCTGATGAACCCTGGATGCGGTCCAGCGCCTTCACATTTTTCAGGCTCACCACTCGTTTGGGAGTCACCACCCGGTCCTTCATGGCGCTGACCAGGTCGGTTCCTCCAGCCATGACTTCCGTGCCGCCCCAGGTGCTTCCCAGCAGCTTGACGGCGTCCTGCACGCTCCTTGGACTTGCATATTCGAAAGCTTCCATCAGGCCATCGCTCCTTTCTCAAGTGCCGCAAGGACCTTGTCAGGGGTCAGTGGAAGGGTGGGTATCCGCACGCCAATCGCGTTGGTAACGGCGTTGGCGATAGCCGCGCCGGGAGAAATCACCGGCGGCTCGCCCAGTCCGATCACGCCGCGCTCGTCGTATCCGGGTCCCGTCATCATGTGAACCTTGAATTCGCCAATGTCGCCGATGGTAGCCAGCTTGTAGAACTCCATGTTCGGGTTCAGCATCACACCGAGCGTTTCGTCCATCACCTTCTGCTCAAACAGCGAGTAGCAAACGCCCATGATCAGCGCTCCGAACACCTGGCTTTCCGCCGTCTTCACGTCGATGATCAGTCCGCAATCCTGCGCGGCGATGATGCGGTTGATTTTCACCAGGCCGGTTTCCGTGTCCACCGAAACATCGGCAATCTGGACGCCGCCCACGCCGCTGTCACCCAGGTGGCAGGGGCCGGGATTCTTGCCCTTGGTCTCAATGGTTTTCACGCCCAGTTTGGCGCAGGCCTGTTTCCAGGTGAGACCCTTCGAGGGATCGCTCTTCACCCGGATTTTGCCCTGCCAGGCTTCAAGTTCCGCGGGCTGAGCGCCCAGAGCGGGCGCCACGGCGGCGAACAATTCGTCCCGTGCGTCGAGCGCCCCGCGTCGCGTTGAATTGGAAACCCCGCCCACCGTGGTGCTGCCGCCACTGGCGCCAGACATCGGATACTTGCTGTCACCGATGTCCACTCGGATGGCATCCACCGGAAGGCCCAGAGTCTCCGCCACCGTAATGGCGATAACCGTCCGGGTGCCGGTGCCCAGGTCCTGGCTTCCCAGCTGGACCGTCACGGAGCCGTCGGGCCGCACGATAACGTTGCAGTTGCTGGTATGGCCACGCCCACCCCAGGTGTGCAGGCTGACGCCCATACCGCGTTTGATGTGGCCGGGGGTTTTGTCTCCTCGCGGGTGCCAGTTCTTTTTCCAATCCGCCAGTTCCGCGGCCTTATCCAGCTCTTCCGAATAGCCTTTTCTCAGGACCGGCGGCGCCAGGTTAACGTTCTTCTTCAGCAGTTCAATCGGGTCCATCTGAAGTTTGTGCGCCAGGTCGTCGAGGGCGGCCATGGTAATCAGGCAGCCCTGGGGATGGTTCGGGGCCCGCCAGGCGCGCGCACCGCCGATGTTGGTCAGAACGGCCGTATGCTTCCAGTGGCGGTTGGGCGGCTCAATCACGTAAGGCAGCGGAGGATGTCCCGCCGTCCCAACGCCGCCGGTCCCCCAGGAGTCGGAGTCCCACGCCGTCAGCGTGCCGTCCTTCTTGGCCGCAACCCGGACTTTCGCGTAGGCTGAAGGCCGCGCGCCGGCCATCTCCAGTTCAGTGTCGCGGTCCAGCATCAGGCGGACAGGGGCGCCGCCCGCCATCTGGGAAAGCTGCGCGGCCTCAATTCCCCACCGGTCGGGAGAAAACTTGCTTCCAAACCCGCCACCGATGTACTGGCAGATGGTCTCGATGTTGTTGTCGTCAACTTCCACCTTTTTCAGGCGCAGACCCTGGCCAAACTGCCCGGGACCTCCGGAAACGTTTTGAGTGGATACCCACGTCTTCAAAGTCTTGGGATCGGTCCACTCCGCGACGCTTCCGTGCGACTCCAGGCAGCAATGAGTAATCACCGGCAGCCCGTAAAAGCCTTCGGAAACCACGGAGTCAGGGTCCTGGAAAGCTTGGGCGGGGTCACCCGTCGTCTGCTCACCAGCTTCCTTGGTTCGGCCCGCGGCCCCGGCCTTTTCCAGGTCTTCGTCGCGCACCAGGTGAGGGAGCTGCTCATATTCAACCTTGATCAGGCGAACGGCGTCTTCTGCGATCTCTTCGGTGACGGCCGCAACCACTGCAACTTCATCCCCCGCCCACTGGATTTCGTCTCCGGCAGGGTGAACAACCAGCACCGCTTTCACACCCGGAAGCTTCTTCGCGGCGGAAACATCGATCGAAGTAATTTTGGCGTGCGCATACGGGCAGGTGCAAAGCTTGGCAATCAGTCTTCCGGAAGAATTTTGGTCATAAGTGTATCTTGCCCGGCCGCTGGACTTCTCCGGACCGTCAATCCGATCGATTCGTTTACCAATCAGTTCGCGATGGCTCGCGTCCGGCCAGTCATATTTACAGGTTGCCATTGGCGCCTCCCTTCACACCGGCAGCTTGAAGAACCGCGTGCCGGATTCCCCGGTAAGTTCCACATCGGCAGATGTTTCCGCCCAGGTTCTTGTCAATCTCTTCCACCGTCGGATGGTGGTCCCGCTCCAGATAAGCCGTGCAGGCCATCACAAAGCCCGGTGTGCAGAATCCACATTGCTGGGCGTCGTGCTCGACGAAAGCTTCCATCACCGGCGTGAGCTTGTCGTCTTTGGCAAGCCCCTCGATGGTTGTAATGTTGTGCCCTTCGGCTTCGATCGCCAGCACCGTACAGGCATAAACGGGCTTACGATCCAACATCACCGTGCAGGCTCCGCAGGTGGCGCGGTCACACACCTTCTTGGAGCCGGTGATGTCCAGATGGTCGCGCAGGGCATCCAGCAGAGTCACTCGCGGCTCAAGATTCAGCTTGTGAGCCTTGCCATTGATGCGAAGGGTTACGGGAACCGCTCCAGGCCCTACAAATCCAGCCGCCGGTCCCGGAGGGGCGGCGCTTGCGACGGTGCTGCCGACCAGCAGCCCGCCTGATACCGTGACGCCGGCTCCCTTCAGGAAATCCCGGCGCGTCAACTCCGGCTTTTCTGAGCCGGTCTTTCGTTGCCGGTCATCTTTCCGTCTCATAGTGGGCTCCTTCTTGAGGTTTTAAGTTCCGCCAGCTTCTTAACGCAGAATCTGAACACCGTGACGATAATTCGACCTCAACCGGTCCGATTGTGTAAAGATGGCCGTATTATAACACTTGATTATTTTCTAACTACGAATTTCTGAAACACGCCGCAATTTTTCTGAATCCTCTTAACGCGCGCCAGTGCCGTCACTGGTTTCCGCCAGAACCGACTCCGGAACCGGGGTTGGAGCTTCCATTTCAAACTTGGAAGGCCGGCGATGAATATGCCTGCCCAGCCAGCGCTGGAACTGGTCCAGGTACGTGTAATAGACCGGTGTGATGTAAAGCGTAATGATTTGCGAGAAGACCAGACCACCCACCACAGCCAGACCCAGAGGCCGCCGCGATTCAGCGCCTGCGCCCAGCCCCAGGGCGATGGGCATAATGCCCATAAAAGCGGCGCCGGTGGTCATCATGATGGGGCGAAAACGGACGGTGGCGCCGTGGTAAATCGCTTCCGCCGTCGACATTCCGGCATTCTTCTCGGATTCCATGGCAAAGTCAATCATCATGATGGCGTTCTTTTTGACGATGCCGATCAGCATGATGACGCCGACAAAACCATACAGGTCCAGTTCCATGTGGAAGGCCATCAGCGTGACCAGCGCGCCCAGGGCGGCCGAAGGCAAGCCTGAAAGGATGGTGATGGGATGGATGAAACTTTCATACAGAATGCCCAGGACCAGATAAATCACCAGCACCGTGGCCAGCAGCAGGATGCCCAGGCCCACCAATGACGATTGAAACTGCTGGGCGGTCCCTTCAAAATTCGCGCTGATATCGGCGGGCAGTGTTCCCTGTGCGATCTGGTTCACTCCTGTGACCGCATCGCCCAGCGCCACTCCGGGCGCCAGGTTAAATGAGATGGTCACGGAAGGCAGCTGACCGAAGTGGTTGACGGAAAGCGGGCCCAAACCTTCCGAGATGGACGTGACCGTGTTGAGAGGAATCAGTTGCCCGTTGGAGGAACGGATGTAAAGCAGGGAGAGATCATCCGGGTTGGCCTGATATTGCGGCTCCAGCTCCGAAATCACCCAGTACTCATTATTCGGCGCATAGATGGTTGAGATCCGGCCTCCGCCATAGGCCGTAGCCAGCGCATCCTCAATCTGGTAAGGCGTCACCCCCAGCGCCTGGGCCTTGTCACGGTCAATTCGGAGGTTGACCTGCGGGTTGTCAATCTGCAGGTCGGAGGTAACATCCTGGAAGCCGGGAAGCTTGCGGATCTGGGCTTCGATTTTTCCGGCAACCGCATAAAGCTCCCTGGTGTCCGGGCCCTCCAGAGTGTACTGATACTGGCTCTTGGTCAGGTGCGCGCTGAGCTGGATAGGAGGCGGATTCTGCATGAAGACAAAAATACCCGGAATGGCGGCCAGTTTGGGACGCAATTGCTGAATGACATCGTCCGTGCTCACCAGCCGGTATTCGGGTCCAAAGGATTTATGGGGAAGGTGGAAGAAGTTCGCAAGCCCCGCCTTGAACTCCATGACCGCAGAAGGGCGTGCCTTCAAATGGGAGAAGAAGATTCCGGAATTGCCTCCGCCGGAAGGCCCGCCCGCCCCGGCCAGCGCAAAGACCGTGGCCACATTCGGGTTCTTTCGAACGACCGCGGAAACCTCCTGCTGATACTTCTTCATCTGTTCGAATGAAGTGCCCTGGGCCGCCATACTGAAAGCAAAAATGGCTCCGCTGTCTTCGCTGGGCAGAAACCCTTTGGGAATCCGCACAAACAGATATCCGGTCAGCACCAGAATCAGGATGGAAGCGATCAGAACTGCAAACCGGTGCCGCAGAGCCTTCCGCAAACTCCAGTCATAGCCCTGGAGCATATAATTAAAATAGCGCTCGGAACGTTCAAACAACTTGCTGTGTTTTTGCTCCCGCGGATGCCGAAGGAAGCGGCTGCAAAGCATGGGGGTCAAGGTCAAAGACACCAGGCCGGAAACCAGGACCGCGGCCATGATGGTCACCGCAAACTCGTGCAGCAACCGCCCCATGATGCCGCTCATGAAGAGCACCGGAATGAAGACGGCGGTCAACGAAAGGGTCATGGAAAGGATGGTGAAGCTGATCTCCCGGGAGCCCTTCAGGGCGGCTTCCATCACGCCTTCGCCCTGTTCCATGTGCCGGACAATGTTCTCCAGCATCACGATGGCGTCATCCACCACAAAGCCCACGGCGAGCACCAGGGCCATCAGCGATAAATTGTCCACCGTATAGCCCGCCAGATACATCACGGCAAAGGTGCCGATGATCGACATGGGCAGCGCCAGGCTGGGGATGATGGTGGCGGACACGTTGCGCAGGAAGATAAAGATGACCAGGATCACCAGACACAGCGTCAGGTAGAGCGTGAACTTGACGTCATTAATGGAGTCCCGGATGGTCTGGGAACGGTCGTATTGAATCTGGAAATTAATGGAGGCTGGAAATTCCGAACGGAAGCTGGGCAGCAGTTTCCGGATGTTGTCCACCACCTCAACGGTGTTGGTTCCCGGCTGGCGCTGGATAGCCAGGACCATGGCCCGGTGCGTGCCAAACCACATCGCGACCTTGTCGCTTTGGCTGCCGTTCAGCACGTTGGCAACTTCGTCCAGGCGGACCGGAGCGCCATTGCGATAGGCAATGATGACCGGACGGTAAGCGGCGGCGTCATTCAACTGGCCTTCGGCCTGCACCACAAAAGACTTATGGGTGCCGTAGAGAGTGCCCGTCGGCAGGTTCACGTTGGCGTTCCGGATGGCCTGGGTGGCTTCGTCGATGCCAATCTTGCGCGCCGCCAGGGCCTTGGGGTCAAACTGCACGCGCACCGCATACTTCTGCTCGCCGAACACCCGCACCTGCGCCACGCCGCTGATCATCGAGATGCGCTGCGCCATCATGGTGTCGGCGTATTCACTGGTCGTATAGAGGGGAAGGGTGTCGGACCACACCGACATGTAAATAATCGGCTGGTCGGCGGGGTTCACCTTGCGGAACGTCGGCGGCGACGGCATGTTGGGAGGAAGCTGGCCCTGGGCCTGCGTGATCATGGACTGAACGTCCTGCGCGGCCGCGTCGATGTTCCGGCTCATGTCAAATTGCAGGCTGATCTGGGTGCTGCCCTGCGTGTTGGTGGACGACATGGAATCGAGACCGGCGATGGTGGAGAACTGCCGCTCCAGCGGTGTCGCCACTGACGAAGCCATGGTTTCAGGGCTGGCGCCGGGCAGGCCGGCGCTCACCGTGATGGTGGGATAATCAACGCTGGGCAGATCGCTGACCGGCAGAAAGCGATAGGCCATGACGCCGAACAGCAGGATGCCCAGCATCAACAGGGTTGTCATCACCGGACGACGAATAAAGGGTTCAGAAAGGTTCATGAGGTGCTTTCCTGCTTGGAGGCAGCTTCGCTCCGGGCAGAAACCCTGGCGCCCGGAAAGAGCCGCAGTTGCCCGTTGGTCACCACCGTTTCGCCGGGATGGAGTCCCTGGTCCACAATCGTCAATCCACTGAGAGTTTCGCCCACCGTCACCGGTCGATAATCAGCCGTGTGGTCAGCTTTGACCACGTAGACGTATTGCCCCTGCTCCCCCGTCTGCACGGCCTGCGACGGCACCACCGTGGCGTTCCGGTTCACCGTGAGGTCGAGGACCACGTTGACAAACTGGCCCGGCCACAGGCGCCGGTCGCGGTTTGCAAACGTTCCCTTCAGCTCAATGGTTCCCGTATTGCTGTCCACCGTATTGTTGATAAAACTCAGCATTCCGACCGAGGCTTCAGACTTGTCGCTGGAAGGGTAGGCCTGTACGCGAAGCCTTCCCCGGGCCTGATGCT
>Ga0315535_1003063_pt1 | contig 10384 bp, 10 predicted proteins | sample SalMarSW160220MG_2_FD_203092 | JGI IMG/M metagenome (GOLD analysis project Ga0315535, IMG submission 203092) | Salt marsh sediment microbial communities from the Plum Island Ecosystem LTER, Massachusetts, United States - Salt Marsh Sediment SW1602-20 ...
GGAGGTTCCGGCCCCAGCGCGCCCGGAGACCATCAAGAAGGGAACGGGGGGCACCCTGAGCGCGGAGGGGTTCAAGTACAGGCAGGAAACCGCGGGCGCCATCGATTACAACATCAACGCGGACACGGTCACGGAGGCGCAGGACGGCACCAAGAAACTCACAAAGCCGGTCCTCACCATCCCGGGCCAGGGCAAGGCGTGGGGCGACGAGGGAAGCTTCGCCCCCGATACGAAGCAGCTACGGATATGGGACAACGCGGCACTCAGCCACAAGGGCGGCTGGCTGGCGCACTCCACCGGGTTCCGGCTGACGCCCGAAGGCGAGGTCGTATCGGAAAGGTCCGTCACCTTCACCATGGGAAAGGCAACCGGTTCGGCGGAGCTTCTCAGGTACAACAGGCACACTCAGGTGGCGCACTTGGAAGGGAAGGTGAGAGTGCGCAAAGGCGATGCGCGTCTCGCGTGCCGCGCCATCGCCGTCGACCTCGTGACGCACAGGGGGATCATGGACGGCCCCGTGTTCGTCGAAACGGCGAACGGGGCTCTCAAGGCACCACGGGGCACGCTTTTTCTAAGCTCGAGCAACCAACTCCAGCGTGTTGTCCTCGGGAGTCCCGCCGAGGGTGAGACGGGGCGAAACAGCTTCACGTCCGAGACGGCCGCAGCGGTCCTGGCCGCGCGGGGAGATCTCCAGTCCGTGCACCTGGAGGGAGACGTGGTCGTGGACATGAAAAGTGACCCGCCGTACCGTATGCAGACCGAGAAGCTCGACCTTACCCCGAAGGCCGGTGGACTCTGGCGCTGGAACTCGCCCGGAGGACTCACCATCACCGGCACCAATGGAGAGGCCGAGGCCGTATCCGGCACGGGTGCCTTCGGCGGTAAGGCCCCCATCACGGCCACGCTTGAAGGCCCGATCCTGGGGCGCCAGCAGACTGGGACTTTCACTTCGGACAAGGCCGAACTATCAGGCGACGACTGGACGCTCGTCGGCCATGCGCTGGTCGTGAAGCCCGCGGAGAGGCTCTCGGCGGACCGCATCACGCGCCACGGAGATGGAGAGACAACGGCGTCCGGCAACGTGGCCGGCAGCCGTTCTCCCAAAGGCGCGCCCACGCTCACCTTCACATCGGATGCCCTGAAGTCGGCCGAGGGCGGCTATCCCTCGGTCCTTCGGGGTTCGGTGGAACTCGTCCGAGGGGACATGACCCTTGCCGCTCCCGTGGTGAAGGCGCCCGATGCGCAGACCATCGTGGGCGAAGGCGGGGCCAAAGCGGTGTTCAAAGATGCCCGGGGCGGTGTACAGACAGTGACCGGGGGAACCCTCACCTACGACGGCAGGAAGCGCATCGCCGTGGCCCGGGGCAACGCCCGCGGCGAAGGACGGGACTACTGGATCAAGGCAGGCACCCTGAAGGCGGTCCTCGATTCGAAGGACCGGCCCGTCACCTACGAGGCCACGGACGATTGCCGGTTCGACGGTTCGGCATACCAGGGGCGGGCCGAACACCTGACCTACGATCCGGCTGCGCAGGCCGGCCGTGCGAGCAGCGTGCGGGGCGACGCGACCATCACCCAGAAACAGCCCTTTCACCGTGTGTCCGGCCCCGTAGTTCTCTTCGCCCCCCGCAGCCTGGACGTTCTGGAGAGGCAGGACGGCCTCTCCAGGGGAACTCTCGAAGGCGTACAGCCCGAGGGTCAAGCCAGCAAATCCAAGGAGAAGAAATCCGATGGCTGAGAAAAGTCACGATCTTGCCACGCGCGGATTAACCAAAACCTATGGCCGGCGGACGGTCGTTCGGGGCATCGACCTCGAGTTCGCTTCCGGCAAGGTTGTGGGCCTGCTGGGTCCCAACGGCGCGGGCAAGACGACGACCTTCTACATGGTCGTGGGACTCGTGCAGCCTGCATCCGGCGACATCCTGCTCGACGGCGAGACCATCACCACCATGCCCATGTACCAGAGGGCCAGGGCGGGCATCGCCTACCTGCCCCAGGAACCGAGCATCTTCCGGAAGATGACGGTGGAAGAGAACCTGATGGCCATCCTGGAGTTCACGCCTCTGCCCCCCAGGGAACGTGCCGCGCGGGTGGAAGAAGCCCTCGAAGAGCTCAACATCCGGCGGCTTGCCCGCTCCCAGGCCTACACCCTTTCTGGCGGAGAGCGGCGCAGGGTGGAGATCGCGCGGGCCATGGTCCTCTCGCCCACCTTCTTCCTCCTGGACGAGCCGTTCGCGGGGATCGACCCCATTGCCGTGTCCGACATCCAGGGCATCATCCTGCACCTTAAGGAGCGCGGCATCGGGGTGGTGGTTTCGGACCATAACGTACGGGAAACATTGAAAATAACGGATGAGGCCTATATCATTAGTGATGGAGCCATCTTCCGCCAGGGCTCTCCAGCGGAGCTGGCGCGCGACCCGGATGTGCGAAGGGTTTACTTGGGGGAAGGGTTCACTCTGGATTAATTTATGAATCTTCAGCAGAAGCTGTCCCTGAAACTCCAGCAGAAGATGGTCCTGACGCCTACGCTGCAGCAGGCCATCCGACTCCTGCAGCTCACTCGCCTCGAACTGGCCACGGAAGTGGACCAGGAGCTGCAGACCAATCCCGTCCTGGAGGAAGCAAGCACCATCGAGGAACCGACGCTGAACGCATCCGAGGAGCGCGACGCCCGCGAGACCAAGGAGGACGATCCTCTCGAGAGTTACGAAGAGAAAATCGACGTCGAATCGTACTTCCAGGATTACCTGGAAACGAACATGAAGTACCGCGGCGTCAGGCAGGAAGCCCCAGAGAATTCGCCCGATTCCGAACGATACCTCAGCAACCCGGAAAGCCTGAGCGACCACCTCGAGTGGCAGATAGGTCTCAGCAGGATGACCGACGAGGAGCGGCGGATCGCCGCGGCCATCATCGGGAGTCTCAAGGATGACGGGTACCTCGGCGCCACGGTGGAAGACATCGCGGAGGCGGCGCACACGACCCGCGAGAACGCGGAGAAAGTGCTGTCCACGGTCCAGCAGATGGACCCCGTCGGTATCGCGGCGAGGGACCTCAGGGAATGCCTCCACGTCCAGCTCGTGGCCATGGGCGATCCGGACCCGCTGGCGCTTCGGCTCGTGGACGAGCACCTCGTGCTCCTGGGCAAGGAAAAGCCCGTTCAGATCGCCGGCCGGCTCGGCGTCTCCGAGGAGTGCGTGGAAGACGCCCTGAGGATCATCAGAAACCTCGACCCGAAGCCGGGACTTCGATACAATAATCCCGTCAATCCAACGGTCGTGCCCGACGTGGTCGTGGAAAAGGACGGCGATGACTACCGGATCCTTCTCAACGAGGACGGAATGCCGAAGCTCAGGATCAGCAGCCATTACAGGTCCATGGCGGAGCAAGGATCGCCGGAAGCCGGTGAGGAGGCCCTCGCCTACCTCCGCGAGAAGGTACGGTCCGCCATGTGGTTCCTGAAGAGCATCGAGGAGCGCCAGCGGACCATCTACAAGGTGGCCAAGGAGGTGGTGGAGTTCCAGCGCGATTTCCTGGACAAGGGACCGACCTACATGCGGCCCCTGATCCTGCGCGACGTTGCGGAGCGAGTCGGCGTGCACGAGTCCACGGTGAGCCGCGTGGTGTCCAACAAGTACATGCAGACCCCACGGGGCATCCTGCCCATGAAGTACTTCTTCAACACGGGCATCAACACCCTGAACGGAGCGGACGTCTCCTCCCTGAGGGTCAAGGAGAGAATCAAAGTGCTCGTCGACGCAGAAAACCAGAAAAAGCCGCTGAGTGACCAACAGATAGCCGATACGCTGCGGCGGGAGGGAATCCTCCTGGCCCGCCGGACCGTGGCCAAGTACCGCGAAGAACTGAACATCCCATCCTCCGGGCGGAGGAAGGGGACCTGACACTATAAGGAGCGAACGATGCGAGTGGAATACTCTGGGAAGAACCTCTCCCTCACCGACGCTCTCAAAGGCAAGGCAGAAAAGAAAATCGCAAAGCTCGAAAAATTCACAGGTCCCATCGTTTCCGTGCACGCCTCCTTCGAGGTCGAGAGGCATCTGCATAACGTGAACCTCGTGGTCCACTGCGCGAGGGAGCGCACTTACAAGGCAACCGGTACGGCCGAGGACATGTACCTGGCCATAAACGACGCGGCGGGCGCCATCGAACAGCAGGCCAAGAAGGAAAAGACCAAGCGCCTGGCAGGACGGACCAAGGGACGCGCGACACCGCCGGCGGAACTCATGGCCGGCGAGGAGGAAGAAGAGGAAGCGCCTTCCGGGGCCCGCCGCCGGCAGGCGGGCGTTACGCCCAGGGACGACCTGTTCCACCCCAAGCCGCTTCGTCTCGCCGACGCAGTCCTGCTGTTGGGCGGAGCGTCGGACCCGGTGCTGGTTTACGAGGACCAGGACACGGGGCGGATGTCCGTCATTTACAAAGATAAACGCGAGGGAATCTGCCTCGTGAGCCCGCCGGTCAAGACATGAAGATCCTGTCCGGCCAGGAAATCCACCCCAGGCTGTCCGTCCAGCAGTTCATGGAAGCCTTTCCCCAGCTGGACATGAAGGTCCTGGCCGGACGATCGGGACTTGCCAATACCATATCGAGCCCCCGCATCCAGAAGCCCGGTCTTGCACTCGCCGGGGTTCACGAGTACATCCATTCCGAGCGCATCCAGATCCTCGGCAACACGGAAATCTCCTACATCAAGAAGCAGGAGTCCGCCAGCCGGTCTTCCATACTGAGTCCCATCTTCGAGAAGGGCGTGGGCTGCTTTCTCATCACCAAGGGACTCGCGCCGCCTCGCGAACTGCTGGATCTCGCCGAGAACACGAACACCCCCATCCTGCAAACGCTGGAAGCGTCCTCGCTGGTGATAAACCAGATCACGGACGGCCTCATGTCGGCGCTGGCGCCGCTTCTCTCGGTCCACGGCGTACTGGTGGACGTGTACGGCGTCGGCCTCCTCATCATCGGCGAGGGCTCCATCGGCAAGTCGGAGAGCGCCCTGGACCTGGTCGTCCGCGGACACAGGCTGGTGAGCGACGACCTTGTCGAGATCCGCCGTCACGGCAACGCCCTGAGAGGTTCGGCGCCCGAACTGCTCCAGTACCACATGGAGCTGAGAGGCCTGGGCATCATCAACATCAAGGACCTCTTCGGGGTCGTGGCCACGAGGGAACACAAGGACGTAGAGCTGGTCGTCGAGCTGGAACTCTGGCGTCAGGACGGCGTCTACGACAGGCTCGGGCTCGACGAACAGACCATCTCCATTCTGGGGATGCCCATCCCCTACCTGCTCATGCCCGTGGCCTCCGGCCGCAACATCGCCATCCTCCTCGAGGTCGCGGCTCGAAACCTCCTTCTCAAACGTAAGGGGATCCACACGGCTAAGACTTTCGCCCAGCGGCTTCAGGAGGCCTTGGAGTCGAAGTCCGATGACTGACAGGACTCTCCTGATCGTGACGGGCATGTCCGGTGCCGGAAAGACCCAGGTGATCCGGACCCTCGAGGATCTCGGCTTTTACTGCGTGGACAACCTACCGCTCGGACTCTTCCCGAAGTTTCTCGAACTCATGGAGAGCGTGGGCGGCGACTTGGCACAGAAGCTGGCTCTCTGCCTGGACCTCCGGGACGAGACCCTCGACGAACGTTTTCCGCTCATCTACGCCGCCCTCAAACGATCCCCCCTCAAGGTGACCATCCTCTTCGTCGAGGCCAGAGACGAGATCCTCGTCCGGCGCTTCGCCGAGACCCGCAGGCCTCATCCCCTGTCGCCGAAGGGGACGGTCGAGGAGGGCATCGAGCTGGAACGCCGCCGCCTCGCCCTCATCCGCGAAAAATCGGACTGGATTCTGGACTCCTCGGACCTGACGATTCACCAACTGAGGGCGAAAGTGGAAGAGGGCGCGATCTCGCTCGCGGAACCGCGCGCCCTGACCGTCAACGTCCTCTCCTTCGGCTTCGCCTACGGCCTTCCGCCGGAGGCGGTCCTCGTCTTCGACGTGCGGTTCCTTCCGAATCCCCACTTCGTCCCCGAACTCCGCCCGCTGACCGGCGAAGACCCCGCCGTGGCCGAGTTCGTTCTGAACTCCGCAGAGGGAACCCTGTTCCTCGAGCGTCTGAGGTCCTTCATCGAATACCTCCTTCCGCTCTTCCAGCAGGAGGGCAAGTCTTACCTCACCGTTGCCATCGGATGCACGGGGGGCCGCCACCGCTCCGTTGCGGTCGCCCGCCGATTGTATGATATCCTCCGGGAGAACAAGAGCCTGTCGGTGAACCTTATTCACCGGGACTATAAGAGGTAACCATGCTCGGAATCCTAGTCGTAAGTCACGGAAAGCTGGCCAGGGAATTCGTGGACGTGGCATTTCATATCTTGAACGAGGAAGATCCCGGCACGGTTCCGGTCTGCATCGACTGGACCATGGATTCCGCCGCGGCAAAAGAGCTGATTCGCAAGAACCTGCGCAAGCTCCAGGACGGCAACAAGGGCGTGCTGATTCTCACGGACCTCTTCGGTGGAACGCCGACAAACCTCGCCATGACCTTTTACGAGGCCGGCAAGGTGGAGATCCTCACCGGGGTGAATCTGCCCATGCTTATCAAGGCCATTCTCCTCCGGAGGGACGGCTCGGCCCTCATCGACTCTCTCACGGTGTTGAGAGAGAAGGGCCAGACTGCCATGGTCTCGGCCAGCGAGGTCCTGACCCCGGATGGAGGAGAAGGGATATGATCCGCCGCGACATCGTCGTTATGAACCGACTCGGCCTTCACGCCCGGGCGGCCGCAAAGCTCGTCCAGCTCGCCAACCAGTTCAAGGCGCAAGTCACCCTGTCCACGAACCAGATGTGCGCTGACGCAAAGTCGATCCTCGGCGTGTTGACGCTCGCCGCGGCAAAGGACACGCCCCTCACCATCGAGACAAACGGCCCCGACGAGCAGCAAGCCATGGAGAAAATCGAATCGTTGATCAAGAGCGGGTTCGGGGAGGAGTGATGCGCCTCTCCGGCATTCCCGTGTCTCCCGGCATCGCCGTCGGAACGGCCCAGATCGTCCACGTCCGCAACGTTCCGGTCATCAAGGTCTTCCTCCCGGAGAGCCGTCTCGACCAGGAGATCGCCCGGCTCAAGGCGGCCATCGACGCGACCATAAGGGAGATAGAGGCCCAGAAAGCCTCCGCCAGGAGCATCCTCAGCGAAGACTTTCTCGCCATCTTTGACGTCCACACCATCATCCTGAAAGACCCCGCGCTTATAAACGGCGCGGTTGTACGGATCAAGCGCGAACGGGTCAATGCCGAGTACGCGCTCCAGGGCGCCATGCAGGACATGGTCCGCGGATTGACGGAAACCGAAGACCCGTACTTTCAGGAGCGCGCAACGGACGTCGACGACCTCCACCGCCGCGTCCAGCTCCACCTCTCGGGGCCGCTTCCGGAGCGGGACATATGGACCGGCGACAACCTGGTCATACTCGCCGAGACCCTGACCCCCTCGGAAACGAGCGCCCTGCACAACGCGCCCATCGTAGGCTTCGCCACGGAGCGGGGGGCGCGGACCTCCCACACGGCCATCATCGCCCGGTCGCTGGAAATCCCGGCCGTGGTCGGTGTAAAGGGACTCATGGCCTCGGGCGGCTCCAGCAAGAACGTCATCGTCGACGGCCTTGAGGGCGTCGTGATCCTCGACCCTACACAGGAGGAACTCCAGGAGTACGAGCGCCGCAAGGAAGCGTACGGAAACTACAAGAGCAGGATTCTCGCCGACGCTCGCCAGGAAGCGCGGACCGTGGACGGACACCGCATTCTCGTATCGGCCAATATAGACCTCTCGGACGAGGTGGAGAGCGCCCTGACGGTGGGGGCCAACGGCTGCGGGCTGTACCGCAGCGAGTTCCTCTACCTCAGCCACTCTCCCGATCTCCCGACGGAGGAACAGCACCAGCGGCACTACGAGAAGATAGCCGAGGCCTTCTATCCCCACCGCGTCGTCATCCGCACGCTGGACCTCGGAGGAGAGAAGTACTTCCACGCCGTGCTCGACCGCAGGGAACACAATCCGGTCCTCGGCGTGCGGGCCATCCGGTTCTGCCTGAAACATCCGGATATCTTCAAAACCCAACTCCGGGGCCTTCTGCGGGCGTCCCGCCTCAAGAACGTGTCCATCCTCTTCCCCCTGGTGACGACGTTCGAGGAGTTCGAACAGGCACTGAGCCTCCTGGAGACCTGCAAGGAGGAGCTCAGGACCGAAGGCGTGCCCTTCGACGAAGACATCCCCCTGGGAATCATGGTGGAAGTCCCATCCTGCGCGCTCACGGCCGCGTCCTTCGCGCCCCACGTGGACTTCTTCAGCATAGGGACCAACGACCTCATCCAGTACCTGCTGGCCATCGACCGGAACAACGATTCCGTCGCCCACCTGTACGATCCCCTCCACCCGGCCGTGCTCGAGTGTATCGCCCGCGTTTGCGACGCGGCGGGCTCGAGCGGAAGGCACGTGTCGGTGTGCGGGGAAGCGGCCGCCGATCCTTCCATGATTCCGCTGCTCATCGGTTACGGGGTGGAGGAACTCTCCATGACGCCCTCGGCCATCCTCGAGGTGAAGGACCAGATCCGGAACCTTTCCTTCCGATCCTGTCAGAAGCTGGTCAAGAAGATCCGCAAGGTCAAGACCAGCCGGGAAGTCGCCGAAAGGGTCAGCGCCTTTCTCAACGGAGGCAGCCGGAGCGTGTAAGCGCGCCCGCAGGGCGCGGGGAGCAGGTGAGTAGGGGATTAGGTGATTAGGGGAGTAGGGCGTATGCGGCCCTTCGAAGACCCGTCCCTAGCCGTCGTTTAAATCCGAATTCCCAAATTCCAATTCCCAAATCATCCTCCCCCCTGCCCGTTCCCCCATCCCGTTCCGTGCCGGACGCGGGGGACGGTTTCGCCCAGGATGAGGGCCAGGAGCCGGTCCACGCCAAGGGCTATCCCCGCGCAGGGAGGAAGGTGCTCCACGGCCTGAAAAAACTCTTCGTCGGGAGGATGGGGGCGCTTGCCCAATAGGGCCCGCTCGGCCTGAAACGCCCCATAACGGTCGCGTTGCTCCGCCGGATCGGTGAGTTCCGAATAGGCGTTGGCAAGTTCCACGCCCGCCACGAAAAGCTCGAAGCGTTCCGATATGCGGGCATCGTCCGCCGACAGCCGCGCGAGGGCGGCCTGAAAGGCAGGGTAGCCCATGAGCACCACGGGGCGGTCGTAAGACGCGAGCGCGGGTTCGACCTTTGCAAGCATGAGATACGAGAAACAGTCGTTTGCCGTCCATCTGTCGCCGGTGTCCGCGCCGTTTTCGCGCGCGAGCGCGCGCCACTCTTCCACCGTTTCGGGAACGAGCCAATCCTTTCCCACGTGGCACTCGAAGGCCCGGGACAGGCTCAGGACCTTTACACCCGCGGTCAGGTCGCAGGTCCGCCCATCTCTCACCAGATGACCGCCGGGCAAGAACCGCGAGCCTACGGCCTTCAAAAGGCCCGCACAATCCCGGACGAGAGCCTCCATCGTCTTTCCGGCCCGGTACCATTCCAGCATGAGAAATTCGGGACTGTGGGTCCTGGACGGAGGTTCGTCCCGGAAGGAAGGCGCCAGCGAGAAGCACCTGTCCACCCCCGCGGCAAGCAGCTTCTTCAGGTAGAATTCGGGAGACGTGGGCAGGCACGCGCGCAGGCCCGTCTCTTCACCGGTCACGTCGAAGGGATCGAGGTGGGGCTCCATGCCGGCGGCCGGAACGAGCAGTGGCGCGTCCACTTCCAGGAACCGGCGCCGCCGGAAGAAGCGCCTTATGAGCGCCAACAGGTCGGCCCGCGCCTCGAACAACGGCCGCCTCTCCGCCAGGCCCCCGATAAGATCATGCCCGCCCATGAGTCCTCCAGTTTAGAATTGTGGGCCATCGCCCCGGGGCGGCACAAGAGCCCCCAGGGTTGGACGAAGCCGCATTCTCCCTTATACTGCATCTTGAGTGACGCATGCTGACGAAACGCACATCCAAAATGCCGGCGATCCCGCACAGCCTCCCGCTTTCGACCCGAGAGGAGGGGGACTGCGAGAGGGTGGGCGTGTCGGCCTTCAAGGATTTGGAACACCCGCGGGATTGGGGGGCGGTGGAAAGGGACTTGCCCGAAGGTCCTCCTCCGCGCACAGAAGAGACCGTGGCACCTGGATGATGCGCACGATGCGACCCGCACTTTCGCCGAGATTTTCAATTCTCGTTCTCGTGCTGGTACTCTTCACCCTCCCTGCCATGTCCCGGTTCCGCCCAAGGCCGGTTCACACGACGGCGGGACGTACGGCCAGCGTGGAAGGGCTCATATTTCTGCGCGTTCCGCTTCCCAGGCACAACGGCTTCGC
>Ga0315535_1003065_pt1 | contig 10382 bp, 8 predicted proteins | sample SalMarSW160220MG_2_FD_203092 | JGI IMG/M metagenome (GOLD analysis project Ga0315535, IMG submission 203092) | Salt marsh sediment microbial communities from the Plum Island Ecosystem LTER, Massachusetts, United States - Salt Marsh Sediment SW1602-20 ...
CCGTGATGTGATATGCCACGCACATCCACTTTCACCCCAATTGCTGCAACTTTGGCCGGCTTCAGTCGATCTTCCGGACGGCAGCGCAGACAACGCGACCAGACGTCAGGCTGGACCCAGACGCCGGTCAAACCGGACATTTGACCGGCTACCAGGCCGAGGTTTGCTAACCCCTCGATCAGGGTTTGCTCCAACCTGCGCACATAACCGACGTAATCGGCTTGAGGGAGGTGTTCGTGCTGGTCGACCTTACCCAGGGGCAACAGCGGATAACCGACCAATTGTCCCGGTCCGTGATAGGTCACGTCGCCGCCCCGGTCAACCCAGTGGATATCCACGCCGCGTTTTTTTAGTTCCATCTCCCCCCATAGCAGGTTTTCGGCATGTCCCTTGCGCCCAAAGGTGTAGACAGACGGATGCTCGAGCAGCAACAATGTCGGCGGACGCAGGCCGGCTGCGATTTCCGCAGCCAGATCATCCTGTAATTTCCAGGCCCTTACATAGTCGATTAAGCCGAGGTCGTGAACGTCGCATTCCATACCGTAATCCCACAGGGACAGGTTTTCGGCCTGCCCCTGCATTTTACATTTCGAAGACTCGCCGATACAAATCGGATTCAAGCAAATTATTCGGGTCGGTACGCCCCTTGAGTTTCTTAAAACGCTCGATCGTCTCTACTCCCAGGAACCGCAGAGCGGTCTCCGGTGAGGTTTCACTGTTCTTGGCAAAGTAGAAGCGGCCGCCTGCCGCCAACACGATCTGATCAAATTCCTGCAGCAGTTGTGACAGTTTTGCACGGTTGCTGTCAGTCACTTTGAAATCCAGCGCCAGGGAGAATCCATCCAGGGCGTGTGAGAGCAGGAAGTCATCTGGACGATGTCGTTTGGTTACGCCCAGATAAGAGGGCAATCCGCGCTTGTGCGAGAGAGTCAACATCTCGGTCCAGGCTTCCTGCGCTGTTTCCTTGGGCAAGAAGGATTGATATTGGATCAAACCTCTGCGTCCATATGACAGCTCCCAATTCGGCACGTAATCCAGCAGAAAATGGAAAGCCGCATGTGATTGGCGGTGAACGCCTTTGCGAAGACTGGCAACGTATTTGGCTGTATTAATGGCCCAAGTGCCGAGGTTGTTGAAGAAAGGCTTCATAAAGATATAAAGAATGTTTTTTGGCACAACCCCAAAGAAAGTAGAAGGCAGGGTCTGGTACTTGACCTTTAATGTTTTCTCAAAGTTGGGGTCATCGCCTTCGGACAGGTATTTGGCGGCATGGATCTGGCCACGACCCAGGCCTTTGCCGTGCGCGGTGGCGTCCAGCCATCCAACAATGTAGTCGTAAGCAGGCGCGCCTTCCTGCAAATCTCGGAGTTGGGCGCTTAAATCTGAGACTGGCCAGGCATGCACTTCCAGCAAGCCTGAATAGACATGCTTCATCTGCAAAGTGATCGAGGTAAACACGCCCAGCATCCCCAACCCGCTGATGAAGGCATAAAACAGGTCGGCATTCTTCTTCGGTGAGCAGGTGATTTCCGCCCCGGTAGGCAGCAAGGCACTGAATTCAAGCACATGCTCGCCAATCGTGCCCATCTTGAAGTTGTTCTTGCCGTGGATGTTGGCACCCAGGCAGCCACCCAGGGTAGTGTACATCGTACCCGAAACCACCGGTGGCCACCAGCCATCCGGCAGGACCTGATGCCACAACTGTTCGAGGGTGACCCCCGGTTCAGCTTTGGCCACTCCCGTCGCGGGATCCCATTCCAGGATGTGGTTCATGGCGGTCAAGTCGAGTACAATCCCGCCGCCATTCAGCGAGGCGTCATTGTAACTGCGACCGGCCCCGCGTAAAGTGACCGTCAGTCCGGATTTTTTTGCCAGTTGAAAAGCGGTTGCTATTTGCTCGGTATTTGTAGGCAGGATATGATAACCCGCCGTACGCAAAGAATGGCCGAAATTTTCAAAAACTTGAAAGGATGTTTCGAGAGAGAATGTTGAGTTCATGATCTTTTGCTCTTCTTGGAGAAAATTTTCACCTCACCTACCCTCCTTTGGCTAGAAGGACATCCGCCGGAAGATGATCGAAGGAATATTGCGGATGACGAGCATGATCCAGCGCCAGATCCAGGGGGTGTAAATTTGCTGCTTACGCCTGCGTATGGCTTTCCAAATATCGTCAGCAGCTCTTTCGGGTGGGATGGCGAACAAAACGCGCTGGGCAGCTTTGAGCATCTCAGTTTCAACAAAGCCGGGTTTGACGGTCAGTACGTTCACTCCGTGACGAGTGAGCCGGTTGCGCAGGGCTTCCAGGTAAGTAGAAAGCGCGGCTTTGGAGGTGTTATAGCCGGGATTGCCAATCCGTCCCCGGTCTCCGGCGACGGATGATATCCCGACAATCTGGCCATTTTCGGCGCTCTGGAACATGGCAGCAACCGGATTCAGCCAAGCCATGGCTCCCATTAAATTGACCTCAAGCATAGCGCGGTCTTTTGTGAAATCGTACTGGTCTATTCCAGGTGGAAAATTGACCCCGGCGTTGTAAACCACCAAATCAAGTCCACCCAGTTCTGCAACGATCTTGCGCAGCAATTCTGGGACGGATTCGTATTCTGTCACATCATGGACAATGGGAATGACGCGCACTTCATGATACTCGCTATTGATTTCCACACAGACCCGGTTGAGCAGGTCACTTCGACGAGCAACGAGCGCCAGGGAATACCCCTCTTTTGACAGGCGACGGGCTAAAGCCGCACCGATTCCGCTCGAGGCGCCGACGATGATTCCCCGGCGGCGTGGTTGCAACGGTGTAGCAGCAGGTATGTTGGTATCGGGCAAAGTTGCCTCCGAATGTTTCGATTGATGCTGTCATTCTAACATAGAACGATTTACCGGTCTGCCTCGCACAAACAGTGCGGGAACTACTAGAAATTTTTAAATTTTCTACCCACTCCAACCGCCAAACGGAAATAATTACCAATGTGTAGGATATACGGTTTTATGCTATATTAAGTCATGGGTTTTGGGAAATGACCGACGCACGATTGCAGGTGCTGGAAGAAGCGCGTCGTCTCCTAAATGAAAGCGATGCTTCGCCTAACGAACGAGAATATCTGTTGAGGCTTCTCGATTTGTTGGTTGTTTCTATTGTAAATGTCAAGGGGGAAGCAAGTATTGTCGAATCCGCCCACCACGTAACCGATGAAATAATCTCAAATCACCATTTACTAACCCTCCTGCGACAGCAAGCGGATGAACTGGACGCCCTCAAAAAACTCAGCCTGAATTTGACATCCAGTCTGGATTTATCAACCGTCCTGCACGCAGTTGTTATAGAGGCCATGCGGCTGGTTAAAAACGCCCGCACGGCACATATTTTCCTGTACATCAACGGCAGTTTGGAGTTCGGTGCCGCTCTGGATTCGAAAGGGAATCGCGACAAAGTGTATGCGAAACCCCGCCTGCATGGATTGACCTATACTGTGGCTCGTAAAGGGGAAACCATCCTGGTCGAGGACATGTCAAACCATCATCTTTTTGAAGGAATGCCCCCGACCTGGTCGGGATCGATCATCGGGATTCCTCTCAAAATCGGCGAGGATGTAGTCGGGGTCATGAACCTGTCACGTTCGATCCGCGGCGGCTTCAGCCCGGCAGAATTACGGTTGCTCCAGCTGTTGGCGGATCAGGCTTCTGTAGCGGTGTTCAATGCCCGCTTGCATGAAATCGTCAGCCAACAAGCAAATAGCGATACTATCACGGGCTTACCAAACCGACGTGCCCTGGATGAACACCTGGATGAAGAGATCCTGAAGGCACGCCGCACCGGATTTTCCTTTGCTGTGGTTATGATGGACGTTGATGGATTTAAGGCTGTCAACGATAACTACGGTCACGCAACCGGTGATGACGTTTTGCGGGTTGCATTCAATTACTTAGCCACCGGATTGCGGTCATCCGACTTTTTGGCTCGCTATGGAGGCGATGAGTTAACGCTGATCCTGAGTCAGACTGACCTTTCTTCAGCTTTGATTGTGGCTGAGAAAATGGTTGAGAAATTTGAGGGATTTAAATTCAAGGCACCCAATGGGGATAACATTTCCCTCAGCATGTCTGGCGGGATAGCACTTTACCCGGTCCATGCGGTGACAGCAGCCAGTCTGCTGCGCTCCGCCGATGAAGCCCTCTACCGAGCCAAGAAGCATAATCGTGGCTCATTCGTAGTGGCTCGCGGCCCCACGGGGCAATTGGTTGGCGAAACTTCATAATTACGGAGGCCTGCACGGCCTCCGTTTGCTTTGACGGGGGTTATAATGTTTACAAATCCCCCTTTTGGAGAATTGCAATGCCTCGCAAAGTCAAATTGATCTTCAACCCAATGGCAGATCTCGGTCAATCCTGGTCGGTAGCCGCTGACTTACGTCCGATCGTCAATGAATTTGGCACTGCCGACTGGACCGGTACGGTTTATCCGACCCATGCAATGGAATTAGCCCAACAGGCTGCCAAGGATGGCTACGATATGGTAGTCGCTGTGGGCGGCGATGGAACCGTTCACGAAGTGATCAACGGATTGATGCAGGTGCGCGAGAAGAAGCGCCCGATCCTGGGCGTCGTCCCAGTCGGCTCGGGCAACGACTTTGCACATGCGATCGACATCCCGCCCAACCCGGTTGAGGCCCTGCGCTTCGCCTTGACGGCCGAGCCCAAGCCGATCGACCTGGCTCTCTTCCGTGACGAACACGACCACGCCGAGTACTTTGATAACTCGCTGGGGATTGGATTTGACGCGGTGGTCACCATCCGCTCACATAAGCTGCCAATCGTGCGTGGCTTTTTGATGTATCTGACCGCAGTCATCCAGACCATTATCCTGAATTTTGACGCCATGGGCCTGCACATTGAGGTCGATGACCAGAGCTGGGACGTGCCGGCCCTGATGCTGACCCTGTGCAATGGTCCGCGCGAAGGGGGCGGGTTCCTGGTCGCCCCGGACGCCAAACTCGACGATGGCCTGCTCCACTTTGCATTTATTCGCAAAGTCTCGCGCCTGATGATGTTTCGGCTGATTCCGGAAGTGATGAACGGCACACACGGGCGCTTCAAGCAGGTGCATCTGGGAACCTGTACCCAAATGAGCCTGACATCCGACCGGCCGCTCTACATCCATGCCGACGGCGAAATTTTCTCCGGCTTTGGCACCAATGTGCGCCAACTTTCGATTACGACCTTCCCCAGCGCAATTCGGGTTGTGCGACCCTGATTTGACGTATGCCGGACCTTGAACACTCCCTTTACAGTCACGACCTTGGACACCTTCGTATCGTTGCAGAATTGTGGGGCGTGCTGCTATCAGCCAAAGATATCGATGCTGCCCGCGACGAACTGGTCGCAGCGCTGCATGATCCCAGCTTGATCCTTGAAATTACAGAGGCTTTGCCCGTTGAGGCGCGTGAGGGGTTAGATGCACTGCTGGCCAAGAACGGGCGCTTGCCCTGGGCTTCCTTCGTACGCCGTTTCGGCGAGATCCGCGAGATGGGTCCCGGCCGTCGCGATCGCGAACATCCGCACCGCACGCCATTCTCACCGGCCGAGATGCTGTATTACCGCGCGCTACTGGCACGCGCTTTCTTCGAAACATCCAAAGGCCTGCAGGAATTTGCCTACATCCCTGACGATTTGCTGCCGCTGCTAAAACGCACAAGATCCAAAGAGACTCCCAAAAAATCGATCCAATCCGCGAGCCCATCCGAACCCCTGGGACGCCCGGCCACACCAGCTGATAGGACCGTACCCGTCCCGGCTTCAGATGTGATCTTGGATGAGGCTTGCACGTTGTTGGCCGCCCTGCGGCTGGGGATGGAACCACGGTCTCTGCGGGTCTCGCAGCAATTTTTATTAGACCTGCTGGAAGCAGCCGGTTTGATGCGCCATGCCGTTCCGCAGCCTGACCCTGTAAAAACATTCCTCGAAGCCCCGCGCGCCGAGGCTTTGCGCATGCTGACTGACGCCTGGTTGAATAGCGAGAGTCTTAACGAATTGCGCCAGCTGTCTGGTCTGACCTTTGAAGGCGAGTGGACCAATCAGCCGCTGGTAACGCGCGAATTTTTACTTCACTTGCTGGAAGCCATACCCGAGGGTAAATGGTGGAGTATGCCGGCATTTATCCGCGCCATCAAGGACAGGTATCCCGATTTCCAGCGCCCGGCTGGCGACTACGATTCGTGGTTCGTCAAGCGCCAATCTGACGGCGAGTACCTGCGCGGTTTCGCCAATTGGGATGCAATCGATGGCAGATTGGTGAGGTACCTTGTGACCGGTCCTTTATTCTGGTTGGGAACGCTCGATCTGGCCGCACCCGAGGCTGATCAGCCACCGACTGCCTTTCGACTCCGCTCCAAACCAATAGCCTCGAACGAAAATGGCAAGTTACACGTCTCCTCGCAAGGAAAAATCGTCGTACCGCGGACAGTACCCCGGGCAGTGCGTTACCAGGTCGCCCGTTTTTGTGAATGGCTGGACGAGAAAGAGGACGAATATCGCTATCAAGTGACCACTACCTCGCTCAAACACGCCCAGGAACAGGGGCTAAAAGTTGAGCATTTGCTGGCTTTATTGGCCAAACATGCTGCCGCGGGCATCCCACCGACGTTGGTCAAGGCGCTCAAACGTTGGGAGCGAAACGGGACCGAAGCCCGGATCGAGCATCCGGTCGTTTTAAGGGTCAGCAGCCCCGAGGTGCTGAACGAGCTGCGCAAATCCAGAGCGGGACGCTTTCTGTCTGAGCTACTGGGTCCCACCACCGTGATCGTTATAGAGGGAGCACAATCCAAGGTCCGGGCAGCGCTGGTTGAACTTGGCCTGCTGGCCGAGGACGAAACGAATAAGGATATAATTGATAGTGATAAGCCGCACGAGTAGCCCCTCCCAGGTTACCGTTTTCCATCAACTCACACTCAAAGGGAGAAACTAGATGTCCAAAATCGACTGGGTCAAACAAGAAATCGAAGGCTTGAAAGAAGCCGGCCTGTACAACCACATCCGCACTTTGTCTTCGCCACAAGGTGCCTGGCTGGTAGTGGATGGCAAGCAGGTACTGAACTTTTGCTCGAATAATTATCTCGGGCTGGCGAATCACCCGAAGCTGATCCAGGCTGCCAAACAAGCCTGCGACAAATACGGCGTCGGCCCGGGCGCGGTGCGTTCGATTGCCGGGACGATGGACCTGCACATTGAGCTCGAAAAACGCCTGGCGAAGTTCAAAGGCGTGGAGGCCGCCATTACCTTCCAGTCCGGCTTTAACGCCAATTTGGCCACCATCCCGGCCCTGGTTGGCAAGGATGATGTGATCTTCTCCGACCGACTGAACCACGCCAGCATCATCGATGGCTGCCGCCTCTCGGGTGCCAAGATCATCGCCTACGAACACAACAACCCCGAAGCGTTGGAAATCGCCATCAAAGATAACCTATCGGACTACCGTCGAGCGTTAATCGTGACCGACGGCGTCTTCAGCATGGACGGCGATATCGCCCCGCTCGATAAGATTTACGAGGTGGCCGATCGTTACGATATTCTGCTAATGGTCGACGACGCGCACGGCGAGGGCGTGCTCGGCAAGGGCGGACGCGGCATCGTCGACCACTTTGGACTGCACGGCAAGGTGGACGTGGAAGTCGGCACACTCTCCAAGGCCTTCGGCGTGGTGGGCGGGGTGGTGGCAGGCAACGCGGCGATTGTCGAATGGCTACACCAGCGCGGACGGCCCTTCCTGTTCTCCTCGGCCATGACGGTCCCGGATACAGCCGCCTGTCTCGCCGCAGTCAACTTGCTGGAAGAATCGACCGAACTGGTTGACAAGTTATGGGACAACGCCAAGTACTTCAAAGCTGAAATGAAGAAACTGGGCTTCGACACCGGTCAGAGCCAGACTCCCATCACACCGATCATGCTGGGTGACGCGAAACTGGCACAGCAATTCAGCCACGATCTTTATGAATCCGGCGTCTTCGGTATGGCGATCGGCTATCCGACCGTGCCGCAGGGTAAGGCGCGCATCCGTGTGATGATCTCCGCTGCGCACAGCCGGGACGATCTGGACAAGGGCCTGGAAGCCTTCGCCAAGGTCGGCAAGCAACTGGGCGTAATTTAGCAAATTGGACCTCGGGGCGGGTCTAAGACCCGCCCCGAGCTAATCAATCTATGACATTTGTCCCTTATCATGGGATGTGAATTCAGGTATCATTTTACTATCGGCGCCAGTTTATCAAAGTCGTAGCTACGGCTGATTCTCCCAATCGTACCAATTGAATTCTACGACAGGCGGCCTCATGCTTGAAAATTGAGGACACCTTATGTCATCCAACCAGACACCCAAAGGGATTTCAAACCGCGCGTCTTTAACTCGCTTTGCCTGGCTTTCAATTGCGGCAGCGATCCTGACAATTTTGCTTAAGTCTGGGGCATATCTATTGACCGGTTCGGTTGGCTTGCTCTCGGATGCAATCGAGTCGCTGATCAATCTGGTCGCGGCCGGAATGGCTTTATGGATGCTGACCATTGCAGCCCGCCCACCGGACGAGAGTCACATGTACGGGCATGGCAAAGCCGAATATTTTTCGAGCACGGTTGAGGGTATTCTGATCCTGGTGGCTGCAATCGGGATTGCTTTCACCGCCATCGAACGCCTGTTCAATCCAATCCCATTGGAACAATTGGGAATCGGTCTAGGGGTCTCGTTGGTAGCCACATTGGTCAACTTTGTAATTTCCCGCGTACTGCTCTCTGTGGGAAAGAAAAACCGTTCGATTACGCTTGAAGCTGATGGGCACCATCTGATGACCGACGTATGGACCTCAGTCGGCGTATTTGGCGGCGTTGGAGCCGTTGCTCTCACCGGCTGGCAAATCCTCGATCCACTGGTAGCTCTGGCTGTTGCAATCAATATTGTCTGGACCGGAATCCAATTGATCCGCCGTTCGGTCGCCGGGTTGATGGATACCTCATTACCGCAATACGAACAGCAGCAGATTGAAGCAGTATTCGACCGTTATCGTGAGAAGGGAATAGACTTCCATGCCCTGCGTACGCGTGAGGCAGCCTCGCGTCGTTTCGTCTCTGTGCACGTGCTTGTACCTGGGGATTGGACGGTTCACGATTCTCACCACATCGCCGAAGACCTGGAACGCGACATCCGCGCCGCGATTGGCGATGCAGTCGTCATCACACATCTTGAGCCGATCGAGGATGAAATTTCCCTGCACGATATTCAATTGGATCGCTAAAAGCGATGCATAAATTTAAAAAGGCCAAGGATACCCATACCCTTGGCCTTTTGCTTGAAATCAAGTCGCGCTTAATGTAAAACCAGAGTAACAGCGACGACCACACCAACCAACAGGATGGCAGCCAGCAGGATCCCCAGAGCCAGTCTGCGAGCCCGACTTTCCGCTTCGATGGCCGGCTGCCTCGAATCGATCAACGGCGGGGATGGACGAAATGAGTTCTTATCAGAACTCATGTTTTGTTTGGCTGAGGGGGCGGCCCGGTCGAACAAATCCTGCATACTTGGCAAATTGTCTACCGGCTTGGGCGGCGCAGCCTTCTCTTGCAGGCGACCTAACACCTGATCATAGATGTCCTGGACATCCGAGGGAATGTGATCCAGATTAGATTCATATTGTCCACCCATTTCCTGGTCGATGCGCTGGCGCATCTGTTGTTGGTAAGCCTGGCGTATATCGGGGGGCATCGCATCGATCGTATCGTATTCACTACCCCTAAAAATTATTTTGGACATTATTTACACCTCCTACCTATAAATATACCAAATTTGATTTTAGAAGCTGGATTGCGCCAGGAGGCTAACCTGGTTATATCTGCATCAATACTATACGTGAGGTAGATAGATACTTCCATTCAGTCATCCGGTACGTTCTTCAACTGCTATGGTAAAGGATTGTCCCGCTGCCAGTCCTTGCCTAAAATCACTTCCACATCTACTGGCGAGGAGGGGTCAAATGCAAAACGTATTTGCCCGGGGCTGCTCAATTTGAATAAGTCTCTCAGGTAGCGCATGGTGTAAAGTTTTTCGGTGTAAAGGATGACGACCGTGCTGCTGTAATGCTGGTCCGCTGTGCCAACTTGGTCAACATGCGCACCTTGGGCGTTCAGGTATTGCTGGGTCTGTTCCGCCAGTTTGCTGTCGGTCGAGCCGTTCAATAACTTCAGGTGCGCACCTTCGGCTTTCATCAACGCGACCGGGTCGCCCTGGGCTGAGGGCCCCAAAACACCGGCGGGGTCGAAGATCTCGTCGCGCAGCTCGCGGATTTTATCCGGAATGGGACGCAGGATGCTGGCACGCAGCCCATCCACCATCACACTGTCCA
>Ga0315535_1003066_pt1 | contig 10381 bp, 8 predicted proteins | sample SalMarSW160220MG_2_FD_203092 | JGI IMG/M metagenome (GOLD analysis project Ga0315535, IMG submission 203092) | Salt marsh sediment microbial communities from the Plum Island Ecosystem LTER, Massachusetts, United States - Salt Marsh Sediment SW1602-20 ...
ACCCGACGCACACCAAGTCGTTTGCGCACAGGCGCTTACGGGATTTTACGGCTCTTGCGCGAGGGGGCCCGGCGCCCCTACTTGGGGGGGCGGGTGCCGGCCCGTCGGGGGCGGCGGGCCGGCGGCTTCTCCCGCTCGCCGGACGGGACATCGGCGGGGCGAGCTGAAGCCCGTAATTCGCCCGAAGGAGGTGCCCCATGAACGAGTCCCCCGCTCCCCCCGCTCCCTCCGATCCTCCTGTGGCCGGCCGGGCACGGACCCGATTCGACCGACGCCAAGAGCGCAGCGGTTGACCAAAGGCCGCCGCGAAGGGGTCCGGGGGATCCGTCGCCCGGGGGCGCCGCGGCTTCACGGACTCAAGGACCTCCTTGCCGGGAATCAGCGATGGAGAGGAAGGAACCGAAGAGCCAAGCGCCCGAACCACCCTTTGAGGAGTGGATGAACGACATCATCCGACGGGTGAGGCGCCGGAACCGAAGGACATTGAGGCGTTGGGCGAAGGAGCACCCCGGCGAGCCATTCCCCTTCGTGGGAAACCGAAGTCGGTCAGGAGAGCGGCATGGACCCGAGTGAGGACGGCGCGTCGTCGAACGGGCGACGCCATCTGGTCTTCTACAGATGAGACGGAACGCGAATGCGGTTTGAGCCGGATCCGGACTGGGTGGAGCACCTGCTCGAGCAGCCCAACGGGGCGGGGTGGCCTGCTCTTCGGGACCGCCCAGGTCCAGGTGGCGTGGCACGAGCCATCCGAGGTGAGAGACGTCCTCACCTTCGCGACCTTCGCGCGCGCACACGTGCCTGCGCGCCCGGACCCCACACACGACGGGAGGCGAAATGGACGACGAGGTGATCCGCGACACTATCCGAAAATCGGTCTGGCAGTGCGCCAGTGTCAGCGAGGAGCCGACGACGGACCTCACGTCGTGGAGCGTTCGGAGAATCCCCACCGGTGCCTGCCATCTGGTCGGCTGGACCGGGAGCGAGGGACGGGTCTCCAGTCCCATCGTAACGTGGGACTCGAGCAACCGCACTGCCACCACCCGCTCGGGGCGCCGCTACCACCTGTCGGCAGCTGCGGGACGTGACGCTGACGCCGACTGGGTCTGGGGCCGCTGGGTCCAGCTGCACGGAGTGACCTCGTGGACGGACGTGTCGAGCGCGTTTTCCGATCCCGGCGCGGCCGGCGACGACGAGTCGCGACTGTCCGAGTAGAGGCGAGGCATCAGGCGAGAGGGATGCATGGCGTTCACCCTGACCGAGGCCCGCCGACGGCTCGAGGAACTCGTCGAGCGAGCCGTGGCTGGTGAGGAGATCCTGATAGGTCGCCGTGGCCGCGATGAGGTCGCCATGATCAGCTCCGCGACTCTCCGGGCCCTCCGTGGCGAGCTCGCACTTCTCACCCAGGCCCTGGAGGCAACGAGAGTCACGGCTACGGAGGCGCGACGAAGTCTTCCGCGACTGCTCGACGAGGCCTCAGGTGGCAAGGCGTTCCTGATCACGAGGCGCGGTCGGCCCGTTGCCATGCTGCGGGGGATCGAGTCCGGCGATGATCCCGTCGGCATCGCGGCGATCTACGACGGGCTCGCGCACGACGTCGGAGCGGACCTGTGGGCCCACGCCGTGGACAGCCTGGGTGATCCGGGGCGCGCCGCACGGTGGTTCATGAAACCGAATCGGGCCCTGGGTGGCCGCTCGCCGCGCGCGGTTGCGATGGAGGGGGGCAGCGATCGTGTGGCGACGGTCCTGGGGCGCATCGACCATGGGGTGATCTCCTGAGCGAGCCCGGAGGGGATGGGGGAGCCGAGGTCCCTCTGAAGCCCCTTGGCATGAGGACGATCGTAGGCGCGCGTCAGGGCCCGGCAAAGAGGGGTGGCGTTTGCTGGTCCACTCTCGCCCCAGGAGCCCCTTCCTCTTACGACAATCGCCCCCGCCAGGGCTACCCTGACGGGGGCGCATCACCGCTCACTCCGGCGCTGGCTGCCGTGACCACGGCGACGTCACGAGAATACGCCCGAGACTGAGCACCGGGAATGTCTGGATGGGTCCTCGGCTCGGTCGACCGAGCAGCGTGAACCCATCCCGCTCAGCCGAACGCGCGGACTGCCTGAGTTGTTCGTGAGGGCTGTGCGCGCCGGCTCAGTTCCGCCGGAATCGCCCTGTCATCTTCAGGGAGATGAGGTATCGCGGAAGCGGGCAATCCTCCCAGGACATGTGGTCACTCCCGAGAACTCCGCCCCCACGACTTCCGTGAATGGGCGAGCGACCGGCCGGCCCAAGTCCTACCCTGGGAGTGAGGCGCCGTCCTTCGGGCGGGACCGCCTCGGTGCCGTGTCCACCCTCGAAATCCGATGAGCTCGTCAACGGGCTCAACTGCTGCCGGGCAGCGGCTCTGTCGTAGTGCGCCGGGGCAATCGCCGCTCACCGGGCATCGCGGTGTGGTGCGTTCGACCCGCACACTTCCCGCAACGCTTGCAGGATGTCCGCCGCGGCAGCACTTTCGCGACGGTAGCAGGCAGTACGACGGTCCCGCCCCCGCCGGTGAGTCCCTGCGTCGCCGTCCGTCCGTCCCGGGCATTCTTGTGCATCTCATCCGGAGGGCGAGCCATGTCCGATTCCACCCCTCTGGATTCCCCCGCGGCCCCACTTCCAGACCCGCCGGCCCGGCAAAGGCGGGAGCAGCGCTGGTATCCTCTTCCGCCGGCGGACCCGATGGACCGCTCCACCCACGGCTTCCGGCAGCTCCTCGGCGCCCTGGGCGTCGTCCTGCCGCTGCTGTGCTGGATCTGGGCCATCGTCCTTCCGTCCACGCAGGATCCCACGCCCTTCCTGGAGCGCCTTTGGCCGCTCCACGCCCTGAGCTCCGTGAGCGCCTATTACTACACCAGCGCCGTCGGGGCCTTCGTGGGGATCCTCGTCGCCATGGGCCTGTTCCTCTTCACGTACCGGGGCTTCGAGGACAAGCGTCAGGCGTGGGACTACTGGGTCTCGAGCTTCGCCGGCGCCATGGCCATCGGCGTGGCCCTCTGCCCCACGGCGACGCCGAAGGGCTTCGAGAAGATCGCCTGGTGGCATCCGCTCATGGGCAAGATCCACCTGACGGCTGCAGCCCTGCTCTTCACCACGTTCATCGTATTCTGCTGGGCCCTGTTCCCAACGAGGGACAAGCGGGTGACCGAGCACGACCGCATCAGGCTCGGATACCAGAAGTACGGCTTCCTCGACCGCCTGAAGCACTATCCCGTGTACTACGGGTGCGGCCTCGGAATCCTGGGGTGCCTGGCATGGGCTGTGCTGGCCTCGCGGGCGGGGCGCTCGATGTTCGTCGCCGAATGGCTGGCCCTGTGGTTCTTCGGCGTGTCGTGGCTGCGTAAGGGACAGGTCCTGTGGAGCATGCACCAACTGGCTCGGCGGTTGTACCGAGGCCAGCCGGCCGCATGAGGCGCACGGCAGTCGCTCCGGCGCTCAGCCCCCGCCGCCGACCCCTGCCGTCAGGTTCCTCCGAGAACACGAGGTACGCTAGGGTAGGAGTGCCGGGAGGCCGGCATCCACCCCGGCAAGAGGTCTGGCGGTGCGCCGGTGCGACACCTCGATCTGGGAAGGTCCCGAGTCCTGCCCCCAGGACTCGGGAGCTGAGGCACGGCACGGCTTCCCGCCCCCGGCGTTGCGCGCGCCCGCGCGCGACGTGCGCGCACCCTGCCTCACACGGCCCCGGCCGGAGCTTCCGGATCCCCCGCGTCGCCCGTCCGGCCCCGCGCCCGGTCCAGCGTCTCGACCACCGCCCGCTGCCGCTGCGCACGACGGCGCTTGTAATGCCGGAGCACGACCTCGGGGGAACGCCCGGAATACTCCCCAGCCGCGATCTCACCCAGGAGGTCGGCCAGCGTGGTCACCAGTCCGCGCACGAACGCGTGCCACGCGATGCCCTTCTCACGCGGCTTTCCGAACGCGGACACCCATGCGTCATCGAGGGCGTGCGTCAGGGCCTCGTACGAAACCGCACGGGTCGGGTCCTCCGGTGACCAGAGCAGAGGGTACTCAGGGCCCGCCGGATTGGGGTGGTTGAGGGTGAGCGCGTGGTAGACCATGGCGAGCGCCCGCGTGCACGGGACCGTCTCGTCCCCTCGGCCGTAGCCGTGCCCCTTGGCGGGCGCGCCACGCCACGTTACGTGGAGGGCGCCGTCGATCGTGCCGAAGTCGTTCGCCGTGAGGGGTGGGGCGTCCATGTGAATGTCAGGTCGGTACCCCCCGACGGCTCCGATCCGGCGCCCGGACTCGCTCACGATGACCGCCGCCGCCCACGCTCGCCACGCCCCGGCGGCCCAGAGCTCCGCGATCAGCCGAGCAGCGTGCTCCTCATCGATCTCTGCGGGCTCGATGTGCGCGGTGGACACGGCCGCCAGACCCTCGTCTGGGCGCCCGAGCTCGCCCCACCACTGGGGCCAGGACGTACGACAGTACCGCAACGCGGTCTTCCAGCGGCCGACATCGGTGGCGGAGGTAGTCGGCGAGTCGCCCTTCGCGGCCAGTTGGATGGGATGGCTGTTGAAATCGCCGGGCTCGAGCCCGCTGATCAGCGCCCCCAAGGGCGCGGCCCCCGTCCGGTGCATGCGTCGGGCCGCTTGGACCACGACGTACATCGAGCTGAGCGCCGGGACGACGCTGCGGAGTTCGGGCGTCATCGCCTTGTAGTGCTCCCGGAGGCGTCGTTTGCCCCAAGTGAGAACATCACGCGGCAGCCCCGGGACCTTCGCTTGAAGGTACTTGAGCCACACGTCGCGAACCCGGATGCCGCCCTCACGCAGATCTTCGTCGCGGGTCGCGCTCCGATCAGGAGCCTCCCGATGGATCTTGGCGTGCGCCAACTCGGCTGTCCGAGCGGCAGCGCTCCGGATCTCGCGGGTGTCGGGACCGATCATCTTTTGGCGGCGCGTGCCCGTGCGTCGCACGAGAACGCGACCGTCCCCCACCTCGGCGTGAACCAGCCCGGCCCCCGTCCCTACGGTGTAGCGACTTGAACGACCGGCAACGAAGGCCTTTCTCGGATCATCCTTGCTCGTCACTGCGCGCGCTCCTTCCTGTTCATCAGTCGCCCGCCAGCCGTGCGGCGATGGCCTCGGGGTCGAGGGTCGCCGGCTTTGGCAGGCGCGTCGCCTTCCCGCATTCGTCTACAACCGATGGGTGCACCAGCCAGATCCCTTCCTCCGTCTGCTCCGCCAGGCCCGCGTCCTCCCACACCTGGAGGCGGCATTTCCCATCGGCCGCCGCTGGATGCTCGAAATAGTTCCGGGACCGACCAGTCTTCCGCATGAGTTCTGCGAACGTGAGCCACCGACCTTCACGTGTAAGGGCCAACATCCACTCCTCAACCGGCTCGATTAGATGGGTGACGACGGTCGCAGCCGGCACCGTCCCCCCGTCGAGGCGGCGGATCCACTGGTGCGCTTCTTGAATCTTCTGAAGGTGGTCCATCGGGGTCTCACGGATCGTGGCACGCTACCACAGCGTGTCTGGACCACCCTACCCGATTCCGCCAACTGAGACCAAGCGGCCGCTCCCGCGGAGGCCACGACCCATTCGGCAGCGTCGCATCTACCAACGCCGCTCCCGACAGCTGCCGGTGGACTAGTGTCAACGGAGCCAGAGGGCCGCGTCATCATCCCGGCCTCACCCTGGATCCACGCGCGAGAGGAAATCCCGGACCACATCCACCTCGGTCGTATCCCGCACGGCGGCCGGCACGTACGCGTAGACCCGCAGACGTCTCGATGTCGGGCCCTGCGCTCGCACTTCGATCGCCTGACCCTTCGCCACGGCCCTGCGCCACCGATCGAGGTTTGGCTCCCCGAAGCGGTCCTGCCACTGAGTGAGAATCTCCTCGCGGAGCACAAAGTCTGACGGGTCCGCGTGGGCAAGCGACGACGAGGCGATCGCCTCTTCCAGGGTCGGCTTGCGCACGGCCCGCTCCACCGCCTCGTTGACGAAGATGTAGACTGACCCCGTGCCCTTGGCACCGTAGCCGGGCTTAACAACGACCGTGTGATTCCGGAACGTGGTGATGTTTGCCCCTGGGCAGCGGAGCCTGGCGTCAGGATAGCTGAGCCACTCCCCCCGCTGACCCACTGGTCGGTACGTCTCCAACAGCTGTGCCAGCGTCGCCTCGTCCTGTGGCGGGAACCACGATCTGTGGAGATGCCGATTACCCGCACGATCGAAGAGCATCGGTCGCGCCGGCTCAATGCCGTCGAGGTAGGACTCGACACGCTTCGTCCGCCAACCCAGCTCCCGCGCCGCTTCCGCTACGGTCGCGAGATCCTCCGCATCCCACCCGAACCGCTCAGCCAGGACCGTCCGGGCGAGGTGTGGCAGCGCGGCATCGAGGCAGGCCGGATCGTCTCGAACCTCGAGCACTCCTCCAGCAAGCCGCACCGGACCCAGCTGATCCCCAAGTGCCGCCGCCAGGAGATCTTTGGAGAAGGCTGGATGACGCGAGCCAAGTTCGTCCGTTGTGATCCAGGACGCCTTGTCTCGGGTGGCTTCCAGCGTTGTGGCTCTGTAGGCGGCCGCCAGGACATGATCCGGGCGCCAGGCTTCGCCATTCCGGCCGCCGGGCCCGGAAAGGACCTTATTGAGTTCCGCCGCCAATCCGCGCGCCACCCTGCGTGCCTTCTTCTCGGCATCTGGCGTGTCACGCCCATCGTACGTGACGAACGCACCCAGCCTCTCGGCAGCCAGATGACAGACGGCCTGCGGATACCTGACCACATCGACCAAATGGATCGCGCGCAGTTCAGCGCCGGAGTGTAGGACAACTCGGACCCTGTAGGTGCCCTGCGCGAGTCGCCGGCCACGCACTTCTCGGATCAGTGCATGCAGGATCTCGCGCCGCCGACCGGGGATCTTCGCGGCAGCCTCCATGAGCTGAGGGAGATCCTCCGAAAGCGCCATCAGCTTGTTGTACTCGCCATTCGCCAGCTTTGCGTTCCGCTTCCAGTTGGCCTTTGCGTCGCTGAGAGCTCTCTCGGCTTCACTCAACTCACGCTCATGCTTTGCGTAGGCTCTGAGATACCTGTCCCGACGCTTTACATTTTCCTTGCCGCGTGCCTTACGCGCCCGCGTGTCATCCCAGTCGAGTTGCTCTTCGAGATCGGTTACGCGCCGTTTCAAGCGACGCACCTGGTCGTGCTCCGCGCCGTCGTGACGGACGATCCGATCGAGCTCCAGCCGCAGGGTAGTGGAATCGAAGGCGCCGAGGACGAGCGTAAGCACCACCCCATCGATCGAGCCGGGGAAGTAGCTGCGATGGCCACGTCCGGTGCTGCACTTCCAGGAGGCATAGCTGAAAGTCCCTTCGCGGGCGTGGTTGTACATGGGTTGTGCCAGCGCCGCGCACACACGGCCACTGCGCATGGGGTGCTCACACCGCACTCCGCGCAGGAGATGATCACGCAGAGCATCGCCCCTCCCCCGGCTCACCAAGCGACGCTCGCTCAGGATCCGGCGCACCTCGTGGTAGACCGAGGACGGCGCTAGGCCCGGGAACGCGTCTTCGACCCACACCCGACCGAGGGTCTCAGGCTCGTTGCTTGCCACGACGGGCCTCCTTCCGCTTGAGCCGCTCTGCCTCCTTCACCGCGGAGGTGGTAAAGCTGTAGATGCCGTATACGCTCGTGGCCGTGAGCCAGTCGTAGAGCTTGGTCATGGCGAGGTCGCGTCGCCCGTGTTGCACTCCATCCTGGTCCTCGAAGACGGACACCCACTTTACGAGGGGTTCGTCTGGGTTCCAGACGACCTGGAGCGCACGGGGGAAGCAGCCGGGCCTCGGCCACCGAGGGTCGCTCTCGATGCGATCCAGCACGGCCGCGATGCTCTTGGTCTCACGGAACCACATCAGGACCAGCGTCAGCGCCGACAAGACGTCGGGATCGGGACAGGGCAGGAGGAGCCTCTTGACCTCGTTTCGCCCTCGCGCGAGTTCGTGGTGACGCTTGAGCATCTCGGGCGAGACGTAGTAGTCGAGGTCGTGCTCCTCGAGCCGAGCCCGATAGGCGAGATCCGCGGGATCAACCCACACGAGGCCAACCGCAGGCTTGATCTGCGCTTCGAGAGCCTTGGCCTTGGAAAGGCGCGACATGCCGATCCGGAAGGCGCGCTGGTCGTTCTCCCACCTGGCAAGCACAGCCCTCAGGCTGAGGAGGAACCGTTGAGCAGGGTTGCCCGGGTCATACATGTCCCCGTTGACGACCAGCAGTCCGCGCACGTCCGCGATTGCATCGAACAAGGCCTCAGCATCTGTCAGACTACGTGCTGCCCGGTCGGTATCAACCAAGCCGAGGAGACCTATGCGCCCTTCGCGGATCTCGTCCACGATGGCCCAGTACCCAGGGCGCTTGGCTCCCGCTTTGGCCGACTCGCCGATCAGTTCGAACGAACGGATACTCTCGCGCTGTGCGCCGAGAGCGACCAAGAACTCAAGCTGCCCCCGCTGCAGCCGCAGGCTTCCGAAGTTCTCCCGCTGCTGCTCGCTCGAGAGGCGTATAATCTGTGCCGTGCCTCTGGCGATGCACCCCGTGAGGCGGGACCCGTCGATGTTGAGTCCGCTGTACTGACCAAGCGGGAGATCGGAGATGTTCATTTGCCTTGCTGGTCGGCCCGAAAGGCACGCACCCGTAGATTGCGCCGCAGCCAGGCATCGTCGATGAGCGTGAGGGTGCCTTCTTTGCGCATGATTTCTGTGGCATGCGTCACGAGCCGCACAGGCAGGGCGTCCGCCGGTGGCCGCAACGCGGCCTCCTGCCAGGGCACGGTCTCCATGTTGTCGCCGCTGGCCATGTCGTCGAGTCTCCGGAACCCGTAAGGGTGCTTGCGCAAACAGGAGACGAAGGTGTGGCACCGGGCGAGGCCGGCGGCTTTCAGGAGACTAGGCATGGTCACCTGCCTCCGGGAACCTCTCTTCAACGGCGATATCGGCGGTGGGGTGCTCTGCACGAGTGCGTGGCGTCGGCTCGGCCGGCTCGACCTCGCCCCAGTATCGGTCGACCGCCCTGCGGATCCGCCGCAGGTCGGCAAGGCGAAAGAGCGGTGTCGAGCGAGGCATGGCTGTTGGTAGGGGTAGAAATCGATGACGTGGAAGAATCAGGCGATGCTCTCGGAGGGGTTGGTAACCTGACTCCTCTGAGAGCCTGACACACGGTCTTCGCGTCGCGGACTTCTATGACTGCCGCTTCAGGCTCTCTTGATCACACGGGTGCGAGAGCCGCCGCGCCAAACGGAACCCCTACCGGACCATTGTTACGGTTTAGGTACGGCTAATTGCGCCTCGACCTAGGGCGGAGGCGTACTCTAGCGCCGGGACCAGAACGCTCAGGCTGACCCTGAGTCCTACACGACTTGGGCGGCTTCCCGGCACGTTCGTGCCTCACGCGCACGCTCGCACGAGGCGCTGGTGGTCGATTAGTCTCGATCACTGAAGTACATCCACGCTCCACCCTGTAGGATGCGCCCTTCGCCCTCTCTTCCCGGCTCGCAGCCCCGCCCTCTTGGGGTGCGTCCGGCATGTCCGGACCTCCCCCCCTAGGGGGTAACCTGTGCCGGACCTCAAAGCCCTGGTAGTCGGCACGTTTTCGCCCGGCACCCGGCATGCCGGGATGCCGGAGTCCTGTCGTCGAAGACGGGCTTGGTTGAGCCAAGAGTGGTGCGGCAGACGAGATTTGCCGGAGTCTGCCGACGTTCCGGACTGCCGGGGTTCCGGGCCCTTGGGGGGGGACGCCTCAGATGCCCCGTCATGGAACATCTAGGACCGTCCCGCCGCCTCGGCCTGGGCTGGGGTGATCGACGAGGTCTCCAGAGCGCACCGCCCGCTTGATTACATCGCGCACGTTCTTCTGACCGGCACCCAGGGGGCCGCGCTTGCCTGCGTAGTCCCTCTCGATTGCCGTTCGGGAGAGCGCGCCGTGGGCGCGGAGCACGTCCTGGAGAGCCGTCAGGACCTTGCGATAGGTGGCGTCAGCCTTCGTCTCGCTCTGCCCTGTCGCCTCCAGGTCAGTCGGGACGAGGACACCTCCTGGCTCCCGATGAAGCCACGTGCCCTGCACCGGCTCGGAGTAGTTTGCCTTCGGCACCTCAAGCCGCACGTACATGGCCGCGTCGTCCTGGGAGATGCCGAATTTGTGCGCACGGTCGCGCCGGAGCTTCTGGATCGTGGCCACCCATCTGACACTGTCGGGCAGAGCCGTGGAGCCGCGCACCATCTCCGCTTCCCCTCCTCGTCGCAGCCCGTCCTGACTCACGTGAGCGATGCCCAGGACGGTCGCACCCGTCGCCAACCTTACCGCCTCCAGAGTCTCGACAAACCGGGTCGCGTCCTCCTCAGTATTGGCGTTGC
>Ga0315535_1003067_pt1 | contig 10380 bp, 6 predicted proteins | sample SalMarSW160220MG_2_FD_203092 | JGI IMG/M metagenome (GOLD analysis project Ga0315535, IMG submission 203092) | Salt marsh sediment microbial communities from the Plum Island Ecosystem LTER, Massachusetts, United States - Salt Marsh Sediment SW1602-20 ...
CCGGTCAGGCCATCATATGCGGTTATTACTTCATATCCTTCATGTTCCAGTCGATCCTGAAGCATAAAAACATTTTCTGGTAAATCATCTACAACCAATATTTTCTTCATAATCGGCTTGTTTTAATTCTTGAAAATAATTTTTTGATTTTAACCGACATTATCGTAGGATTAACAGGTTTTGGTATATAATCATCAAATCCATGCCTTAGAATTACTTCCTTATCCTCAATCATCGCTTTTGCTGTTACTGCGAAAACTGGTATTTGCGCCCACTGCTGTGTTGCTCTAATCTTTTTTATCGCCTGAAATCCATCCATCTCGGGCATCATAATGTCCATTAATATTAAATCAGGTGTTTTTTGTTCAAGCGCATTTAAAGCTTCCAATCCATTTTTAGCTAAGGTAGTCTTGCACCCGCAGGATTCTACAATTTCATTAATAGTGAAAAGAGTTTCTGGGTCGTCATCTACTATCAATACATCGCTTAAATAACTTTTCTCTGATGTGATGTTTGAAACTGAATCAAGAATTCCAGAAATATTGTATTTGTTCTCTGAAATAATTTTTCTGGAACTAAAATAATTTTCCTGCAGTTTTAATCGGTCACGAACAATTTTTAATACATCTAGCGGGTGACCCATTGATTTTATTGTAATACTTTCTACAACTGACTGCAAAGATTTTTTTTCTTCTTCAGTCAAATTCTTTGCGGTGCTGATTATTATAGGAATATGTTTTGTTTCAATATTTGATTTTAATTTGTATGATAAGGTTATCCCATCCATTCGCGGCATAATCAAATCAAGAATTACTAAATCTGGCTGAGATTCCAGAATCTTACTAAATGCCAGTTCACTATCCTTTATATAATCTATTCTGATGCCTTCATTCTTAAATGCATGTTTGAATAATTCAAATTCGGTCTCATCATCATCAACTATAACTATTTTTTCAATTCTTCTTTTTGAAGCATTTTCCAAGCGATCAAAAGCAGATTGTAGCATTTCACTGGAAATAGGTTTTACAAAAAATTCAAATGCGCCGAACCCATAACCAAGATTCCTATCCCCCATAATTGAAATCAAGATAACGGGAATGTCCTTCGTTGTAGGATTCTCCTTTAAATCTTTAAGAATAGACCAACCGTTACTACCTTGTAGCAAAACATCTAGCGTGATAGCAAATGGGTGAATTTCAACCGCCATTTTAAGACCTTTTTCCCCATTATCTGCATATACTACTTCATACCCTTTCGAAACAAGATATTGGCCAATAGTCATTCGTACTTGCGGATCATTATCTATTACAAGCACCGGGCCATTATTTGGCTCAGACCGTTTAATGTCTTTATTATCCGAACCTTCTTCAATACTTTTTTCCGAGACAAACTTAAGCGGAACCGAAAATGAAAATGTTGATCCTTGTCCCACACTACTTTTAACAGTGATGCTTCCTTTAAGAAGATCCGCTATTTTTTTGCAAATAGCTAATCCCAATCCCGTTCCACCGAATTTACGTGTTGTAGTACCGTCTGCTTGCCTGAATTCTTCAAATATTATTGGAATATTTTCTTCTGAAATACCTATGCCTGTATCTTTTACGTCAAATCGAATCATATTATTATTTACATTTGAGATGCCTAATTCAACATATCCACTTTCAGTAAACTTGATAGCATTACCAAGAAGATTTATCAAAACCTGCGTGATTTTTTCTCTTTCCGCATTTATTATTATACTCGTATTACAATTGCGTCTTATTTTTAGATCTATAGATTTATTATTTATAAGAGGGCTTATAGCTGTTTCCACATCCCTGATTAATTCTTCAAGCAAAACATCTTCGTTGTGAAGTTCCATCTTGCCAGCTTCAATTTTTGAAAGATCAAGTATATCGTTTATAAGGTTCATCAGTCTTTTACTGCTTTTTAATACTACCTCCAGTCTTTCTCTGTTTTTTCCAGCAAGCGATGTTTCTTCTAAAATTAACTCCGTCAAACCAAGAATCGAATTCATCGGTGTCCTTAACTCATGAGACATACTGGCAAGAAATTGAGATTTTAATTTTGTTGCCTCTTCCGCTTTACTTTTTTGAATTTCGAGTTCTTTTGCTTTCTCTTTTAATTCATTGTGCAATTCAACCAACGTTTCATTCTGCTTCCTTATCTGAATGTTTTGTTTTTGAAATTCCTCATTTAGTTTTTTCAATTCAGCAACTAAGTTTTTCATTTGAACAAAGGCCGTTGCATTTGTTATGCCGATTGCCAACTGTTCTTTAATCTTTGCAAGGTACTCCCGTGCTTCGGAAGTCGGTTTGTCAGAGGAACCAAGCTCCAGTATGGCTATAACTTTTTTGCTATAAATAATTGGTACAATTAGTGCGTGCTTTATTTCAATATCTATAATACCTAAAGAAATTCTTGAGGGATTCTCCTCGAAATTCATTTCGATTATGTCTTTATCTTTAATTACTTTTTCAAAAAAAGTTATATCGGAAGATAATCTGGTCTTTTCATTTAGGCCGTAAGAACTTGCAAGGGTTACTTTATCAGTATCCTCAACAACATATAGTGCCCCCACGACAAACCCTGCTGTTTTAATTATCTTACTTAATGAAGCTTCTGAAATTTCTGAGAGCGTGGGATTTTTATTAATAAGAGTAATAAATTCTGAATATTCGTTTTTTGCTTTTTCGTTTTTTTCAAGCTCAATCAGCATTACATTAAAATTTTGAGCTAATTGGCCTATTTCATCGTTACTCTGAATGGGAATTTCTGCCTTAAAATTTCCTTCTTTTGTAATTTCAGTAGCCTTACTTAAGATTGAAATTTGTTTTCTGATTTTATCTGTAAAAACTAATGTAAGAATTAATGATAAAACTATACCTGCCAATCCTATTACTATCAATATACTTTTAATGCTGGATTTTAACTGTTGTGTTTCACTGAGGGTTGTAAAAATTATAAAGTCAAGTTGATTATTTGGATTTTTGCCTACATCTGGTTTATAAATTGTAGAAAGCAAATTAGCTGGGGATAAATCTTGATTAACAACATCAAAATTATTTTTATTTTGAAGCTCCTGAAATGCCTGAGTAATTAGATAATAATTACCCTGGTTTTCATCCTCATTAGATAATATAATCGGGGATCCATTCCAAACCACTGCAATATCTGACCTTATTTTCTCAGCTAATCTGTTTATAAAATCCGGCGAAATAATCTTTCCATAGTAATACACTTGGTTATTGTTTCCTCTATAAGTCCTTACAATAGCAGAAGGATTGTTTTTCAAAAAATCTGTAATTGTAAATTTATGACTCGAAATGTAGACATTACTATTACAGGCATTCTTTAAAATGTAGCTGCCTGAACCTCTGGACTGCTGTAAAATAAAATCAATATTTTTGGATAGCGGTTCTTTTTGCTTAAATACTTTGCTCAGATCATTATTTATAAGATAAGTAAAGTCATCATCTGCGTTCTGGGTAATTTCCCGGTAAGTATAAACAAAGTCATTAACTGAATTAAGTAAATATCGGGATTGTTGTGTGGTAAGCACATTGTACATAACGGAGTAGAAGGCCCCAGCAGAACTTATTAGAATTACCGCAACAATAGCAAAATTTATAAATAATATCCTAAAGCTGATCTTCATATCTATTCATCTTTCTGCAATACTTTTCTTATCGTAATCAACAGCTCGTCAAAATCATATGGCTTACTAATAAAATCGTTAGCTCCCATTTTAGCCGAATCTATGGCACTTTTTACATCAGCGTAAGCAGTAAGCACTATAACCTTTGAGTTTCTCCCTTTTTCGTTTATTTCTTTTAAAATTTCAAAGCCATCTTTTTCCGGTATTTTTAGATCCAGTAAAATCAGATCAAAGGTTTTTTCAGCAATCTTTAAAACAGCTTGGTTACCGTCGTAAACAGATTCAGTGTCATAACCAACTTCCTGCAATTCTTCATTAAGTTCATTGCATAGGTTTACATCATCATCAACAATTAAAATGGTTTCCATTTGTTATTTTAGTTGTTTTTCACTACTTGTTGCGTTGTTGAACTTATAGTACTGAATCTTTTCATTATTTCTGAGAATTTCATCTCTTAAAGGATTCGTAGATTGCGGATTCTCAAGCCTTTCTTTAAGAGTAGGAAGAATTTCCGCTTTTATAAGGATTACGAGCTCTCGTTTTTCGACCTGAACATTATCGCTACCGAATATGTAACGCAAACCAAAGAACCACCATGGTAAATCCTTTAAAAACGGGATACCTGTCCTAACATTAGTCTCATCATTTATAAACAGCCCCCCAATCACAGTTTCTTCACCGTTAAGCATTATAACTTGAGTTGAAGCCGAAGTTTTATTAATTACCGATGTAAGTGTTGAAACTGAAAAGGTTGAACGTTCTGCACTAATATTCATTACAATGTAGTTAATACCTTTTTCTTTATAAACATAGGGTGTTACCTTAAGAATAGTTCCGGTTGGATAAAATTTCTCTACTGTATTACCGGCAAAATCCTGGGTCTTAACGGAAAAATCTGAACCTACTTGAATTGTTCCTTCCTGTCCATCTCTAACCGTCGTACTTGGGGCAGTAATAACTTGTCCCACATTTTCACTTTCTAAAAACTGGAATAGTGCTGTTGCGTTTCCAGAAAATCTGCCCAAATCAAATTGCGAATTGGCACTAACCTGTTCACCGTTAAATGTGCTATCCGGGCTAAGAGTATTTCCCAGCTGTGCGCCTATGTTAAGACCATTTTTAGAAAGCAAAACCTGCCAGTTAATTCCCATTTGTCTGGCTTTAAGTACATCTGAATCGAAAAAGATAGCGGAAATCTTTACATCCCTTGCATCCACAGGAGCATAAGTTGAGGCATTTCTCTTTACCGTAGATTCATCCTTTTGTTTTACAACTATCATATCATTCTGTCTTTCATAGATTAATCCTGCATACTTTACTATTATATCAAGGGCTTTTTCATAGTACATGTTTTTTATTTCAATTCCGACAGGATCTTTCCTATCAACCGTTGATACTACTTTTATCCCTGACGTTTTCTGGCTTACTTTATTAATCAAGGCAATTGCATCATTAAAAGATATAGTGGCAGAAAAACTTACCAATTGATCAGGGGAGTATTGGTGCGTTAAAGTTTTTTCAAGATAATTTTGTGAAAATCCCTGGCTTGAAAAAACCAATATCAAAAGAACTATAAAGGCATTAAACTTCTTTTTCATTTTTTAATCTCTTTGTTTTGATTTGTTTTATCTGACTGCTCTTTTTCCAAAGACAAGTCAACTTTTTCAATTATTCCACCCTTATTAAGAATGAAGCTTACACGATTATTATCGTAATCAATTTTTGTAAGATAACCGAGATAAACCTGTTCACCCTCCCACAGTAAGTATGTATTTCCCCTGGAGTCAGCCAGAAAGGCTCCTTCCGGAATAAGGGCAAGTAATCTTGCACCCTGAACATCTAACAAATTATCAAGATTTGGGGGTAATTGGTTTCTAATTAACGGATAAAAAATATCATAAATTGGTCCGGAAGTAATATCATTTTCCTTGATTTTGCTACTTGCAAATCTGTTATTAGAGGAATAATAGACATCTACGTTCAACGAGAAATTTACCAGAAAATTGGGCTCACCATCCTTGTCGGTTTGTACTGTACTACTAAGAGCGAGCCCTTTTACCTTTTTTAATTCTTTGCTTTTTTCTATGGCATATATTAATTGATGCACATTATCAAAAGTACCTGTACCGCTTAATTTATATTCATAATAAAAAAATTCTTTTTCAGGCTTTTGATCGACATATTCTACGTTGATATGTGTTTTGTCCGGAGAAAAATCCGAGCTCACTATATTTATAAAATTAAAAAACTTAATTGATGAAAGGTTTTGTGGAATATTAAATTTCCTGGCAGCAAGTACAGAATCAAGAACCGATTCTCTGGCCTCCATTTCCTTATACTGAGCTGTTAATTGTTCAGTATTATACCCATTTGCCTTTAGTTTTTTTAATTCGGCCTTCATATCTTTTATCTTTCCGTTCTGAAATATAAAGATATAGACACCCCCCCCCACCAATATAATTATTAGTAGAGCAGCCAGCCCTAATGTACTTTTAACTTTTCTATTCATTTTTCTACTTTTTGATAACTTGATAGATCGAAATTGATTGTAAATCTATAAGTATTCTTATCCCTCAATGTTTCATAAAAAATTCCTTTTAGCTCTGCAGATTTTAAGAAATATGCAAAATCAGTAAGTACGGCTTTTGAAAGGGCATAACCCTCAAGATTAACTTTTCCTCCGTCACCAATACCTAATTTTGTCAACCAGATATTTTTCCTTTGATCAAAAAAGTCTGATATCTTTTGAAGAGAATTGGACCATACTTCCGTTCCGGCAGATACAGAATCAAGGATAGATTGAGTTGCTCCAAAATTATTTAGTCTCCCCTGAATATCATTAATTTTATTCAAAATATCCTGATTTTGTTTTAATAAAACCTGCTGCACTGCAATTTGATCCTTTGTACTTTTTATTTCTTTTTGATCATTAAGATATGCCTTCGTTAGAAAGAATGTTGACGCAAATAATATCGGTAGCAAAGCATATCCATGCCAACCAAATTGAATTAACTTCTGGTCCTCCTTTACGTATTTTGGTAATAGATTTATTCCCTTATAAATTTCCGCTTCCTCATCAAAAAATTCAACAGCAGCGGCAATTGGTACAGTAAATGCCGAAAGCGATTCCTTAGCCTCGCTTTTTAAATGACTAAGATCAAACTCGGAAAAATCCATTTTTGAAACATTTGCTTCAGGGAAAGTACCATAAAATGAAAGAACAATATTTTCGGAATCATCCTCTCCACATACTACAATATTATCAAGGGAGGAAATTCCTCCATTTTCCATTTCAAGTAAAATTTTTGAAAAATAAACATCATACGTATGCAGATTAATTTTACCAATATCAAGAGTACTCCCGATATGTTTTAGCTTTCTGCCATGAAGAAAAATTAATTTAGTATATTCTTTACCTATATATATTATTAACGAATAATCATCGGGAAAAAATTTTTTTGTTTTAGCAATGTAATATGCTAAAGATATTTCTGCACTTTTTACAGACTGAATTTTATAATTTCTCTTCCCGTTATAATTAGCAAGAGCATTAATTAGACCTATACATGAAATTTCACCGCTTAGAAAAACTGCCATCCAGGCTTTATCGGCAAGTTCCACGTACTCAAGATTTTCCTGATCAATGGTCACATTTTTAGATTGCTGAATATCATCTACTATTTCCTGTGTAAAGTTACCGGCTTTGGTTCTTTTCGTTCCTTCAAAGAAATGATAATGTACTGCTGGTTCAGTTAGCACCGGAACAAAGAGAGATTTCTTTAAATTAATTCCTCTTAACGAATTATTTATCAAACTAACATTTGACACCCCTGATTTACTATCTTCCATTACATCTCGTTTACTTTCATCTATTTTTACTTCATCGCTGGTAAGACTTAAGCCTTCCATATCTTCATCTACGTTATAGCCTGGAGAAGAAACATCTAAAGATGATACGCGGAGTATTTTTAATTTATCACTATCTTTTTGAGCTACGGCAATTTTTGTATCATTACCTTCACAATATGTAAAGATTACTTGTTTCATTTAAACCGCATTTAATATTTGTTGAATTCTAGTTTTATTATTTGCATATGCAACGGCCATATCAAGAGAAATTTTTCTGTTAAGATATAGTCTCTTTAGATCCTGTTCCATAGTTATCATTCCGCTGGATCCGCCTTGGTTTATCATCATATATATCTCACTTGTATTATTATTTTTGATTGCAGCCTTGACACTTGGAGTAACTAATAAGACCTCCTTGGCTAACACTACCTTGCCATCAATGCTGGGAACAAGTTTTTGTGATACTACGGAAACTAAAACATCTGCTAGTCTATTCCTAACTCTTTCTTGTTCGGAAGGGTTAACCTCCGCAACTATTCTATCGATTGATTCAACTGCCGAAGAAGTATGCAAAGTGGAAAACACTTTATGACCGGTATCAGTAACTTCTAGAGCAGCAAGAATTGTATCGGGATCACGCATTTCACCAATAACAATAATGTCAGGATCCTGTCTTAGTGCTTGTGTAATACCATCTTTAAATGATAATACATCCCTTCCAACTTCCCTATGCCTTACAAAAGAAATATTTGAAGTGTGTACGAATTCAATAGGTGAAGAAATTATAACTATATGAGCAGGATCATATTTATTATGTGCGTCAATAATTGAGTCTAATGTAGTAGACTTACCGGAGCCGGTGATGCCCGTAACTAATGAAAGTCCAAATTTAATATAATTATGACTCATAGCCTTTACAACATTTGGGTGAAATTCCAGTGATTCCAAAGAACGAACTGTAGTGTTTATCGCTCTAAAATTTAACGCAAGCGTCTCCAGGTCAAAATATGCACATGCTCTAAATCTGGCTAATACTTTTTTCCTTTCGTAATTAAATGTATAACTAAAATCAAGATTACGGGAGGCTTGAAGAAATTTCCTTTGATTTTTGTTTAACAAATTTGCAATCATTACCCCGGCTTCGTCGTGCGTAAATTGCGGGAATTCTTTTACTCTTCCTTTGGTACCAAAAATTCTCATCCACACAAAGTTTTCGCTGGCATTGCCACCTATTTCAAGATCAGAAGCCTCACGTTCAATCATACTGGTGAGCATTCTATCTACAACCTTTTTAAGAACAACTCTTTCCTCTGAAGATATCTCCTCAATATTCTGAAGTATATATTCTGCTCTTTCAGTACCATAAACTATTTCTGGTATTTTCAGAAGAAACTTCTTTATGATGGTTTTATATTCTGTATCAACTGTAGTCAAAATATTTTTGCCTTATTTAATTTATTAAAAATTTATTCTTCTGAAGTCGCCGCAATAACTTCTTCAATTGACGTCAGTCCTAGTTTCACTTTTTCAAGCCCGGCCTCACGAAGAGTCAGCATTCCATCTTTTTTTGCCTGTTTCCTTACGCTTTCTTCATCAACTTCAATTCCTGACTTGACAATTATTTCTCTTATTTCTCTGGTAAAATAAAGTGCTTCATGTATTGCTAACCTTCCCTTATAGCCTGTTTTACCACATTTCTCACATCCAGCGGGCTCATAAACAACAAAGTTTCTCCATTCAGCTATATTTAAACCCGCTGCTTTCATCACAACTTCATCAAAATTAGCAGTTCTTTTTTTACAGTCTGGACAAAGCCTTCTCACGAGACGTTGCGCAACTATTAGATTAATTGCGTAAGCTATAAGAAATGGCTCAATACCCATTTTATAAAGCCTGGCTACGGCGCTCGGTGCATCGTTAGTGTGAAGTGTAGAAAATGTTAAATGACCCGTGTTGGCTAGCTTTATAGCAACTTCGGCTGTTTCTTTATCCCTCATCTCACCAACCAATACTATATCGGGATCATGCCGCAGTATCGACCTGATTGCCTGTTCAAAATTCATTTTATAGCCAATTTTTAATTGCCTGGCTCCTTCAATTACATACTCAACAGGATCTTCTACCGTTAGAACATTTACGCTTGGATCAATAACCTGGTAAAGTGCAGCTACAAGCGTTGTACTTTTACCACTTCCCGTAGGCCCTGTTAGAATTACCATGCCCTGTGGCTGGTTAATAGCTTTTAAAAATACGTCTTTAGAATACCCGGCCAATCCCAGTTTGTCTATATCTCTTATAACTTTTCTATCGTCAAGAATCCTTATTACAACACTTTCAAATTTATTTTTTAGCTCAGTACCAACCATAGGTAGTACAGATACCCTGAATCTAATAATATTACCGTCTATATCTCTTTGAATAAATCCATCCTGTGCTCTTTCTCTTTCGAACCTGTCCATCCCTTTGGAGCGATCTTTAACAACTGCAATCATGGCTTCAGGAAGTGTGTTATCTTGTGTATGCCAAACCTGAAGTTTTCCATCAACTCGAAAATCTATTTCCGTTTTATTTCCTGCTTTTGGAACGAAATGAATATCACTCGCACCTCTTCTTACCCCCTCAAGCAATGCACCTTCAACCAGGTTTATTAGTGCACTTTTGTTTATTTCCGCATCAAGTTCGTCTTCATCCAGAGATGCTTCTTCCCTTCCAATTTCAAGTTCTGGGGCAACATCCTCCATTGCCTTTAAATAAATATTTTCAGGAGGAATGACAATTTGTATAAGCCTTTCAAAATCAGGTTTCTTTATATAAACTACTTCATACTTTTTCGCTTGTAGACTAAACGCAATCTTTGGAATGTTTCTATCCGT
>Ga0315535_1003068_pt1 | contig 10380 bp, 8 predicted proteins | sample SalMarSW160220MG_2_FD_203092 | JGI IMG/M metagenome (GOLD analysis project Ga0315535, IMG submission 203092) | Salt marsh sediment microbial communities from the Plum Island Ecosystem LTER, Massachusetts, United States - Salt Marsh Sediment SW1602-20 ...
ACCCACCCTCTCCCGCCTTCCCACAGCGTCCGCAGGCCCGACGACGAGTTACTCAACTCGATAGAGGTTGGACCCGGACAGATCTCGGCCAGGAGAATCGAAGATCGTCGCCGCAGCCGGCGGAGCCGGCGGACCGGGAGGTGGAGGTGAGGCGGGTGCTTGCGCACGCGTCACCGACGCCGAGCGGTCGAGCGGCGCGAGCGAAGCGAGGGCCGGCGGCGACGACTCCCCCGGCGCCTCGCAGCATCCTCGTGCAATGAACGAAGTCCGGACCCCCTGCACGCGGCGAGCGGCAGCGTTGGTGGCCGTAGCCGAGGGGGTTGCAGGCCCGGCGCGAGCCGGGCCGGAAAGGGCGGGGGGCGGCGTACGGTCCACCCGCTGGCGCCGCCGCGTCGCGGTCATCGCGAAGCGATGGCCGCAACCCCCACCCTGTTTAGACGCCGGAGTCCGCCTTCACGATCACTGCAGAGAACGAGAGTCGTCGCCGCGGGCCGGCGCAGCCGGCGGACCGGGAGGTGGAGGTGAGGCGGGCGCTTGCGCACGCGTCACTGACGCCGACCGGTCGAGCGGACCGAGCGCAGCGAGGGCCGGCGGCGACGACTCCCCCGCCTCCAGCAGCATCTTCTTGCGATGAGAGAAGAGGAGAAGGAAGGATGGTCGGGACGCGGAGATTTGAACTCCGGACCCCCTGAACCCCATTCAGGTGCGCTACCAGGCTGCGCTACGTCCCGACTCAGGAAGGATCGAGCTCCGACATGATCGCGCCGATCTCGTCGCGAACGTCTCGGAGCGTCGACAGCAGACGTTGTACGCGTTTCGGGTCGGCATTGTCAACCTCGGCAGCCTTCTTGGCGGGCGAGCGGCGGCGCGCGGAGCTCGTCTTCACCGCCGGCTTGGCGGGCTTTTCCGCCTCCTCCGCGACCAGCTCGAGCTTGGCCTCGGCGCGCGGGCCGATGCGCTTCCTGGCGCCCGAGATGGTCAGCCCCTCATCGAACAGGAGCTGGCGGATCTCGAGGATCAGCTCGACCTGCTCCCGGCTGTACAGCCGCTGCCCGGTGCCGCTCTTCTGCGCCTCGAGCGCGGGGAACTCGGTGCCCCAGAAGCGCAGCATGTACGGCTGCACGCTGGCCAGCTTGCACACCTCGTTGAGCCTGAAGGCAATCTGCCCCTCGGGAAGAACCACCGGCTGGCTCATCTCTCCTCCTCCGCTGCCGGGACCAGCGTCAGGCGCAGCTGCAGGGTCACGCGGCGGTTGCCGACCCACTCCCCGGGCACCGGCACCACGATGTCGAGCTCGCGCACCTCCCCCGACTTGGCGAGCGCCTCGGCTCCTTCCAGCCGCAGCTGCAGCTGGCTGCCGTCGGCGGCGTCCAGGAACGGTTGGTCGGTCTTGCGGCGCCGGTGCGGCAGCGCGACCACCGCCGAGGCCTCGGCGGTGATCCGCGGCGCCTCGTCGAGGGAGAACGGCTCGTCGGCGCCGAGCACGAACGGCGTCTTGCCGGCGGCCGAGGGCGGCGCGATGGATGCATCCCCCACCGCGTACACCGGCCGCTCGGGCACCTCCTCGTCAGCGGCGGCCGGCGGCGCCTCCTCGGGCTCGGCCTCCTCGGGCGGCGGCGGTTCCCGCCACGGCTCGCTGACGGCCGCGGGCGGCTCAACGGCCGCCGCGGCCGGTTGGCGCCAGCCCAGGAGATCGTCGAGCACCAGCCTGTCGGACGCGGCCATGCGCTCGGGCACGACGATGTCGGGGGGCTCCGACTCGGGGGTCTCCGGCCTCGGGGGCCAGTCGATGGGACCGCCCTCGACGGGCGCCGGCTCGGCCTCGGCATCGGCTCCGAAAACCGGCGCAGCGGGCTCCTCGTACGGGATCTCCTCGCTTTTCGGCAGCTCCGGCTCGGGCTCGTCCGGGGCGGGCTCCGCGAACGGCGTCTCGACGGGCGCGGGCTCGTCGAGCACGATCTCCTCGGCCGCCTGCGCCACCGCCATCGGCTCGGCGGGCGCGGCCGGCTCGGGTTCGGGGGAAGGCCCGGCATCGGCCGGGGCCGGCGGCGCGGCGTCCATCATGAGCGGGTGCTCGGGCTCGGCGGACGCGGTCGGCTCCGGCTCGGAGAAAGGACCGGCATCGGCCTGGGCCGGCGGCTCGGCGTCCCCCATGAGCGGGTGCTCGGGCTCGGCGAACGCGGACGGCTCCGGCTCGGAGGAAAGCCCGGCATCGGCCTGGGCCGGCGGCGCAAAGGGAGCGCCCTCGCCCTCACTCTTGGCCTGCCCGATCGCCTGCGTCGTCACCAGTTTCGCCTCGTCGGCCTCGTCGCTGCCGCCCATGACGGCCGTGATCTCGTCGCCGACCACGGGCGGCAGGGTCGCCCTGCTGGCGGCGGGAGCGGCGGAGCTGCTCGTTTCCAGCGTCGGATGGGTGATCGCCTCGCGCTCCTCGGCGGCGGCGACCGAGTCCTCCACCGGCTCGGCGGTGGGCGGCGCGATGGACTGGCTCGGTGGGCCGCTCATCCCCGCCGGGCTGACCGCGGCCGGCGGTCTCAGGATCCCGGAGCGGGGAGGCGTCGGCGACATCAGCCCGCCGCCGGGCGGTGACACCTGCCCCCGGGCGCCCTCCTTCGGCGCGGAGACCGCCTCGTAGCGGTCGCGCAGGCTGCGCATGACCAGCTTGACGATGCCCTCGAGCGTCTCCTGGACGCCGATGCCCTGGGTCGCCACCGACTCGAAGATCGGCGAGTCGAACTCGTTGAGCGCCTCATCGAGATCCTCGATCGTCAGCAGGTCCCGGAGGTCCCGCTTGTTGAACTGCAGGACGTGCGGGAAGCTCTCGAGCTCGAGACCCTGCAGGAGGAGGTTCTCCTTGAGGTTGGCCCACGACTCGAGGTCCGACTGCAGCATCGCCCGCTGCGAGTCGGCCACGTACACGACGCCGTCGGCGCTCTTCAGCACCAGCTGCCGTGTCGAGTTGTAGTGCACCTGGCCGGGAACGGTGTACAGCTGCAGGGTCACGTCCATGCCGCGGATCTTGCCGATCTCGAGCGGCAGCAGGTCGAAGAAGATGGTCCGGTCGCCCTCGGTGGCGAGGGAGATCATCTTCCCCTTGTGCCCACCCTCGAAGTGATCGTGGATCCACTGCAGGTTGCTGGTCTTGCCGCACAGACCGGGACCGTAGTAGACGATCTTGGCGTTCAGCTTGCGCAACGCATAGTTGAAAAAAACCATGTCGAATCCTCAGTCTTTTCGCCCTCTGATCATAACCTTGATCGGCACGCCTGCCAAACCGAACTGCTCCCGCAGGACATTCTCCAGGTGCCTCAGGTACGAGAAGTGGGCCGGCTGGGTCAGGTTGGTGAACAGAACGAAGCGTGGTGGGCCGCTGCCGACCTGGGTGGCGTAGAAGAGCTTGGCCTCACGCCGGCCGCCGCTCGACGGCGGGGTCGCGGTCCACGCCGCGCGCAATACCGCGTTGACCTCGCTCGTCGACGCCTGCAGCCGGTACGCCTCGCCGAGGCGCGCGATCGTCGGCAGCAGGCGGCTGACGCCGCCGCCGGTGGTCGCGGACAGGTACAGGACCGGCGCATGGCGGATGAACTTCAGGTGGCGGGCCGCCTCGTCCTCGATCCGCTGCCGCCAGACGGCTCGATCCTCGGCCAGGTCCCACTTGTTGACCACCAGGATCGCGGCCCTCCCGGCCTCCCAGGCATAGCCCGCCACGTGGGCGTCCTGCTTGGTCACACCGTCGACCGCGTCCACCAGCACCAGGCACACGTCGGCGCGGTCGATGGCGCGCCGCGCCATCACCACCGACAGCACCTCGGGACCACGGTCGGTACGGCCGCGGCGCCGGATGCCGGCGGTGTCCACGAAGCGGTAGCGGGCCCCGCCCTGCTCGAGAACCACGTCAATCGCATCGCGGGTCGTCCCCGGCAGCTCGCTGACCAGGACCCTGGGCTCGCCGATGAGCCGGTTCAGAAGCGACGACTTGCCGACGTTCGGCCGGCCGATGATGGCGACGCGCACCTCCGACCCTGCAACCGCGGGCTCCTCGCCCTCCTCCTCGTCGGCACCGAGCAGCGGCTCCACCGCCTCCCACAGCTCCGAGATCCCGGACCCGTGCTCCGCCGAGATCGCCACCGGCTCGCCGAGCCCCAGCATGTGGAACTCGTGCGCGGCGAGATCGACGTCCTTGCGATCGGCCTTGTTGACGGCGACCACGACCGGCACGTCGAGCGACTGCAGGTAGCGGGCCAGATCCTGGTCTTCAGGAATCGGGCCGGCCCCGCCGTCGACCAGGAAGATGACCGCGTCGGCGCCGCGCAGCGCCACCTCGGCCTGCGCCCTGATGAGGGGGATGAAGCGGTCCTCGTCCTCCATCAGCAGGCCGCCGGTGTCGACGACCGTCGCCCGGCCCCGGCCCGGCACCTGCGCGTCACCGACGATACGGTCGCGGGTGACGCCGGGGAGGTCGTGCACCAGCGCCTTGCGGCTTCGCGTCAGGCGGTTGAACAGCGTCGACTTGCCGACGTTCGGGCGGCCAACGATGACGATGACGGGCTGGCGCCTCACTCGCCCCCCGCGGCCGGCGTGGGTTCAGCCGCCGTCCCCACTACAGGCGTGGGCGTGCCGACGCTCCAGTGGCTGCCGCCCTGGGTCTCGAGGACCCGCCTGCCGGTCACGATCCAGGCGTTGTCGATCTTGCGCAGCTGGATGATCGAGTGCTGCACGGTCCCCGGGTTGCGCCCTTTCTCCCGCCCGGTGTAGGCGTCGAGCCTGCGGACGTCCCACACCTCGAGCAGCTTGACGGACGCGTTGATGACGCGGAAGACGTCCATCTTCTCCACCTCGGCGCGGAGCAGGGTGGCCTCGACGCGGTCTCCCGATGCGGCCAGCTTGCGCAGGACGCCCTGCACGGAGAGCATCTCGGACTTGCTGGCGACACCCTTGAGACGGCTGGCATCCATGTTGGTGTAGGCGTCGGCCAGGTGCTGCAGGTAGACGTTGACGGCCTTGGTGATCTCCTGGCGCTCGGCAGGCTTCGGCGCGGTGTCCTCGCAGGCCCACAGGCCGAGGAGAAGACCGAAGCAGGAGAGGGCGAGCAGGAAGCTTCCGAGACTCCGGGTTCGGCTCATGGGGACCTCCTTGGGCGGGCCGTTGCCGGCGGCCGAAACCCGGCCGGGCCGCCGGTTCAGAGACCGGCCCACCGCGCCGAGGATAGCACTCCGCGGCGGCTCCGGCCGCTCGCGCCGGCTCGATGCTAAGATGAGAAGGACCGACCTGGAAGGAGGTGCGGGATGCCGTCATCAGCCCGACAGGTGCTTGCGCCGGATGCCACGGCAGCCGGACACGGTGGGCGCGGGGCAGGATCCTCGGGCGCCGGCGGCGACCGGAGGATCCCGCGGGCGGTTCCATGAGCCGGGCCCGCAAGGTGGTGGTCGTCGGCGGCGTCGCCGCCGGCATGAGCGCGGCCAGTCAGGCTCGGCGCCGGGACCCCGCGGCCGAGGTCGCCGTCTTCGAGCGCGGACCGTACATCTCCTACGGCGCGTGCGGCATGCCGTACAACATCGAGGACCCCGGGCGGCGCATGGACGATCTCGTCGTCTTGAGCCCCGAGCGGGCGCGCGAGGAGCGCGGTATCGACCTCAAGCTGCGCACCGAGGTCACCGCCATCGATCCCGACCGCCGCACGGTGACCGCCCGCGACCTCGCGGACGGAACCGAGAGCACGCAGCCGTTCGACGCCCTCATCCTGGCCACCGGCGCGCGCGCGGTGCGGCTGCCGTTGCCGGGGATGGACCTGCCGGGCGTTTTCGTACTGCGTGAGCTGGTTGACGGAGAGGCGATCAAGCGCCTGCTGGAAGCCGGCCCGAGCCGCGCCGTCATCATCGGCGCGGGCTACATCGGCATGGAGATGGCGCACGTGCTGACCGCACGCGGCCTCGAGGTGACCGTCCTCGAGAAGCTGCCGCAGATCCTCCCCGGCTGGAGCGCCGACACCGTGGCGGCGGTCGGCGAGGAGCTCGATCGGAACGGCGTCGCCGTTCACACCGGCGTCTCGGTCAAGGGCGCGGAGGCCGGCGCCGACGGTCGCGTCGCCGCCGTGCTGACCGAGGACGGCAGGTTCGAGGCCGACCTCGTCCTGACCTCGGTCGGCATCCGCCCCAACGTGTCGCTGGCGGCCGAGGCCGGGATCCGGATCGGCGACTCCGGCGCGATCTGGGTCAGCCTCGGCCAGCAGACCTCTCACGAGGCGGTGTGGGCGGCCGGCGACTGCGCGGAGGCGTACCACCGCGTCCTGCGCAAGAACGCCTGGATTCCCCTCGGCACAACCGCCAACAAGCAAGGCCGTGTCGCCGGCGCCAACGCGGTCGGCGCCAAGCAGACGTTTCGCGGCATCGTCGGTACGGCCGGCTTCGCAGTGTTCAGCCTCGAGGTCGCGCGCTCCGGGATCTCGGAGGAGACGGCGCGGGCCGAGGGCTTCGAGCCGGTCTCGGTCACCATCCGCCAGCGTTCGCGCGGCCATGGCTACCCGGGAGGCGTCCCGGTCCAGGTGACGCTGGTTGCCGACGGGCCCACCGGTCTCGTTCTCGGCGGCGAGGTGGTCGGCGCCGAGGGCGCCGCGTTGCGCAGCAACGTGCTGGCGGCGGCTCTCGTCAGCCACATGTCGGTCACCGATCTGCAGAGCCTGGACCTCGCCTATGCGCCGCCGTTCGCGCCGGTGTGGGACCCCCTGCTGGTTGCGGCCAACCAGCTCATCAAGAGCGTGAAACGATAGACAGAAGGGAAGAGACTCGCGCCATGGCTCCGACACTGACCGTCACCTGCCCCCACTGCCGGACGGCCCTCGAGATCGACACCGAGGCCGCCGTGATCGTTTCGCACACGCCGCCGAAGGATGAGAAGAAGGCGATCGACTTCAACGAGCGTCTGAAGGAGCTGGAGGAGGCCAAGCGGCGGGCCTCCAACCGCGTCGACGAGGCCATGCGCGCGGAGAAGGCGAAGGGACGGGTTCTCGAGGACCGGTTCAGAAAGCTCCTCGGCGAAGCCAAGGACTCCGAGGACGAGGGCCCCCCGCTGAAGGACATCGATCTGTAGTGGCCCGGATCATTCAGTTGCAGCCTACAACTTGAACCACGAAGACACGAAGACACGAAGAACACGAAGAGGAGACACCAAGAGGGCCTCGTAGTCTGCTGTGATCTGGGTAGTTGCAGGCCAGGGGAGCCGATAGAACGCCAAGACGCAAAGACAAGAAGAAAGAGAGGATCCTTCGGTACGCGCCGAGGCAGATCCGCGGCCTGCGGCCGCGCCCCGAAGTCCTGCGTAGCTCCGGCGGCCGTCTGGGGCTATCGCCCCAGCCGTCTCGCAGCTCCGACGGTCGCAAGGCCACGAGGAGGGATCAGTGACTTCGTGGCGACCGCCGGAGGCTGCTCGAGCCGCCTCTCTCAATCTCAATCGCGGGGCAACTCTCTGCTGGGCAAAGGACCGAGGGAACACGACCTTCTCCGTGGTTCCGGCGCCCGGACGTCTGCTCTGCAGACGTCCGTCGTCACCTGCCCGAAGCGGGCAACGAACTCCGCCGCCGAGCCGCCTTCGCAGCCCGCTCCGGGCAGGCAACGAGGCGCCTCCCTCGCAACTGTGGCCACACGGGCCAACGCGCTTCCCGTGGGTTACTCGTCGCCTCTGGCGACGGTGTCCCTTTGGAAAGCGAGATGACCGTATGGCCAGCCGCCCCCCCTCTACGACCCCCCTGGCCACGGCCATGTGCTCGCTTTCCTACAGGGTTACCAAGCTTGAGGTTTCCCGCCAACGCGCCGGCACGGAGACCGCCCTCCAGGAAACCCCAAAGCATGGCACGCCCCGCCGAGCGCACCATTCCTCGAGCGCGCTCCCCCTGCGTTCTCCGGGTGGGTGGTGAACTTAATGACTTAATCACTCAATCACTTAATCACCGGAAGGGGGGCGGGGGTCTCCCCAGGAACGGTCCCGCGGCGGGGCGGGGACGGGACGGAAGGAGGCGAGCGGCCATCCCGCCGCGGACGGCGGGGGGACCGGGCGCAGGAGGCTTGGCCCGAGCTCTGGTGAGGGTAAGACTCCGAGCACGGCCTCCCCGGCGTCTGCGACGGGTGCAGCCGTGAGCCGACGCGCCGGTCCGTTCCCGCCCCGCCGGCCCGCGCAGCGGGCTGCGGGCAACGCCCGCACGGGACGAGCGATGGCGCAGCACCTTTCCAGCGGGATCGCGCAGGGCGTTCTCCTCGCGCCTCGCCGCCAGCGAGCGAGGAGTCGCTGACCTCGTGGTCGCGACGACGAAGCGAGTGCAGCGGCGGGGTGCGAGAGGGCGCTCCTGCGCGATCCCTCCCCTATCAGAAGGGAGGGGGGCTCACAGCCTCTCAGAGAACCCGGTAGGCAGATCCGAGCGCAGCGGCCCCTCGGGGCGGGAAGACCGGGGCCGAGGTCCTCCTCGAGACCGGGCTTCCCGATTCCGAGGGGTGCGGCCGCAGGCCGCGGATCTGCCGGGGCCCGGATAGCCCAGGCTGGAGAATTCTCTCTGTGTCTTCCTCTGTGTTCTCTGTGTCTCTGTGGTTAACGCTTGTTCCTAGAATGTGATACCAGCGGTCAGGAACGCGGCGGTGGCGGTGCCGCGGCGGACCTCGAGGCGCACCCCGAGCGGGGGCAGCGTCAGGTGCAGGCCGGCGGCGACCTCGACGTCCGTCTTGCTCACCTTGTGCCGGTACGGCCCCTCGAAGCCGAGGATGGCCTCGGCCGAGGTGTGCCGCAGGCCGGCGGAGGCGTACGGCATCAGCACGACGAACCGCTTGGAAACGGTGAGGTCGATCGACGTGACGTTGAGGGTCAACCCGCTCGCGCTCAGGTGCGACCACGCGCCGCGCAGTCCGACCGAGGGCTCGACCAGGCCGCCGTCGAGGACCGCCTGGCGCACCTCGGCCGACCAGAAGCTCTGGCCCGCGACGGTGCCGACCTGGCCGCCGACGTCCATCCCCCATGGCAGCCCCTTGCGAAAGGAGGCCGTGAAGCCGTTCAGCCCGCCGAAGGTGTCGCCGGCGCCGGCGAGCGCGTGCCGCCACCACCCGGCGTTGCCGTCGGCGCCGACCCACAGCCCGCCGACCCGGAGGTCGAAGCCGGTGATACCGAGGGGCCGTGCCGGGCCGACCGGCATCACGATCGCCTCGCCGAGATGATCGACGAGCTGGTCCAGCTCGGACGTGGTCAGAAGCGGAGACAGGTAAATGTCGCCGGCCGAAGCCGTGAGCGCCACCGCCATGATCACCGCCGTCACGATCGCTTTCGTGCGCATCCGAGCCACCTCCGTACCGATCTCGGATGCAGTATGCCACTGCCGGACGCACGACGTCGCTCGGCCAGGAATGTCCGCTGATGCACCGGCGTTGCAGGGGGTGTGTCATCTTGAGATCTTGTCTTCGTAAGCTGGGAAGGGCGCACGATGCAGGAGAGTTCTGAAACGCTCGTGACCGTTGGCGCGTTCGCCGATGCTCCGAGGAGTGGATGGATCCAGCTGTACCTCGAGCTGGCCAAGTTCCGCCTCAGCGGCATGGTGCTGTTGACGACCGCGGTCGGGTTCGTGCTGGCGCCGCACGACGGCGCTGGGTTCTTCGCCTTCGCATGGGCGCTCCTCGGTGCCGCTCTCAGCGCCGCCGGCGCCAACACCCTCAACCAGTGGCTGGAGGTCGAGCGCGATCGGCGGATGGAGCGAACGGCCCTGCGGCCCCTTCCCTCCGGCCGCATCACGCGGCGAGGCGCATTCTGGATCGGCATCGTCAGCGCCGTGGCGGGGATCGCCGTTCTCGCCCTCGGCACCAACCTCCTGACGGCGGCCCTGTCGGTGCTGGTGATCGCGCTCTACGTCGCCGTCTACACGCCGATGAAGGCGCGCTCGCCTCTCAACACGCTCGTCGGCGCGGTGTGCGGAGCGATCCCTCCGGTCATGGGCTGGACGGCGGCGGCGGGGGGCCTCGGCTACGGGGCGATGGTCCTGGCCGGGATTCTGTTCCTGTGGCAGATCCCCCACTTCCTCGCCCTCGCCTGGCTGCACCGCGAGGACTACCGCCGCGGCGGCTTTCGCATGCTGCCCGTCATCGATCCCAGCGGCGCCCTTACCGGCCGCATCGCCCTCGTTCACACCTTCGCCCTGCTGCCGATCGGCGTCGGGGCGTGGGCATCGGGGTTTGCCGGTCCGTTCTTTCTGGCCGGCTCGCTGGCGCTGGGGCTTGCGTTCGTGTTCTTCGGATGGAGGATGGCGAGCCAACGCTCCCTGCACGCCGCGCGACGGCTGTTTCTCGTCAGCCTCGTCTACCTTCCCCTGCTGCTCGGCCTGATGGTCGCCGACCGTGGAAGCTCGCCGGCGACGGT
>Ga0315535_1003070_pt1 | contig 10379 bp, 7 predicted proteins | sample SalMarSW160220MG_2_FD_203092 | JGI IMG/M metagenome (GOLD analysis project Ga0315535, IMG submission 203092) | Salt marsh sediment microbial communities from the Plum Island Ecosystem LTER, Massachusetts, United States - Salt Marsh Sediment SW1602-20 ...
TGCCCGTAGGTTCGATCAAGAAGATCGCCGGGGTGGAGATCTACGGCGGCATCGTCAAGACCCTCACGCAGGACGGCGGGTACACCATGGTCGAGGGGCCGGGTGCCGTGCCCGAGGCGCCCCTCTTTCCCTTCGTCTACGACTGGCGCCTGAGCTGTGTGGAGAACGCCCGGCGGCTGTCCACTTTCATAGAATCCATCGCCCAGCGTTGCCACGACCCTTCGATCAAGGTGGATATCGTGGCCCACTCCATGGGCGGGCTCATCGTCCGGTACTACGTTCTGTACGGCGGGAAGGACGTGCTGGGCGAAGCGGCGCCCGTCCCCTCCGGCGCGGGGGCGGCCCACATCCGCAAGCTGATCATGCTGGGGACGCCGAACATGGGCTCGGTCTCCACGCTTCTGGCGCTCATCGACGGGGGGCGGGTGGGGCTGGCGCGCATCCCGCCGGACCTGATCGCCACGATGCCCTCCATGATCCAGCTCATGCCCTCGCCCTCCGAGCACGTGCTCTTCACGGCGGCGGGCCGGCCCGTCCCCCTGGACATCTACGACGTGAAGACCTGGGAACACCAGAGATGGGGGATCTTCGACCCCCACAAGCGTCCCGGCATCGTGCGGAGATACCTCTATCTGCACCCCGATCAGAATGAGGCCCAGGCCCTGGCGTACCTGAGGGCCCTGCAGGCGCATTTCGGCGTGTTGCTCCGAAAGGCCAGGGCCTTTCACCTGGCCCTGGAAGCCGGGCCGATGCCGTCCTCCGTGCGGACCCTCCTGCTGGGTGGGGACTGCACTCCGACGCTTCGCGGGCTCGTCGTGGAGCCGGAGGGAGGCCGGTGGGTGGTGCGCCGGAGGCCCGAAGACGTGCGGAACCCGATGCGGGGCGTCAACCTCGACAGCCTCTTCTACGGCCCCGGCGACGGCGAGGTGACCAAGTCGAGCCTGCTCGGCGACGTTCCCGCGACCGTCGGGCGCGAATCCCACACGGACCTGCCCTACGCCCTGTCCGGCTTCATCTGCGAAGAGCACATGAGGCTGGTGCAGAACGTGACCTTCCGCGACAACCTCCTCAACTTCCTGCTCTACAAGCCCCTGCCTGCGGCCGCGCCAAGTGCCCCCGCCGCCGGGGCACAGTGAGATGGCCTGGGACCCTCTTGTGGGTTCCCGCGTGGCCCTTGATCGGCTGATAACCAGCAACCTCTCGGAAACTCGATCCGCATTCGGTCCGCCCCATCCGCCGTGCGTGCCGAGTTCCTTCCTGCCCCTGGGGATTCCTTCCCGGTGCGTAACTTGACGGCCGTCAATGCGCGCTTGATGAAACGGCCCTATCCTAATAAGTGAAGAGGCGCGAAAGGGCCCTCGGACCAAGATGAGACTTGGGAAGAGACGACAGAAGGGTCCTTTGCCTCGAGTCGAAGAGCGTACCCCTTTTCTTTTACCCCCCATCCTCAAAGGGCCCTCACGGGCCCTTTTTCTCGTCCATGCGGCTCCGGAGGCCGTCTTCTGACGGCAGGCCGCCGCCCGTGCTTCTACAAGGGTCTTCGGTGATGGAGCGGGACCAGGTCATCCCGGCGCGGGGTGGCGGGAAGGATGAATCCCTGGCGACGGGCTTCGCGGCCCATCGGTGGGGCACATCGCACAGTAAAAGGAGAGGGGGAGGCGTGCCGCGGCAACACGCATTGGCACGGCGCTCATGCAAGGTTATCCTGAAGCCGGTGAACTGACTGCATACCTTGAACGGGGTTCGGGCCGAACGGTCCTCTTGCGGGTAAGTGGTCCATGGAGGGAGGGATCGATGAAGAAAAGTCTCTTGGCGGGTGCCCTTCTCGCGGGGGTTGTCCTGGCCTCCGTATGGGCGATCGCGGACACCCACGAACAAAAGGCGGAGACGGCCCTCCAGAAGACGGCGGCCGCCGGGAAGAAAGCGGCCAAAACAAAGCCCCTGCCCCGGATGGTCGATCTCGGAAAGACGTGGTGCATCCCCTGCAAGAAGATGGTCGCGGTCATGCAGGAGGCGGAGTTGAGGTACAAGGGCAAAGCAACCATCGAGTTCATCGACCTCGACAAGCACCCGGAGGCCGCCCGGACATACAGGATCATGATGATTCCCACGCAGATCTTCTTTACGGCCGACGGAAAGGAATTCAAGCGCCACATGGGCTACCTGCCTTTCGAGGACGTGGAGAAAATCTTCACCAAGATGGGGGTTGAACGGAGTTCGTGATGGGCGACCTCCTCGGCCAGTTCGGAAATCTCGTGGAGACGGCGCCCCTGGTCGCCTTCGGGGCGGCGTTTCTGGGTGGGCTCCTGACGGCCAGCAACCCGTGCGTGCTCATGAGCATCCCTCTTATCCTCGCCTACGTCGGCGGGAGCGAGGCCGCCCCCTCGATCAGGCGATCGCTTCTGTACGCCCTCGCGATGGTGGCGGGACTCGCCCTGACGTTCACCGCTCTGGGCCTGGCCGCGGCCCTGCTGGGCCGGTTCTTCGGCGTACAGGGCCGTTTCTGGCCATACCTCATCGGGGGGGTATGCCTTCTGATGGGGCTTCACATGCTGGGGTGGCTGCCTCTTCCCACCGGCTTCTCCCTGCCGCTCCAACCGCGCATCAAGGGCGCGCTGGGAGCCTTTCTCCTGGGCATTCTCTTCGGCGTCATCTCGACGCCTTGCGCGGTCCCCATTCTGGCCGTTCTGTTGACCTTCATCGCGGCGAAGGGCAGTGTTCTTTACGGCGGCGGCCTCCTGCTGACATACGCCCTGGGCCACTGCATGCTGGTACTCCTGGCCGGAGTGTCCATGGGCGCCGTGAAGGGGCTCATCGAAAGCCGCCGCTGGGCCGGCGCCAATCTGTGGCTGCGCCGCGGAGCCGGCGCTTTGATCGTCCTGCTCGGCCTGTACGTCATCGGAGAACCACTCCTGCGCGGCTCGTGAAAAGAGGCGCGGACTCATCCCCTCATATCACATAGAGGGGGTCACATCGTGCACTATAGCATCCGCTACTGAGGCGCCCATATCCGGGCACATTCCGCAGAATTAGACGAAGCCTTACCCAAGCCAGAGTCCAGGTGCCAACGCCATCGCCAACATGGACGAAGGATACTGTGCGGGGCCTTTTTGTCTTGTGCGTGGGCGGAGGGTTGCCGTTTAAGCACCGCCGGTGGTAGCTTTGTGGCTGTGATTCAACGAAACGGCCGGGGGGGCGGCAATCAACCTGGAGGCGTCGAATGAAGGCTGGATGGGACAAGCGGGGAAACAGGATGCGGTTCATGGCCGTGGCGATGGGTTGGACACTGGGGATTGCATTGGTCGTCCTTGCCCTACCCTGTGCCGTTCGCGCGGCCGCTTCGGCGGAGAAGGGGGGCATCGATCCGGCGCAGGCCGCGAAGTACTTCCAGGAGGCCAAGGCCATCTCGGACAGGGACGGCGGGAAAATGTGGGGCGTGCCGCTCTACGGGGCGATGATGTTCGTGGACCCGGCCACGCGCCAGGTCGTCGCCAACCGCCCGGACTACCAGAACCTCCTCAAGCAGGACGGAAAGGTCTACACCGGGACGCTTCCGGACGACGTGAACATCGCCAACACCTCCGTGCAGTGGGGCGGCGTGGACTGGACCATGGTGAAGTGGCCCCTTCCCCAGTACCAGCTCCAGCGTGACGTGTTGCTGATCCACGAATCCTTCCACCGGATACAGAAGCAGCTCGGACTCGACGGGCCGGACACGGCGTGCAACTTCCTCGACACGCGGGACGGCAGGATCTGGATCCAGCTCGAGTGGCGGGCCCTGGAGGCCGCCCTGAAGAGCCCGAAGAAGGAACAGCACCGGGCCATCGAGGACGCCCTGATCTTCCGCGCGTACCGGCACTCGCTCTTCAAGGACGCGGCCAGGGACGAGCAGGCGCTGGAGATGCACGAGGGCATCCCCCAGTACACCGGCGTGGCGCTGAGCGCCCGGAACCGCAAGGAGGCCCTGGGCTTCGCGGTGGCGTTCCTGAAGTACGCGTCGACCTACACCACCTTCGTGCGGTCCTTTGCCTACGCCACGGGGCCCGCGTACGGGCTCCTGCTGGACGAGTACAAGCCGCACTGGCAGCGCGCGCTGAAGGTCAAGGACGACCTGGGCGGCCAGCTGGCCTCGGCCGCCGGGGTCAAGCTGCCGGTCGATCTCAAGGCGGTGGCCGAGAAGCGCGCCGCGGTGTACGGCGGCAGGGAGCTGATGCAGAAAGAAGATGCGCGCGCGCAGAAAAGGGCGAAGGCCGAGAATGCCATGCGCGCGCGCTTCGTCAAAGGGCCGGTCCTCGCGCTGCCGATGACGAACGGGTTCAACTACTCCTTCGATCCCACGAACCAGGTCCCGCTCGAGGGCGTGGGGACGGTCTATCCCCACCTGAGGGTCTCGGCGGCGTGGGGCATTCTCGAGGCCAAGCACGGCGCGCTGATGCTCATGAATAAGGGCATGATGACCGGCGTGCGCCTGCCGGCGCCGGCCGACCCCGCGGCCCGGCCGCTCGAGGGCGACGGGTGGACGCTCACGCTGAACCCGGGGTGGTCCGTCGTGCCCGGCAAACGCAAGGGCGATTTCGACCTGGTTCGGGTTGCCCTGCCGCTGCCCCAGCCGTCGGAGTAAACGGGACCCTCGGCGCGGGGAACGGCGCCGACGCGCGGCTTATCCGGCGGGCTTGTACCCCGGGGAAGAGCCCCTTGTTCCGCCGTCCGCGTCCAGTACTTCCATCCAGTGTCCGGGCGCCGCCAGACCCTTGAACCCGTAGCGCTCGTAGAGGCCGTGGGCGTCCCGGGTGGCCAGCAGGATGCGGTGCAGACCGGCCAGGTCGGGGTGGGCGACGACGGCCTCCAGGAGCCGTTTGCCCAGCCCGCGCCCGCGGTGGTCTTCGTTCACGTAGACGTCGCACAGCCAGGCGAAGGTGGCCCTGTCCGTGACGACCCGCGCGAGGCCCACCTGCCTGTCGCCGTGGTAGAGGCCGAAGCACAGCGACTCCCGGAGGGAGCGTTTCACCACCTCGCGCGGCCGGCCCGCCGCCCAGTAGGTCCCGCTCAGGTCCTCGCATACCGCGTCCGGTTGTATCCTCTCGGGGTTCGTGCTGATGACGTACCCGTTACCCAGGTCGTGCGTCATGACGCGCCCTCCTTACAGGTTTGCGTTCGTCGTCGGCCTCGGGCGTGCCGTCTTCAGGTAGGCACGGCGCAGTGGGCCTCTTCGAGGATCTCAGACAGGGCGCCCGCGATGCGCCGGATGCCCTCGGCGATGCGCTCGGGCGGCATGTTCGAAAAGTTCAGCCTCAGGGTGTTGGTGTGGCCGCCGTTCGGGTAGAAGGCTTCTCCGGGTACGAAGGCCACGTTTCGGGCCACGCACCGGCTGAGCAGATCCCTGGCGTCCACGTCCTCAGGAAGCTCGGCCCAGAGGAAGAGCCCGCCGGCGGGTCTCGTGACGCGCACCCCTTCGGGCATCTCGGTCTCGATCGCTTCGAGCATGGCGTCCCGACGGATCCGGTAGGCGTCCCGGATGCGCCGCACGTCTTCGTCCAGGTCGTAGCGCTCCATGTACAGCGCGACCATCATCTGGCTCAGGGTGGAGGTGTGAAGGTCGGTGCCCTGCTTGAGGATCACGACCTTCTCCCGGATGGCCCGATCTGCCGTCAGCCAGGCCAGCCGCAGGCCGGGGCAGAAGATCTTGGAGAAGGTCCCCAGGGTGACCACCAGCCCGCGCCGGTCGAAAGCCTTGAGCGAGGGCAGGGGATCGCCCTCGAAGCGAAGCTCGCCGTAGGGATTGTCCTCGATCACGGGAATGCCCCGCTTCTCGACGACTTCCATCAAGCGCCGCCGCCGCTCCAGCGACCAGGTGCGCCCCGACGGGTTCTGGAAGTTGGGGATGACGTACACGAGCTTCGGCCGCCTGCAGCGGTCGAGCCGTTCCTCCAGGGCCGCGATGTCCATGCCCTCGTCGTCCGTGGGCACTTCCACCCACCTGGGGCGGAAGACGTTCCACGCCGCGATGACGCTCAGGTAGGTCGGGCTTTCGCACAGCACCTCGTCCCCCTCGTCCAGGAAGAGCTTGCCTATGAGGTCGAGCCCCTGCTGGGAGCCGGAGGTGATCACGATGTCGTCGGCGGTGTAGCGCGCGCCCGAGTGGGCGTTGAGCCGGGCGGCGATCAGCGCGCGCAGGGGCGGGTGGCCCTCGGTGGTCGAGTACTGGAGCGCCCGCCGGCCGTCGGCGGTCAGAACCTCCCGGGCGATGCCGGCCAGCCTGTCGGTGGGGAAGAACTCCGGCGCGGGCAGGCCCCCGGCGAAGGAGATGACCTCCGGGCGTTGGGTGACCTTGAGCAGTTCCCGCACGTCCGAGGCCTTCAAAACATCCATTCTTTTGGCAAACGTAGTACCCATGGTATCCCCCTGTGGCCGGCCACCGGCCGGCGCTTCGGATCAGACGATGGGCGGCGTCCCTCCCGGGAGCCGCTCTTCGGAGGGCGACCTTTCGGCCACCGCCCTGTAGGCCCGCATGAGACGGGAGACGCCCTCCCGGATCGCCGCGGGCTCGCAATAAGTGAAGTTGAGTCGGACGTGGTTCCTGGTGGGCTCGTCCACGAAGGAGGACGCGCCCGGCAGAAACGCCACGTGCTCCTCGGCCGCCTTCTGCAGGAGCGCAGACTGGGAGACGCTTTCGGGGAAGTCGCACCAGACGTACAGGCCCCCCTCGGGCCGGTGCCAGGTGAACTCTTCCGGCGCCTCCGTTTCCAGGGCCCCGGTCATGGCGTCGCGGCGGAGGGCGTACTCTTTCCGCACGGCGTCCAGGTGGCGCGCAAAGAGGCCTTCGGAAATAAAGCGCTCCACCATCCACTGGCCGGGGGTGTTCGAGTGCAGATCGACGGACTGCTTGGTCAGGGCGAGTTGGCGGACCACCGTGCGCGGCGCCGCGATCCACCCGAGCCTCAGGCCGGGAAAGAGGATCTTCGAGAAGGAACTGAGGTAGATTACGTATCCGTGCCGGTCGAGGGCTTTCAGCGAGGGCACCGCGTCGCCCTCGTAACGGAGGTCCGAATAGGGGTCGTCCTCGATGACGGGCACCTGGTATCGGTAGGCGAGCTCCAGAAGGCGGCGGCGCCTCTCGAGGGAGAGCACGGCCCCGGATGGGTTCTGGAATGTCGGAAGGGTGTAGATGAACTTGGGTCGCCGGCGCGCCAGGAGGTTCTCCAGAAGGTCCGTCCGCATGCCGTCCCGGTCGGCGGGCACGCCCAGTAGGCGCGCCTGGCCGCCCCGGAAGGCCTCAAGCGCCCCGAAGTAGGAGGGTTCCTCCACGACCACCGCATCGCCCGGCGCCATGTAGGTTCGGATCAGAAGGTCCAGGCCCTGCTGGGAACCGGAGGTGATGAGGACTTCCGGTACCGCGCACTGGATGCCGCGGGAGACCATGTGGCGGCAGACGGCCTCGCGGAATGCCGTGACGCCCTCGGTGGGGCTGTGCAGGAAGATATCGCCCCCCTTTTCGGCCAGGAGCCGGGCGTGGATGCGCTTCATGTCTGCGACCGGGATGAGGCCGGGGGCGGGCAGGCCCACGGCCAGCGAGATCACGTCCCTGCGCTCCGTGAGGGCCAGCAGGTCGCGCACCATCGGGTCCGGCTCCCGCGCAACGCCGTCCCGCATGAGCTGGCGCCAGGGCAGGGGCTGAACGGGGCGGTCTTCGGGTTCGGCCGTGCGCCGGGCGAGGACCGCCGTGCCGCGGCCCACGTGCGCCGCCACGAAGCCGTCCGCCTTGAGCTGCTGGTAGGCGCTCACGACGGTGGTGCGGTTGACTCCGAGAGATTCGGCCAGTCGCCGCTCGGGCGGAAGGAGGAAGCCATCCGGCAGGCGGCCGGACAGGATGAGGCCCTTGATGCCCCCGCTGATCTGCAGGTAGAGCGGAACGGAACTCGTGCGGTCAACGCGCAGGTCCATGGCAGCCTCCAGTTGGAAGCAGTACATCCAATGGCTTGATTGGATGGCCTCCAATTACAATTTATGGCCGCATTGGCCGCGGTCAAGAGCCAATTCTGCTCACATGGACCCATCCACTCGAGGGGGATGTGGATCAGGTGCAGTCCATGTTTGCGGGAGGCGTGACAAGAACCGCCTCTCCCCGGACCGGTAAGAGACACGTGTCACATCCCGGCTGGATAAGCCTTTGTGCTAACATGTCATACAGGCACATAGTCATTCCACCAGGCAAAACGAAGGCAGGGAGGGCGGCGATGAAGGGCAGGGTGATGGGGGCAGCACTGATCGCGGTGGCGGTGAGCGTGAGCCTGTTGGCGGCGCCTGGGAAACAGCACTCGAGCAGGGAGGCGTCCGAACTGGCCGCGGCGGTCAAGGCCGGGAAGGCGGACAGGGTGGCAAGCCTCGTGAGGGACGGGGCAAATCCCAACGTTCGGGATTCCATCGGCATGACGCCGCTGCACTATGCCGCCTATCGCGGGGCGATGGCCGTAGGCTTCGCGCTGCTTGAAGGCGGCGCCGACCCCAACGCAAAGGACTCGGCGGGCATGACACCGCTCCATGCGGCGTCCTTCGAGGGGCACGCGGACTTTGTCAATGCTCTGCTGAAGGCGGGCGCGAGCGTCAACGCGAAGGACCACGCGGGCAACACGGCCCTTCATTACGCAGTCTTCAACGGCGACGTGCCGACCTCCAAGGTCCTCCTGGCGGGGGGCGCGAGAGCGTCGATCGCCAACGGCAGGGGCGCCACGCCCGCCGCCATGGCCCGTGCTTCCGGCCAGCCGGCCCTGGTCCGTCTTTTTAAGACGCGCGCCCGGAAGAAAGCACCCAGGGTCATTACCAATGACACGCTCGCCCACATGCAGTCGGACGGCCACTTCGTGGTTCAGGAAGGCGGCGGGGGCACGTCCGGAAAGGCCGGCGCGTCGAAGGGACACGGACGTTCTCGACGATCCGGCAAAACCGTCGCGGAAAGGGTCAACGCCGACTACGCCCGGATCGACCGGCTGTTGATGGAGAAGCGAACCCTGTCCGACGAGATCCCGCAGACCGAAAAGGCCTGCGACGATTTCAAGCGGTTGCAAAGGGGGGAGCAGGTCGATTCGAGCGTCGGGTCCGGGCCGCCCGATCCGAACACCTCGTCCAGCTACGGCGCCTACAAGAGGAAACTGGCGAGGTACCAGGAGCGCCTGAAGAAACGACTGGAGGCCACCTGCGGAAAGCTGCACAAGATAAAGAGCCGCATGGCCGCGATCGACGCGAAGATCGCCCGCCTGCGGGAAGAGATTCTGCAGTTGGACGCGCAGTAGCGCCGCGCGCTATCGGGCCGGATCTTGAAGGAGCGGACGCCAGCTCGCGGGTGCGAGGCGGTAGGCTTCCTGCAGGATTTCCCGTGCCCCGGCCGCCGCGCAGACGACGGCGGCGGCGACGGCCGCCCGGACCCGCCAGCGTCGGGCCACGGCGAAACCGGCCGAGCGTTTCGTGAGGGCCTCGAGCGCCGCCTTGGCCGACGGGAAGCGGTCGCCGGGATCGCGTTCGAGCAGGCGGGCGACGATTCGAACGAGCCACGCCGGCACGTAGTGTTTCTTCAACAGGTTCAGGGGCGGCGGGTCGGCGAGCTGGCGGCTGGCGATCTCGAGGGCCGTGGTGCCACGGTACGGCAGGAGGCCGGTCAGCATTTCGAAGAGGACGACGCCCACGCTGTAGAGGTCGGAGACGGAGGTCGCCTCCTTGCCGCGGATGACCTCCGGCGCCATGTAGCCGGGCGTGCCGAGGGTGGCGCCCGTCTGCGTCAGGCTGGCCCCCAGGTCCTCCCCCTTGGCGAGCCCGAAGTCCGCGAGTTTGATCGATCCGCTCTTGCCGACGAGAATGTTCCCCGGCTTGACGTCCCGGTGCACGATGCCCAGGCCGTGCAGGTGCACGAGGGCCTCGAGCAGCTCGGTCGCGACGTCCGCGGCCCGGCGCCACGGCAGGGCTCCTTCGTGGGCGATCGTGTCCTTCAGCGACCGGCCTTCCACCCACTCCATGACGAGAGCGGGCCGGTCGCCGGTCATGATCAGATCGTGCACGGCAACGAGCCGCACGCAGGGCGCGAGCTGGGAGGCCTTGATTTCGCGGCGGAGCCTCTTGAGTTCGGGGTCGTCCCCCGACGAAGCGTCCCACAGGACCTTGAGGGCCACCTTCCTGTCCCCCAGGTTGTCGTAGACCCCGTACACGACGCCCGAGGCGCCCGACCCCAGGACCTCGAGCACACCGTAGCGCCCGTCGATCGTGTCCCCTTGCTGGAACAAGGTCTGCAGGCCCCGGTCCACGCGGCCCGGGATGACCGTGCCCCCGCACGAGGGGCAGGAGGCGTGTGAATCGTCGAGATGTTTTCCGCAGTCCCCGCAGCGTCCCATTTG
>Ga0315535_1003072_pt1 | contig 10379 bp, 12 predicted proteins | sample SalMarSW160220MG_2_FD_203092 | JGI IMG/M metagenome (GOLD analysis project Ga0315535, IMG submission 203092) | Salt marsh sediment microbial communities from the Plum Island Ecosystem LTER, Massachusetts, United States - Salt Marsh Sediment SW1602-20 ...
TTCAGATCTGACATATGGGACGCGACATAGCCTGTGGACACCAAAGTGTACGATTTCCGGACACCCCCCTATTCTGGATTGTCCCTGGGTTTCTCCTCAGGTTCCTGTGGCACCCTGAGTGGCCCTGAGTGGCGGCAGCCGAACTCCTTGGCCGATAACCCGCTCTTCTTCCAGGTGTCCAGCATCATCAGCCGCTGCTCGTCCGTCAACTTCAGCTGCCGCCTCGGCCGCCGCAACCGCCGGCCCTTGCGCATCCCCGTCAACCGCAACGGCCGATCCAGCACATTGCGATCCCCATCCGTATACACCTCTTCATCCTGCCGCACCGCGTCGCTATCAACCCCCTCAGACGCGCCCGGCGCGCCCGGAACTCCGCTGCGGCTCCGCCTCCGCTCCGTTCCGGACTCTTCTCCCTCAACCTTGCGTTCCATGTCCCATCCTCCTTTCCGCGGATCACTCCGCTATAAAGAAGGAGGGAATTAGTTCACCTGTTTTTACTCTCTATATGTCAAGAATTTTGGTGAGGAGGACAATCGAGATCCCCGGGCTGCTTCTCCAGTATCGCGTTGACGATCCTCCACTTCGGGATCTTTTCCTTCCGCCTGAGCCGAAGCCTGTACCAGACCTCTTCGAACTTCTCCCAATAAAAATGCAATCTTATTGAGTAACGAAAAGAAGAATTGACAATTATTGCACTATCAACCATATTGTAAGTGGAGGCTTTGTTCAGGCTCGCCTGGGCATTGCCTTTTTTATTCGTCCCTTTCATCCTTCGGCCTAAGATCATCAATCAAGGCGAAGCTCCATATTAGAAATTCATCTCCTTCATTCACTCTTCTTGTAGAGCGGTGTCGCAGCTCACAGACGCTGGTGGCAAGCTCACCAAGTTCGTCCCTGCGTGTGCGGCTCATCGTCCCAACTTTGACCCCCCATGAGATGATGTATGCCACCAAATCGGCAACCTGAATCAGGCTTGTCAGATCGCTGTGTACGAAAAACGGCTCGGGTACAATCCTTGAAGAACGATGCCGTCCCTTGGCAGTCTTCTGAAAATATTCGGACATCTGGTCAACGAGAATGTGGCTTTTTGTTCGCTCGAGTTCGTCGAAAATCACCAGGCCCTGATGGAACGACTGCTGCTCATCCAGGAAGTAGAAAAACCTTTCGAAAAGGTATGCGTAATCCTTCCGCAAGAAGAATCCCTCAGGCCTTGGTGCATCGCGATCCACGATGCTCGCAAAAGCCCTGACTTGATGCTGTGAACATATCTCGAGGACCCGGCCGGCAAACTCGATCTTGGCCTGCGCAAGAGCTGTCAGCATCAGCTTGTTTACTCTTGCCGGCCGCCGTTCAAGGCGTGCCATGCGGCCCTCTTCCAGGCACTGGAGCGCCAGCTTTGTCCTCTCATTCTTGTCCATGGGATCGAGTTGACTCGCCAGCCTGAAGGTCTTTCTCTTGATCAGCTTTTTGGCCTTCAGCTCCATTTTGTCCTTGGTGATTCTTTGGCCGAAAAACTGAATCTCCGCGTCGTGCAGAGCCGTGATCAGATTCCATATCCTCGAATCCTCGACGGAGATCCCGGCCAGTACCTCGTATGGGCTGAAGCGATTGTCTCTTCCGCTTTCATCGATGAAAAGTGCAAAGGCCATGTTCCGGAATCAATCCTTTTCAAGAGTGTTTTATAGGCCGAATGTACCCGTTGGAATGAGCCTGGTCAATGCTCGGGATAATCCCGTGAACAAATCATCGGCCGAATAATCTGGCGCGAATTTCTTGCTTGGCCTCGTCGTCGGTGATCATTTCTTGGCTGCCGTCGGAGTCGAAATCCATCTTCCTGCCATCTGAAATCCTGGCAGCAACCGAGGCCTTGAGGTAGCAGCACAGGTGAATCATCGCCTCGCTATTGAGGCCCGATTAGAACCAGGAACCGCCCACCTCCAGGTCGAGAAAGAGTGCCAAATACACGTTCGCCGCGACTATGGACTTGAGCATTTTGGAGTGGTGCAGGACGTCCCGCCAGGCCCAAGTCTGTGTCGATTCGGGACCGAGTTTAATCAATCTAACGGGCCGGAAAACCCGAGCCTCTTGACCGCCTCGACCTCGGCCCTGTCGTATATGTCCTTGACCATGCGTGCCTTGTCTCCACGCACCGCCTTAAGGGATTCGTGATCGAATTCCCGGACCAAAATCTCCTCCATGGCAAGCAAGGTACTGAACATGTCGATGGCGATTTCCGGGTCGAATTCGAGATCCCTCTTGCCCTCCGCTCGCTCCAATTCCCGGGTGATAAACTCGCGGGCGAGCTCGGCAATGGCAACTCTTTTGGTCAGCGCCTGTTTCGCCAATCGACGATAGTGATCGTCCGAAATTCGTACCGTGAAATGCTTGTCCAGACTCATGAGAAACTCCTTTCCTGAATTTAGTTGAGGCACAATTTGTGGCACATACATCTGTTTGTAATTACGAGCATTCCATCGAGATAAGGACTGAATGTGGCACAAGTGAGTTTCTCTGCAATTTCTTGTGGGACAACCGTAGACAGCGCATTTACCCGTGATATTACAGGTGCTTGGCGATTCTTGTGCCACAAGCGGAGCTTGCATGGGGTGTGGAAGGATTCTCGGGGGGCCGGGGGCGAGCCCCCGGACCTCGTATCTGTGTGCGCGCGACAGTGCGACACGACTGCATCCGATAATATTAAAGTCTGTGCGCTCTCTGTGCGTTCACGTTCCATGACTTCGGGCACGGTTGCAGATTCCGTGCCGATGACGTTACGAGGGCTTTGGCTGCGTCATGGCGATGCGGTGTTCTTTCGAATTCTGGCGCGTCGAGGCGGCTGTTCGCGGATGTAAGCCGACCGGTTCAAGCTTCACGACTACTTCCCACTGGTTCTCTGCTGCCGGATGACTGGAGCGTTTTGGAGCGTTTTGGAGCGCGGGCAATTACCAATTCGCTCCAAAACGCTCCAGTTGCCGGCGCGGCTCTTCTTCGATTCGCCTCTTTTCAGCCAGATATCGTCCGACTTGCCGGTTGGCACGGAGATTGCTCTGCCTTTACCCGAACCTAGGCCATACAAGGAGCTATCTCGTGAGCGTGCTCAAGCCGGCCGGAAACACGGGAACGATGAACACGGCCCATGTGAGGAGTGAAATGAGTGACAGTTGAAGAGAAACGGAGACGAAGACATGTACGCTGAAGTGACAAATCCAGGAGTCCAGTACACCTACAACCTGCCAAAGATCCTGACGGTCGAAGAAGCCGCCGAATTCCTGCGGGTCAACGTCAAGACGCTCTACCAGGCAGTCGACTCGAAGGACGTGCCCGCCTTGAAGCTGGGAAAACGGATCGTGATATTGCGGGACGCCTTGCTGGACTCCTTGAGGGGCAAGAAGTTTGTGAAGTTAGCGGGGAAGCGCAGCGCATAATGGCCGGGCGCCTTGCGGATCGAAGGAATGGGTATCGTATGTCGGTGCTTCCTGATAGAATGTATTTCGATCTAAGGGCGTGCCTGTCATCACAGAGACGGAGGACGTGATGTCGGTGCGCAAGGACAAGAGAAAGGGCTGGCTGGTGGATGTCGTCTTCACATTCCCCGACGGACGCACGAAGCGGGTGAAGAAGAAGTCACCGGTCCAGACGAAACGAGGAGCCGAGGCTTACGAGCGAAAGCTTCGGGTGAAAATGTTGGACTCCTCGGCAACAGGCAAACCCAGAAAGGAGGTGCCGACACTTTCAAAGTTCGCGGAGTACTTCGTTATGACCTACGCAAGAACCAACAACAAGGCCAGCGAGCGCAAGAGCAAAAAGATGATCTTGGAACGCCACCTGCTGCCGACACTCGGCCGGCTTCGGTTGGACGAGATCAAGATGAACCACATCGAGCGCTACAAGGCCCGCAAGCTCAAAGAGGGTCTCTCACCCAAGACAATCAACAACCATCTCACGGTCCTTCGCAAGGCCCTATCACTCGCCGTGGAAGACGAGCAGATCGAGAACATTCCACGAGTCAAGTGGATGAAGGCCCGGAAGCCCAAGTTCGACTTCTTCGATTTCGAAGAGGCCGACCGGCTGATCGAAGCGGCCGACGGGCAATGGCGCACGATGATCATATTGGCTCTCAAGACCGGCGTGCGGCAGGGCGAGATCCTGGGCCTGAGGTGGGAGGACGTGGATCTCAAGAGCGGACAGATTCATATCAACCAGGGCAACTGGAGGGGGCACATCGACACGCCCAAGGGCGGGCGCTCACGCACCATCCCGCTCAGCCCCCAGTGCCTCGACGCTCTCAAGAAGCACCGGCACCTGAAGGGCGACTACGTCTTCTGCAAGGAGGACGGAAGACTCCTGACGGCCAACCAGTGCAAGCGGCCGCTGTGGAGCGCGTGCAGGAGAGCCGGTCTGAGGCGCATCGGCTGGCACGTGTTGCGTCACACGTTCGCAAGCCACCTGGTGATGCGCGGCGTTTCCCTCAAGGCCGTCCAGGAACTTTTAGGACACACCACCATCGAGATGACCATGCGCTACGCGCACCTCTCGCCCGACGTGGGCAGGGAGGCCGTAGCGCGACTAGACGTGCAAAGTTACGGCCCCATTACGGCCCCAAGGGCCCATGCAAGTTATAACAGACTGGAATTACAGTAATAAATCAATGGAGGCGGCGGGAATCGAACCCGCGTCCGAAAGTGATTCGACCGGCACCACTACATGCTTAGTCCGTGCTCAATCTAGCGCTGACAAGTGTCCACGGACAGACTCCCATCGGCGCGATCCCGACTGAATTTCGCCTTGCCTCGCTCGGGCACTCGGTTCGGCTATCCTGCTTTATGGCGCCCGGTCCCTACCTCACAGGAAAAGGTCGGGCGGACGTGGCTGTCTAAGCAGCCAGTGCAAAGTCGCTATTGGCAGCTTTGATTTCCGCAGTTTTTACGGGGTCCGCGGAGCCCCGACATGCGGCCCGGAGTTCACACCCCCGTCGAAACCAGGTCGCCCCCAGGTTTCTTTGGGACTTGCAAACTTGTCTTCGTCCCGATTGCCAAAGAACTGCCTGTATTATAACCATCCTGCAAGCGCCCGACAAGCGCGGCTTACATATTTGCCCGCCTGGCCGCTTCGGTATACTCTCGGGCGAACTTCAACCGGCTCAGGGGAGGCAGCCATGAGCGCCACCGACGAACAGGCCCGGCAGGAATTTGTGGACAAGATCAAACCCTTTCTCGCTCGTTCGGACGTACTCAACTTCGACTCGCAAACCGCGTGGTGGAAGTTCTGGTACAAGATCGGCTACTGGGGAATCCGCCGCCATCACAAGCGGCTCTTCGGACGGCTGGGACGCTGGCGCGACACCCACTCGATGCTCTACCTCGACGACGATCACTGCTACAGCCTCGAGCCGCCCAAATGCCGCTGGTGGACGCTTTCTGATCTGCACGATACGCGCCTGACCGTCTGGCGCTTCACCAAGCGGACATTCTCGGACGCCGAGTTCCAGGTCATGTTCGAAGCCGCTGAAAGCATGATCGGCATGAAGTACGACGTCGGCCAGCTGATCGACTTCATGATCAACGAGGCCTTGGGATACGAAAACGTGCTGCACTACTCGATCTTCGACGCCGGCAGTTCGCGCAAGGTCTGCTCGGTGGGCGTACGGGTGGCCTACGAACAGGTGCGCAAACAGCTCGAGGCCAACGGCGACACGTCGATGAAGCGCCTGTTTTCGAGCTTCAAGGATCCGGCCTGGGCCGAGCGCCCCGGCATCCCGGACATGAACACCCAGAAACGCGGGGTCGACGTCGAGGCCACCGCGCCCGGCCACTTCGCCAACTCGCACTTCTTCGCAGACGAGTTTAGTCTGATCGCCGAGTTCGACAACGGGCAACAACTGTACCCCCTGGCGACTCCCTGAGGCTCTTGAGTCGGGACGTCTGAATTATTCGCAGCTGGGCCTCTTGGCCTCGATGGCGTCCGGCTTGCCTGTGCGCGCGCAGGCCAGTTCCCACATGTCGTCGTACAGGTGCAGGCCCTTGCTGACGGCACGGATGCTGCCGTCGGCCACGCCTATCTCGTCTGCCATGTAGTTCTTGAGCTGCTGCAGGCCGGCCAGGTTGACCGGGAAGCCGTTGTAGAGATCCCATGATCGGAAATAGACGATGAAATGCAGCTTGCCGTTCCTGATGCGGGTGTCGACCAGCCGCAGGCAGGGAGGATCGGGCAGCATGATGTCGGCCGGCATGCCGATCTCCAGTACGGCCTGATTGGTGTTGTGCCCGTCCTCGCGGTAAAGCCTGATGACTTCCTCGACCGGGTTCACCCCGAAAGGCAAATCCAGCGTGCGCGGCAGGTCGCTCAGCGAGAAAGCCTGGCCGCCGACCAGCAACTCGAATCCGGAGGAGTCGACTGAAGAACCGTCCGGCCCGCGCAGGCCTTCGACGGTCAGCAGCGCGCGCGGCCCCACCAGGCGCTCACCGTAGGTGTACTGCTCTGTGGGCTGCTTCTCGGCGGTCATCAGGTAGAGCATGTAGTTGTGCGCCTGCTCCTCGCTGGTCGGTGCCAGGTGCTCCTTGCCTGATGGCATCTGGGGCACCAAGGGGCCCGAGCCCGGAGCCAGGATGTCGATTAAGAAAGTGTCGATCTCCAGGCGCTCTTGTCCCTCGTAGGAACCGCGGTCGATGCGGTAGCGTTGCGAATACTTGAACGTACCGTCGTCGTTCTTCTCCAGGCAGGCCCACAAGGCCGTGAACCAGGCGTCGTCCAGATCGCGAGCTACCAGTACGCAAGGCGGTTTGAGATCTTCCATTTGCAGGATCTCCCATCCAGTCATTGACCCGAACAGGAAAACATGGCCATGGGTGCTAGTCAATCAATGGCTACTAGAAGCATTCGGCTCGGCGTGATAAGCTGCAGGAAGTCGCTAACAGGGAGGAATGTCATGAGCCGGCATCTCGTGCTGCTGTGCGGACTGTTATTGGGAATCGGCGAGGCTCATGCCCAGCAGGTTGATCCGGCCTGGGACCAGGACTCGATCAGCGCAACGTCGATTCTCCAGGAGTGCCCCGATGGTGCGAACCTGCTCGAATCCGACACGCCCGACGGCTTCGTCCAGGCATGTCTCGACGAGTCGGCCAGACAGCACGGCTTCAGTATCAGCTGGTACGAAAACGGCAACAAGAAGAGCCAGTGCGGCGCAAGGCACGGCAAGCTGTGGGGCAAATGCACAAGCTGGCACGAAAACGGCAAGATCAAGATCGAGGCGAACTATCGCGACGGCCTGCGCCAGGGCCGATTCACAAGCTGGTTCGCAAACGGCCAAAAGCGCTGCCAGGCCGACTATGATCGGGGAGTACGGATCGGGACCTGGAAATGCTGGCATCCGGACGGTAGTCCGGCCGATGAGCCTGGCCCTCTGAAGAAAAAGGCGCTCTTTCCTTCTTCATCAAAAAAGTTCGCAGCCTGGTTGAAAGAAGCGCGCCGCGTTCCCGAGGCGCTGGCCGAGCCAGGGGTGCTGTTTGGAAAACAATTTCTGAAAAAGAGCGCCTATGACTCGGAGTCGAAGCCGGGTCGCAAAAGCCAAACAGCCGGCAACAAGACATTGGCTCCGAGTATCCGGCGTGTGTGGGTATTGGACGCAGACGGCAAGGGCTTATCCAGGATCGCCTGGGTCAATCGTCAGGGACAACCGATGGTCCGTCGGGTAGACATGCGGGACAATATTGTACACAACATCGAAATGGCCGCGCGCCGAACGTCCCTGTGCAGCTTCCCTGCCCGCACCGACAAGCCCGGCCTGCTCTACGCCAACGAGACGGCAGCCCAGCTTGTGGGGTTCGACGGAAAGCCGCGCGGCAAGTTCGACCTGCCGCTGGCCAACCGGGAATGGACCTCGGGCGTGCGCGGCCTGGCCGTCAAGCTGCGGGCCAACCGTCCGGCCTACATGGCGCTGGCCGTCTCGCTGCGATCTTTTTGGCGGCGTTCACTGCTTGTTATTGCGACCCCCGACGGGCGCGCGGTCTACGAGGAAATTCTGCCGAAAAATATCGACATCCTGGGCACTGCTCCCTCGATCATGCCCGGAGAAGAGATCCTGCTGGTCGGTGGTGAAAATAAAGTCCAGGCCTACGGTTTCGATCGCGATTTCTACCGCACGGCCTTCAAGCGGGTGATAGACGTCTTTCGCGGCAACCCGAATGCAGACAACCTGCTGCCGGTCAAGCCCGACAACGTCGCCAGCGAAGTTCGCGACGGATGGTGGAACTGGACGGTTTTCATAAGCGGCCCACCCGAGGCCCTTTCGCGGATCGATTGTGTCGAGTACAAGCTGCATGCCAGTTTTCCGAACCCGCTCAGGCTGGTGTGCAGGCGCGGAGAGGGACGGCGGGCATTCCCGTTGTCCATGGGCGGCTGGGGCAGCTTTAATATCCGGGTGCGCATGTTCCTCAGCGACGGGCCTGTCCAGGAGATGAATTACCGGCTGAGACTCTGGCAAGAGAAGTGAACGCCGGCGGTTGACGGTCGAAACCGCATGGCATAGAGTCTCGATACGCTTGAAATCAGGGAGAACGTCATGCCATACGCATTTCGGGTCCAGACCGGCGCCTCAATGGACCGGCTCGAAAAGTTAATCGAAGAGCGCATCGCCTCGGGAGCAGACAAGAAAAATATCGACCAGCGCATCTGGGATCTGTTCGGAGAGCAGTGGGCCGTCATGTTCACCGATCTGTCGGGCTTTTCGCGCAGCGTGGCCGACTTCGGTATAATCCATTTCCTGCAGGTCATCTACGAGTCACAGCGCCTGCTGATACCCTGCATCGAAGATCACGACGGCATCCTGCTCAAGCTCGAGGGAGACAGCATGCTGGTGATGTTCCGCTCGGTACGCAAGGCGATAGACAGCGCCTTGGCCATGCAACACAAGCTGTCCGACTACAACACCTCGCGCCCCGACACCGAAAAGATACTTTTGTGCCTTGGAATCGGCTACGGCCCGGTGCTGCGCATCGGCGACGAGGACGTCTTCGGGGCCGAGGTCAACGCTGCCAGCAAGCTGGGCGAGGACACCGCCGGACCCTGGGAGATCCTGGTCACCGAGAACGTTCGGCAGGAAATGCTCGAAAAGAGCGACCTGCGCTTCACCCATATCGACGCTGTTCCCCCGGGCGCCAAGGGCGCCTACCGGCTGGAGTACGATCTCTAACCCTGTCTTTATTCGGCTGCCGTGTCAGTCGCTTTCGCTCACTGCGGGGGGCAGTCTTCCGGCGGCGGCGCGTATGGCCGGCAGTAGATCCTCAGAGGCATGGTCCTTGTGAACAAACGCTACCGCACCGGCCGCGAGGATCCCGCGCCTGGTCTCATCTTCACAACTTCCCGATAAAGCAATCACCTTGGCCTCCGGCGCCTCGAAGATCAGGGCCCGGGTGGTATCGATACCGCCCAGTTCGGGCATGTTGACATCCATGATGACGATGTCCGGCAAGTGTTTCCTGACCGCTGCGATTGCAGCCCGACCGTTTTCGACAGCCGCCAGCACTTCGAGATCTGCCTCTTGCTCGAGCCTGAAGCGAAGGATGTCTCTGAAAGCCGCATCATCGTCAACGATTACTATGGTGATTGTCATTACTGCTCGCTTGCTTTTTGTTTACACCAATAACATTTTTCTTCTCTCACCATAACGGTCTGAAGTCCAGCAAAAACAAAGCAATCATACATAGCTATGGGTCATAGGCGACCCATGGGTCTCTGGCACACCCATCTCTGGCATTCCCACCGGCAGACAACATACCGAAACAACAAAAGAGTCGAAGCATTCGTGCTTGGCACGACAGTTGCGAGTGTGTCTAGCCATCTTGACTTCCGGGAAGGCATTGAGTTGAGCAGGGTTAACAACAACCAGGCAGCAGATCTCAAGGCAAACGAGACTCATCGCAATGACCGCCTCACAGCCAACCTGCCGCTTCTGGCAAGCGAAGCCAGACGCATCGGATCGAGGCTACCGGCCCGGGTCGACACTGACGACCTGGCCTCGGCCGGGGCAATCGGCTTGCTGTCGGCATACGATCGTTTCGATCCAGGGCGCGGGCTTTCCTTCGCCTGCTATGCCAGGTACCGAATCAGGTGGGCCATGCTCGACGAGTTGCGCGCCTTTGACCAGCTGCCCAGGCGCAGCCGTCAGAGGCATAACCGACTCGAGCAGACGCGCTGGAAACTTTCGTCGGATCTCGGCCGGGAGCCGACGCAAGAAGAACAGGCCCAAGAGCTCGGAATGACCGTGGACGAATATCTCGAAAGCCGCGAAAGTTGCCCGGCGGCTATCAATCTATCGTTGGATCTGATCGAAAAGGGCGCTTGCGCGTTAACCGCAGCAGGAACCGGCAGGTTTACCTCCCCCG
>Ga0315535_1003073_pt1 | contig 10378 bp, 6 predicted proteins | sample SalMarSW160220MG_2_FD_203092 | JGI IMG/M metagenome (GOLD analysis project Ga0315535, IMG submission 203092) | Salt marsh sediment microbial communities from the Plum Island Ecosystem LTER, Massachusetts, United States - Salt Marsh Sediment SW1602-20 ...
TTTTCCCATTTTGAATTCAATAAATTGGGCCATTCCAGGATCTTTCTCCTGAACGTGAGAAATCATCTTCACCTCTTGGCCGACCGGAAAGAGGACCAGATGTTGCTTGCCTACCAGAAACAGATATCCCAGGATCTCGGTTATAAGGATGGCCCCCATATTGAGGGACCTGAAAAGCTTATGAGAGACCTCTACCTCCACATGAACAGGATCCGATATGGTCATGATGAATTCGAGGTAAAGGCCCTGGACCTGATCCATCCTCTCCCACCGGAACTGGGCCAGGATCAAATCACCACGGAATTTCAGGTAATAAAGGGGAATGTGGTCCTGAAGGAGGGAACGCTCTCGGAAAAAGACCCTTCAGTGATTTTAAGGGCACTGAAAGAGGCCAACGAGAGGGGTCTTTTCTTGGGTTCAGGGTTTATCTGGGAGGCAAAAGGGATTATTGCCAAAAAAGGTAAGGATTTGCTCAAGTCCTCAGGTGCGAGGGAACTGTTTTTGAAGATCATATTAGAACCAGAGAACCCTAAGATCATCAGGCTCATGCTTGAAATGGGATTGCTTACCCTCTTTATCCCTGAATTCAAGCGGATCAGGAATCTGGCCGAATTCGGGTTCTATCATGTCAGTACCGTGGATCTTCATTCATTGGAGGCCTTAGACGTCCTATATAGCATCTCCCGAGGGGCCTATGATGAGCAATGGCCTCTGTTTAAAGACGTTTTCAGAGATCTGGAACACCCGGATTGGCTTTTCCTGGCAGCGCTTCTACACGATATTGGAAAGGGACATGGTGAAGATCATTCTAAAAAGGGGGCCGAAATGATCCCCGGGATATTGAATCGGTTCGGCATGGGGGAAAAAGCTGCGGAGGTTGTCTCTTTTTTGATCGCACAGCACTTATTCCTTGTCAATATTTCACAGCGCAGGGACCTGGCCGATGAAAAGACCTCTGTTCAGGCGGCCCAGCTTATCCAGGATAAAGACATGCTGAGGATGCTGTTCCTTTTGAGCGTGGCTGACAGTTTCTCAACCGGTCCGATGGCGCGCAACGAATGGAAGACCATACTCCTTACGGAACTGTTCATAAAGGTAATGCGGATCTTGGAGAGGGGAACCCTTGCCTCGCGGGATGCCACCAATGAAATTGCGGCCAAGAAACGCGACCTCATAGAGATTTTGACACCACATTTTTCTGAAAAAGAGATCCTTGACCTGATCGATCAAGTATCGTTCAGGTATTTCCTGCGCAATACCTTAGAAGATATGAGTCTCCACTTCCCCATGGCCCTGACTCTTGGAAATAACAAGCATACATGGCATCTGCAGAGATTACCCAATGCCCCGGTTACGCGAGTCATTCAGTGCACCTACGATAAACCAGGACTTTTCAGCAAGATGGCGGGGGTCTTTGCATTACACAATATGAAAATCCTTTCGGCCAATATCTTTACCCTTAAAAACGGCCTTGCATTTGACATCTACGAGGTAACAAACCCTTTGGACCCACTTCGTGAGGCAGAGATGTGGGATAAAACACACAGGGATGTCAGCTTAGCCTTAGAAGATCGGCTCCCCTTGGATGAATTGATCCGGGAGAAGGGGAGTTCCATCTATCCTGAAGGATACAAATCCCCAATGGCCAAAAAAGTCAACATCAACAATGATATTTCTGACTTCTTTACCGTTATAGAAATCACTTCCGGGTCACGGATAGATCTCATTTATGATCTGGCCAACAAGATGTTTTCCTTGGAGTTAGATATCAGGTTCGCCAGGATCAATAGCGATGAGGAGAAGATTACCGGCGCTTTCTATGTGAGGTATCTTGCAGGACAGAAGATTTATGGCGATGAGCAGATAGAGAGGATCAGAGATGAGATGTTGGGGGCTTTAGGATTGATGACGAAGGCTTAAGGCGCAGGGCGCAAGGAGCCGAACGAGTATCACCGCCAAAGTCGGGTTCTTCGACCGGCATCCAGTATCGAGTATCCAGTATCCAGTATCCCGCCATTCCCCATTTTTGTATGCCGTCAGAATTTACACTACAAAAATGTCATAAACCGACCTTCCCTTTTTCCTCCAAATACGGATAACAACTTAATATTTAAAGATAAATGTCGATCCTTTGGCAATGGCACACATATTGCTTTCTTTGTAATCCAAAACCTGAAGGAGGAGGGAGATTATGAGTGCTGGAGATACCGCTTTTGTATTGATGTCGGCGGCCCTGGTCATGTTCATGACACCGGGTCTTGCCCTGTTTTACGGGGGAATGGTACGCAACAAAAACGTTTTGGGAACCCTGATGCAGAGCTTTATTGTTTTGGGAATCATCACTTTGGAATGGGTGCTGTGGGGGTATTCTCTCTCGTTCGGAACAGACCATGCCGGGATTATCGGAGGTCTGGAATGGTTTGGGCTGAATGGGGTGGGTATGAACCCAAGCCCTGATTACGGGAGTACCATTCCTCATTTTGCGTTCATGATATTCCAGTGTATGTTTGCCATCATTACAGTGGCATTGATTACCGGGGCCTTTGCAGAGCGCATGAAATTCAGCGCCTTTCTTCTTTTTGCCCTTTTGTGGAGCACCTTTGTTTACAATCCTTTGGCACACTGGGTTTGGGGTATCGGAGGATGGATGGGCCGCATGGGCGCCCTCGATTTTGCCGGGGGGACTGTGGTGCACATTAGTTCAGGTGTCTCGGCCCTTGCGGCAGCCCTGATCATCGGAAAACGAATCGGCTACGGCAGCACGGCCTATATCCCCCACAATCTACCCATGACCATCACGGGGGCGGCGATACTGTGGTTCGGATGGTTCGGATTTAATGCGGGTAGCGCCCTTGCATGTAATGGTTTAGCGGCGAGTGCCTTTGTGGTTACCCACATAGCCTCCGCACTTGCGGCGCTGACCTGGATTATAATGGAATGGATACACAGGGGGGAACCAACCACCCTGGGCGCGGCCAGTGGCGCGGTCGCGGGGTTAGTGGCCATTACCCCGGCCTCCGGATTTGTCGGGCCGTTGTCCGCAATCATTATCGGCGGACTGGCAGGCGTCATCTGCTACGGCGGGATATTGCTCAAAGCGCGGCTGGGATACGATGATTCCTTAGATGTGGTCGGCATTCACGGCTTTGGTGGTACCTGGGGAGCCCTGGCTACCGGTCTCTTTGCCAGTACCGCCATCAATCCTGACGGCGCCAACGGTCTTTTCTTCGGCAATCCCGGTCAGCTCTGGATTCAATTTGTCTCAGTAATTGCCTCCATGGCCTTTGCATTTTTCATGACCTTGATCATCCTCAAGGTTGTTGATCTGATCATAGGCTTGCGGGTAACCGAGGAAGAGGAGATGAAGGGCCTGGATATCAGTCTTCATAATGAAACAGGATACAGCTTTTAGTTAAGGAGTGAATACCATGAAAAAAATAGAAGCCATTATCAAGCCTTTTAAATTGGATGATGTCAAAGATGGCCTTTCCGGTGTTGGAGTAAAAGGACTCACTGTCAGCGAGGTCAAAGGATTTGGACGTCAACGGGGGCACAAAGAGGTCTACCGTGGAGCAGAATATCAGGTGGATTTTGTGTCCAAGGTCAAAATTGAGGTGGTGATGGAGGCCGAACTGGTACCGGAAGCTGTCAAGGTGATCCAGGAAAAGGCCCGGACAGGCCAAATCGGAGACGGCAAGATCTTTGTATTCCCGGTGGAGGAAGTAATCCGCATCCGTACAGGTGAGACCGGAAAAGAGGCCATATGAATCCAAATGTCTGCCTTTGAAGAACTTAAAGAATCGAGAAACCGGCTGATCTCCCTGTTGCCGGCGTCTCAGGCTATGGGCGCCTTTCAGGCTGATCATACGGAGATCATGGATGAGTATTTCCGTGGAGGTCTCCAGGAGAGCGCAGCCGGTCACCGCCTTTTCTCCAAGAGGACCCCATTTGCCTTCGTAGCCGTGGGCGGTTACGGCAGAAAGGAGCTTTCTCTTCATTCAGATATTGACATCCTGATCCTGTTTGGCTCCAAGATACCATCCTCAGCCAAAGGGCTGACAGAGGATATCCTTTATCCCTTATGGGACGTCGGCCTTGAGCTCGGGTATGGGACACGCACCATCAAGGATTGTCTGAGGCTTTCCAAGGATGATTTTGAAGTCCTCACCTCCATGATGGATGCCCGCTTCTTATGCGGTGATTCACCTCTGTTCCTTGATCTCATGGCCAATCTTCAAAAAAAAGTCGTCCCAAAAAGAAAAACAGCCTTTGGCAGATGGCTGGAAGACCTCTATCAGATCCGGATGGATACCAATGGGGATGCCAGCGCCGTCCTGGAGCCCAATCTTAAAGAGGGTATCGGGGGATTGAGGGACTACCACCATATCCTCTGGATAGCCAAGGCCTTTTTTGATCTTATGGCGCCAAGAGACTTAGAGTACTCGGGTCAGCTCACCCACAACGAATACCACAAGTTGAAAGACCACCTGGATTTCATCTATCAGGTGCGAAATCATCTGCACCAGTTATCCGGCCGCAAAAACGACCGGCTGGACTTCGAATATCAGGAAAAAATCGCCCCGAGATTAGGCTACCAGGATCGCGACGATCTGTTGGCGGTCGAGGAATTCATGGGAGATCTCCACGCGTCTATGACCTCCATAAAGTCCTTGAACCGTGCCTTTGTCAGGGCCCACCTTCCCAAAGGGAGAAGCCTGGTGAAAGGAACCGAGCCATCTGATGTGGGCAAGGACCTTCGTTTTCACCAGGGAGAAATAGGATTCAAATCAGCAACGGACATCCTTTCAGATCCCCTCCTCCTGATGACGGTATTCGAACAGATTTCACGAACCAAGTATCCCCTTTCTATGGAGGCACGCAGACTGGTCACAGAGTTTCTGTCCCTCGTGGATGATGGCTTCCGAAGAGCGAGAAAGGCTGGCAGGAGTTTCTTAAACATCCTGAATAGTGCCAATGCCTTTGAGGTCCTGAACCAAATGCATGAGGTCGGTTTTTTGTCGGCCTTTATCCCTGAATTTGCGAAAATCAGCAACCGTGTTCAATTTGACGCCTACCACACCTTTCCGGTCGGCAGGCATTCCCTCGAAACGGTCAGGTGCTTAAAGGATATTCATTCCCATAAAGAGATGTTGCTCCTTGACATCTTTTTGGAACTCCCGGACCCTGAACCACTTTTCCTGGCAGCGCTTTTCCATGATATCGGCAAAACCGGCACGGGGCATGCTGCCAGAGGTGCGGAGATAGCACGTAAAATTTTGAAACGTCTCAATTATTTTAAGGAAACCAGCGAAGAAGTCCTCTTCTTGATAAAACATCATCTTCTCCTTGCGGAAACCGCTACCCGCAGGGATCTCAGTGATGAAAAGGTGGTTGTGCAGTGCGCCCGCATCATCGGCAACCCTGAGAGGCTCCGCATGCTCTACCTGCTCACGTGGGCCGATTCCATGGCAACCGGCCCGAGGGCCTGGAACGATTGGATCGCCAATCTGGTCCAGGAACTCTTTTTCAAAGTCATCCACATCCTTGCACGGGGAGAGTTGGCAACCGTCGATGCCTCACAAAAGGTCCAGCAGACTATGGATCAAGTTCGTGAAGAAATGGCCCTGCAAGAGAAGGGCGTGGATCCGGATCCCTTTTTTGAGGTGATGTCACCAAGGTACCTCCTGTCCACCACGCCACGGGATATTGTTCGCCATATTGAAATGGTTCTGTGCACGAGGGAGCCGTCCAAGAAGGATGCAGGGGCTGTCTTCTCTTTTGATGCCAGGGAGAACCCTGCGGAGGATTGCTCTGAGATAACGTTTTTGGCTAAAGACAGGCCAGGGCTGTTCGCGGATATGGCCGGCGTTCTGGCTCTGAACAGTGTCAACATCCTTTCCGCCGATATTTATACCTGGAGGGACGGGACCGCTCTCGATATCTTTAAGGCAACCAAACCCCTCGACCCCATTGACCCGGACAGGACCTGGCAGAAGGTAAAGCGGGATCTGGAACGTACTTTCGAAGGCAAGCTATCCTTGGCCTATCGCCTTGGACAGAAAAGAGCGACATCTGTTCTCTCCAATCATGAAAAACCCTCCCGCCCCCCTCAGGTCGTAATAGATAACAGTTCCTCTGACTTCTTTACCTTGATTGAGGTATTTGCAGATGACCGGGTGGGGCTCCTCCACCTTATTACAAAAACCCTGTTTGATCTCCTCTTAGATATCAGGATCGCCAAGATTGCCACAAAGGGCGATCAGATAGCGGATGTCTTTTATGTGCGTGATCTTGAAGGACAGAAGATCGCGGATGAAGAGCATCTGAAAGAGATTGAAGGGGCGCTACGTTACGAACTGACCTGACGGATCCTTCACACAAAAACCCCTCGTTGACTTCCAGGAATGACGTTTGTTGAAAGCGTTATATGGCTTTTGAGGAGGGATGGATGGCTCTCCCGCCTTTGCTTTGCTCCAGACGGGATTTCAGGCTCGTCAGTGGCCGACAGATCCGGCCCCATTATCTTCGTGGGAGACTTTTTTTGTCAGGACTGAACTTGTGCTCACTGCCGCAGGTCTTGCACTTTACCCTATCGACAATTCCTTCCAGGTTGTGGACAACAACCACGTGACTCAGCTCCAGCTTGCATCTGGTGCACCTCGTAACCAGGTCTTGAGCAACGGGTGTCCGATTTTTATCTTTTGTCATCATTTTCCTTTCAGTAAATATAAAGTGCTTGTATCATGAAAAGTTAAAATATAAGATCCTGACTGCAAGCTCTGACTGTTGAAAAGAGAAGAGTAGGCCCCTTTTCACGTCCATCTTGGGGACCGTTCCTTATCCCGGGCCCCTACCATATCACCTGGACCGAAAAGCCTCAAACGCCTCTTTCCGGGACCCGCCATTCTCCTGATGGACCTTGCCTGCGAGAAACCATAAGGAGAATCGCCGCCGGAGTCTCTCTTATGTTGAAATAATGCCATAATTTTGATAAAAGATCTCTATGGAAACCATGGAGAATTGGTGTAAACGAGATCCTTTTCATTATAAGGAAAGTGAATTTGAAAATTGTCTTTAGTGTCCGAACGAAAACTAGGATTTTTTGTTCAGATCAAGCCTCCGGCCTGGAGGGCCTACGCCCCGGAAGGGAAGGTGAAAATTTAAACCGCAGGAATACATTGAGTATTTCGAGGATTAGAGTTTGAGCCTGACGCAGATATGGGCGAAAAAGACAGTTTTCGTTCAGACGCTATTTAGGGGGATGAATAATCATGTCTGATGATGTTTTGGAAGAAGCCGCCCAGGAACAACCAGAGGATCAAACCGATGAAGAAGAGAGCTTTGCCGAGCTGTTTGAGTCCTATGCCGAAGGGATGAACGAAGATGTCCGCGTGGGAGACAAGGTCAAGGGGGCCATTATCTCCATAGGCAGGGACAGTGTCTTTGTGGACACAGGGACAAGGACCGACGGCTTTGTGGAGAAAAGCGAACTTCTTGATGAGGAAGGGCAGTTCACCTTCAAGGAGGGGGATATCCTGGAGCTCTACGCGGTTGCCGTCACCGGCACAGAGATCAGGCTTTCCAAGGCCATTACCGGAATCGGGGGGGCGGAACTCCTGAGAGATGCCTTTGAAAACGCCATTCCGGTGGAGGGAAGGGTGAAGGCTGTGATCAAGGGAGGCTTTCAGGTGGAGGTGGTGCAGCGACGGGCCTTCTGTCCCATCAGTCAGATGGACCTGCGGTATGTGGAAACCCCCGAAGAATACATGGATCAGGCCTATGAATTTCTCATTACCGAATTTGATGAGGATGGCCGCAACATCGTCCTTTCCAGACGGAAGCTTTTGAACCGGGCCTTGGAAAAAGTGCGGGAATCCTTTTACGCAGGCCTGACGGTGGGCGACCTCATGGAGGGCCGGGTGACAAAACTCATGCCTTTCGGCGCCTTTGTGGAACTCACCCCCGGTGTGGAGGGGATGATCCACATCTCCGAACTGGGATGGTCCAGGGTGGAAAACCCCGATGAAGTTATCCATGTGGGGGAATCGGTCCGGGTAAAGGTGATCGGCATGGAGCCCAGCGAAAAATCAGACCAGCTAAAGATCGCCCTCTCCATAAAACAGACCCTTGGGGACCCTTGGGAGACCGTGGACCAGCGATATAACGAGGGGGACACAGTCCCCGGGAAGGTGACCCGATGCCTCGATTTCGGCGCCTTTGTGGAGGTAGAGCCCGGTATTGAGGGGTTGGTGCATATCAGCGAAATGAGTTATAGACGTCGGATTTCAAAACCCGAAGATGTGGTTTCCCCCGGTGAACAGGTCCAGGTGATGATCAAGGAGATGGACAAGGCCAAACGGAGGATCTCCCTGAGCATTCGGGATGTGGAGGGGGATCCGTGGGCAGGTGTGGCGGAACGCTACCGGGTGGGTCAGTCCGTAAACGGGACGGTGGAAAAACAGGAAAACTTCGGGGTCTTTGTCTCCCTGGAACCGGGTGTGACCGCTCTTCTTCCAAAATCAACCCTAAGGGAGACCTCTAAACCGGTGGGGATCGAAAAAATGAGGCCCGGTGACCCCATCACGGTGGTGATCCAACGTATCAGTGCCGGGGAAAGGAAGATCACCGTTGGTCCCGGAGATGAAGGGGATGAGGGGGATTGGCGTAACTTTTCCTCGGGCAAGGGGGCTGCGGTAAGCTCTCTCGGTGAGAAACTCATGGAGGCGCTTCAGTCGAAGAAGAAAAAATGATGACAAGGGCGCCAAGGTGGCCGGGGGAAGGATACTTCCCATTGAACAGGCACATACCTGGGAGGGAGGGATGATGAGCATTCTGTTCGAACCGATGGCCATAAAGGGGATGGAACTGAAGAACCGCTTTGTCAGGTCGGCAACCTATGACGGTTACGCGGATCATACGGGCCAGGTGACTGACAAACAGATCCAATTTTTTGAAGACCTTGCAAGGGGCGGGCCGGCGCTCATCGTTACGGGTATTTCCCATGTTCACGATTCCGGTCAAACCTCTCCGATCCAGAATTCAGTGGCGAGCGACCACTGTATACCAGGCCTCAAAAAGCTCTCCGCCGCCGTACATAATCTGGGGGCTAAAATCGCAATCCAGCTGTTCCATGCCGGCAGAGAAAGCGCAAGATTTTTAGAGGCCAAAAACCTTGAGGCCATAGGCCCTTCGTTTGTCCATGATGACCCGTACTTTAAAAGACCGTACCGATCCATGACCGGGGAGGAAATCTCTGAAGTGGTCAGCGCATTCGGAGATGCGGCAAGAAGAGTTAAAGAGGCCGGTTTTGATGCCGTCCAGGTGCATGGGGCACACGCTTACTTGCTGAGCCAATTTCTTTCTCCGTACCTGAATCGTCGAAACGATCAGTGGGGAGGATATCTGGAAAACCGTTTACGCCTTCACCGAGAAATACTCAAAGATATCAGAGCAAAGGTGGGAGAGGACTACCCCGTGCTCATTAAATTGGGGGTCCAGGACGGCTTTCCCGGCGGGCTTGAGTTTCGTGAGGGGCTATTGGCGGCCCGGTATCTCGCCGAATGGGGATTTGATGCCCTCGAGATCAGCTCAGGACTGAGGGGTAAGAGATATGAGGGGACCGAGTTCAAAACCAAATTAAGCCGCCCCGGGCATGAAGCCTATTTTCGAGGATGGTGCAGGGAGATAAGAGGGGAGGTGGACGTACCGGTCATGATGGTAGGTGGTCTGAGGACGTTTGCCTTCATGGAAGAGGTTGTTGAGGGAGGTGAGACGGATTTTGTCTCATTGTGTCGGCCTTTCATAAGAGAACCCTTCATCGTGAACAAATGGCGGAAAGATAATCATTACAGACCGGCCTGTATCTCTTGCAACCAATGCCTTGACGCTATTTTCCAGGGGAACCGATTGCAGTGTATGCAAGAAGCGAAGAGGAGAACAGATTGAAGGAGGATGAGACATGCCCATACCTTTAACACTTGAGATATTTTCAGATTACGTCTGACCGTGGTGCTACTTCGTTACCGGGAGTATCGAACGGCTCAAAGATGAATACGCCATCGCGGTACGGTGGCGGGCCTTTCCCCTTCACCCGGACACGCCGGAGGAAGGGCTTTCTCTTGAAAAGCTCTTTGCGAATTACCCCGTAGATGTAAATCAAATTATGCACCGATTGAAAAACAAAGCGCGGGAACTGGGACTCCCTTTAGGGGAGAGAAAAAAAACCTATAACAGCCGTCTTGCCCAGGAATTGGGGATCTGGGCCGAATCAAAGAACAGGGGGGATCCATTTCATATGGCGGCTTTCAAGGCATACTTTGTAGATGGTAAAAACATCGCAAAAATTCCGGTGCTTTTAGATTTGGCTGCATCGGTCGGA
>Ga0315535_1003074_pt1 | contig 10378 bp, 8 predicted proteins | sample SalMarSW160220MG_2_FD_203092 | JGI IMG/M metagenome (GOLD analysis project Ga0315535, IMG submission 203092) | Salt marsh sediment microbial communities from the Plum Island Ecosystem LTER, Massachusetts, United States - Salt Marsh Sediment SW1602-20 ...
TGACAGATCACTTTCTTTTTCGTGCGGGTCTAGTCAAGGGTCATTTTCAGAAATCTACACACCACACAAGAACGAGTTTTGCACCTTTCATACTTTGGAGACTAAGGGTCGTGAGAAGTACGAAAAAATAATAGCAAAGCTTAATGCACTAACTAGATAGGGAAAACATGGTGAGGTGAGATAATGCCGATAGGTAAAGAAGAATGGAATTCTGGAAGTAAGTCTGATACATTCGAAAAACAGATTCTGTCTTTTTTGAGGAAAAATCAGGATACTGCGTATACCCTTCCAGAAATAGTAACTGCCATGGGATACAAAATTGATATTAAAGACTTGGGCGGTTTTGTTGGTGGCGTTGCTGGTTATTGGCTTTTTCAAAATGCTATAGAAAACCTGATCAAAGAAGGAACTGTTGAAGCAAGGAAAATTACGCAAAACGCGGGAGAGCAAACATATTACAAGGCTACATAAGCGCAATCTCATCTAGTTTTTTATCACATGTAGCGCGCTAAACTTAATCTTCATCGATGAATGCAAACTCCAGCTTTCTATTCGTCATTGTTCAGCCTCTTCAATAAAGAAAAACTGGAAAAGCTCATGATAGTCCTTCGGAAACGGTTGAAGAAAATGAGACAACAATATTAGGCACAAAAAGATTATTAATAAACAGATTTTGAGGAAAGGATTAACATGGCATATTTAACCAGCACCTATTTCAATTTTCTCTAAAAAGTCAAGTATATCCTTGAAAGCCGGTGCTTTTCCATGATCTGATAGAATCTTGCTAATTATTTTAACAGCTAAATCTTTTCGCTCAATTAAAGTTGCCTCTTTTTCCTTCTGTTCCTCATATTGAAGAAACTGTTGGATTTCCTTCTTTGCATCTGCGAGACCAAAATTGTTGAGCCACCAACCTTCATTCGTTAGAGTCGAATAAAGATCTTTTTCAATTCCCACGATGTCCATTTTTAAATCCCTTGCCTTTAAAGTGCAATCTATGCATACGATACACGTTTATAACTTTATAATTTTCCTTTTGAAAGAAAGCTAAATTCTGAAATTTTGAATTATAAATAATAAAATAACTACAATTGAATGGAAGTGGACTAACATTGTCTCTGCTCGATTACCGCAAACAACAGATTCGAAACTCAACTGCAAAGCATATTCTAGTATTTCAGAGAGCGCCAGATTAGAATAATCAAAATTATCAAGGGCAGCGATATTACTTTAAATGAGAGGCGAAATCTTGAGCAAAACTGTTTTCACAGCAATTGGAGTAGGACAAGGAGATGCATTTTTCCTCGAAAAAGACGATAAAACTGTGCTTGTTGATGGTGGAAAATCTCGAAACGGTTTTCACACGCAATTTCAGAAAGAAACTCATAGAAATAGCACAGATATCTTAGTCTGTACGCATAATGATTCTGATCATGCAAATGGGGTTCTTGGTTTTCTTGAAAATGGGCTTCCAGCAAAAGAAGTATGGCTACCTGCGTCATGGATGGGTAGACTAGAAGATCTATTCTTGGATCCAATAGCGTATATAAAAGAATTGATTCAAGAAACATTTGAAACAGAAGGAAGAAACCTAAACTTGGACCAACTAGGTGATAGTTATAAGACGATGCCTTTAGCAGATAGTCCAATTGTAGAAACTAATGCGATAAATATACAAAACTCAATTCGAGAAAAGTCTGAAGTAATCAGAGATAGATACGAATTTTCTGATCGTTTTTTCATTCAAATTTTATCCAGTCGAAGCGCCGTGAAGAAAATAAAATTGATCAGACAGGCTGTAATGGCCTCAAATATTATCAAACGAATCGTCTTTGCTGCATATACCTCAGGTTCTTTTATTCGCTGGCTTGATTTCATAGGCGACAGAAATTTGAATCCATCAGGAGGAATTGTTGATTTTCTGTTACCCGTTAATGCAATCGAAGTCACGAGAATTCGCCGGCCAAAGAGAAGTGCTCTTCAACATATCGCTTTGACTATAATCAATAAAGAATCTTTAGTCTTCACCTCACCAGAAGGAAATAGAGGTTGTGATCGAGTGCTTTTCACAGCGGATTCTGATCTCAAATTCCGCCAAGCAATTCCTTGGCGTGACAAAATGATTATCACGAGTCCCCATCACGGGTCGGAACATAATAAGCATGCCTATCAAAGATTTAGAAAAGAGACTGGAAACGAAATGGAAGTCTTCTGGGTTAGAAGCGACAGAAAAACTGTTCACAGACCCGGAAAATCCTTTTTATCTGTTTCTGGTCAAAAATATTGCACTCTATGTCGCAATTCAAAATTAGCTAAGCAATCGGTCAGGCTTTCTGTGAACAAAAATTTTACTTCGTGGCAACCTGTGGCATCGCGTAAATGCCACTGTTAGTCCACTCATTGTCGAATACAGGTTTTCGCGTGAAATTTGAGCTTGGGTGTGAAGCTAACACCCCGCACTTAACCCCTTTTGTCAATTAGAACCTAAATATTTACCCATTTCAGCAAATAACGCGTGAAAATCGCTAAAAATTCAACCAACTGACCTCGCGGTCGTATAAAACGGCTCACCATCCAATCTTACGTGTAACAGAGTAAATGCTGGATTTGAATACGCAACAGAAGCGCGCGATTTTGGGCACTCACTTATAGTGAGCGCGTGCTTACTGCAGACAGGCAATCCTGCCTATCGCACCGAATGAGATTTCATGGAAGTGAGGCAGTACATTGCCCAACCCATATATTGGCGCTGGAACTGTAAATAATCATTCTGGTCAGTACGGAAGTGTTTGAATACTTGTTCATGGTCAGGGTGGTTGGGGTTTTCTTCAAGCCAGCGTATTAGTCCATACCAATTATCCGAAATGTACCTGTCCCAGTCATCGCGGCTGGCACGGATGATATATTCGAGTTCAAAGCCTTCGTCCCGGGTAATTTGAGTTAGGTCCGGTTCTGTGTGGGTACTTGTCTGTTTTTGGGCATATTCTGGATGTACCTGATCGTTAAGCCAGTAGGTTTCACCTATACCAAGGCGTCCATTCTGATGAATAGCCCGCTTCATTGCCCGGATTGTCTCCTTGTAGCCACCCCAAATAAACGTTGCCCCGATACATGTTGCGGCATCGAAAGCTCTCTCTTCAAATACGTAGTCAGCTCCGTTGGAGCAAACGATTTCGATTCTGTCCGATAACCCTCTTACAGCCAGCTTTTTCTTAGCCCTGTCACAGAAATCCTCGGATATATCAATGCCAATACCAGTGATCCCGAATTCTTCAGCCCAGATAATGAGGGGCTCAGCAGTACCACAACCAAAGTCGATGACCCGGTTTCCTTTTTTCAATTTAAGTAGTTTGCCAAGTTTGATGATTTTTTCAGACGTTGAAGGGTTTAGTATCTCCATATAGCGGTGTGAGATATTCATAAGGTCAAAGAAATCCATGGCCCGAGCCTCCTTCGGGATATAGTAACTTCATTAATAAAGGTGTTGCGGGCTACTTTGGAAACCAATTTCGGATGTATTTTATCATATTCAGCTTATGCACGACAGAGGGACAGCGTGACAGACAGAGACAGTGAGACAGAGTGAGTGACAGAGAGAGACGGAGACAGGGTACGGACGCACGCATACGCATGTTTTTTGTGTCTTGGTCAGTAGGTTTTCGCGTGAAATTTGAACGTAGGTGTGAATCTAACACCCCGCACCTGAATTCAGGCATGTATTTCCGCTATTCTGACGGGATTTGTCCCCATTTGAGTTGTAGTCTCTAGGGACTTGGACCAAAAAGGGGTCGAGCACTTCGTGGAAGGGACGCCTTGCGCCTTTCCAGCAAAAACTGAATCTGATGAGCTAACAACGAAAGACTAATAAGCCTTAATTGCGGTTATTATTACAAATAAGCCTCAATTTTAAGGCTAATGGTAAAATGGCGCCGGGGAAGGGATTCGAACCCCTGCGAGCACGAGGCCCACTGGCTGGCTTGCCCACTTTTATGCTGTTTTGGATCTCGAGGCCAGCGCGATAACCACTCCGCCACCCCGGCGTGATTAGAGAGTTGCAAGCTTGTCTAAAAGAGTTTTCATTCGAAATGTTAGGCAAAGAAAGTTGCGGTGCTGTTTGTTACGAGAAGGTGCCGAGTGGACACAGGTTTACCGCTCTAAAGAGGGAGGATGTACGTAGTATAGGACCTCGCAGCCTCACTTAGTTTCCTGATGTACTGAGGGAGAGAGGCTTTTCCGAGCGCCAGCCCCATATTTGCCGTTTATTTGGCTCCTAATGGTGGCCAGTTGCAAAGAATAAATAGGGGGAGGTCTGTATTAGCGCTTTTCACAACCGATAGCAGCAAGCCAGCCCTAGTCTAAGCAACAGTTTAATCTATATATAGAGGGGGGTATAGACAAAAAAACGCAAACCAGCCAGCAAGGCTAAACCTAGAAACGGTCAGATTCAAACAACCAGATCCGCCAAGTCCACACTGTGCTCGTAAATCTGCCTCAGAAAAGACGAAGCAGCCAAAATTTGCGGCATCACCTCTACAGGTTGACCCTTCGCAACCTTCTCAATATCCGCGAACAACTTTACCATTTTCCCCTGCAGGTTCCGCACGCCTTCAGCTGAAGATATATCCTTGCTGATGAAAGCGTTCACCGCCTGCTCATGAGCATCATAGCAAATCGCCTGCAAACCAACCAAGAGCTTTCGCAACTCCTCAGAAGGCTTAAGCCCATTAAGCTCAATCGTTTCAGCAGCAATCTTCACAGACGCATCACCAATAGCCTCAACCAAACTCGCTGCCAAACGATAATCTAAACACTCTATCGGAGTTATCCCAAGCTTCTCGCTCAACCGAGGATTCTGAATAATTGTCCGCAAAATCCGAACCAACAGAAAATAAAGCCTGTTACTTTCATCATCCCGCGCCACGACACTTTTAGCCCGCTGCAAATCCCCATCAACAAAAGAGTTAACAACATCACGGTTCATCCCCGCAACAATAGCGTAGTTACGGCGCAAAATCTTTTCCGGCGGAAACCCAGAAGGCTCCAACAAACACTGCAGAACTATCTGCGAGTAGTTCTCCTCAACAATCTCCAACCCAATCAAAGAACCCGTAGCCGCCTTAACGGCGTTTCTAACGTCAAAGTCAATACGCTCTTTTGCTTCGATACGAATTATATCAAAACCAAGCAGATAACGACCAATAATCTCTCGACTCAAATACGGTCCAATGGTTAAAGTAGCAACTCTAGGCATCTGCTCAGCATCATACTTTGGATCAATGAGAAGCTTACCGTCACCAGTTTCATCAAGAGCAACCAAAGCACCCTTCTTCAAACCGTGATCTTCAGCCCAAGACCTCGGCAAACAAACAAAAAACGTGCCAGTAGGCGTACGCTGCACTTTACGAAGTTCACCCATTACAATTATCCCCCTCAACATTACCTAAACTTGGAAGTAACATATCTAAAGAATAAATCACGTATATAAATTTGAAACCCCACGTTAGAATTTAAAGACAAATGTGTAATCAGTATAAATTTTCAGAAAACCAAGTGAAGACCGTACACATTTGCCTTAAAAAAATTCCTTGCCCATGGAAACTTGCCTTAAAAGCAATAAGAGAGAGTAAATCAATAGAAGAGAAAACGTATAAAACAATCGAAGCATATCCAACCTCAACCCTGAGTGCTGTTTTAACGACAGCAACTAACAGCAGTATTTCACCTACAAAATCAACCTGAGCTTACAGGTAACGATAAAGAAAGCTACATAATCCTCCAAGGAAAGAGACTTGACCCTGACATGATTGAAACAGAAAAGCTTCAAAGAGCAGTTGAGACTGCAATCGCAGCAGGATACCAGCTAAACAGTGAAGCATTTGAATTTTTAAACAAAATAACTGCAACGGATGACCCAACCACAGTAATGAGCAAGGCGTTGCAGAGAATAGAAGAATTGGAAGAAAAACCATTATTCATTGACAAAGATTTTCTGGAAACGCTGCTGACCCCATCAGAGACCATAGAAAAAGAACAAACACCAACTCAAGACGAAAACTTCGAGCCGCAGGAACCGCAAATAACTGGAAAAAGCGTTTTCCACCCTTACGCAAAAGAGGTAGAAGCACACATTAACGTGATAGAAGACCCAACAGGCAAGCTCACCTCCAACGGAACCATGGAAGAATACCTCCAATACTTTCAAGACAGGTTTAAACGAGTTGAACGCTTACTAAGACAAAGAATTGATGTTAAAGCCGCAACACCAATATCAGAAGCAGTCAAATCGTCACCAAAGACAAAACTGAAGATAATTTGCATGGTAACTGAAAAGCGAGAATCAAAACGGAACACGATTTTAACAGTTGAAGATTTACAAGCAACCACCACCGTACTGGTGACGCATAATGCACGAGAAGAATTACACCGAAAAGTCCAGCGCCTTCTTCCTGACCAAGTCGTATGCATTGCCGTGGTAAAAACAAGAAGTAATCTGTTCCTAGCTGAGGACGTAATTTTTCCAGAAGTTGGTCAGAAACCTCAACATAGAGCCTTTGACCCGGTTTACGCGGTGCTCACCTCAGACATGCATGTAGGCAGCATAAAATTTCACAGAAAAGCCTTTGACCGCTTCGTTTCATGGCTTAACGGCAAGTATGGAAACGACAAAATGAAGGAGGTTGCTGGTCACGTCAAATACTTAGTAGTTGCAGGCGACGTAGTTGATGGCGTAGGAGTTTACCCCAATCAAATGAATGAACTAGTGATAAAAGACGTCCACAAACAATACAATCTTGCTTCGAAGCTATTTGAGCAAATACCAGACTATATTGAAATCCTAGTCTCACCTGGAAACCATGACGCTCCGAGAAAGGCATTACCTCAACCAGCAATAACCAAGGATTTCCTCGAAACTCTCCAGGAATCTGGTAGAATACGTTCTTTAGGGAACCCCTGCGTGGTTAGCCTGCACAGCGTGGAAGTTTTGATGTATCACGGTCGCAGTCTGGATGACATAATCGCCACAGTGCCTGGCCTAGACCATGACCACCCTGAAAACGCAATGAAATTACTACTACAAAGTCGTCATTTAGCGCCTTTATACGGCGGCAAAACATTGTTGTCACCAGAAAACAGGGATTTTCTGGTTATTGAACGAGTTCCAGACATTTTTCATGCTGGCCACATCCACGTACTGGGCTGCTGCAATTATCGAGGGGTTTTAATTGTGAATTCAGGTGGCTGGCAAGAGCAAACAGAGTACATGCAGAAACTCGGTTTGGTTCCAACACCTGGAAAAGTGCCAGTGGTGAACCTGCAAACATTAGAAACTAGCATTCTCTCATTTATATAAGAAAGAGAACTGGGCAATAATCTATAGAAATCTCCTTTTGTTGCGGCATTCACTGCCTTAATGTCTACTACGTACATTCTTTGAACGTAAGTTTGGTTTATATTCAGTTAGACAGCCTATTCTATTATCGCTTCCAAAGACATCTTTTATAAGCGAACGCGCGATTTCCATCCTAATCTTTTTTGTGCGCCCATAGCGTCCCATGCTCACCACTTTCGCGTTTAAAAGCCCCATCTCATCCAACTCGTTAACCAGAGTGCCTAAACGCCGTTGAGTCAGAAGTCCAACACCCAGCTCACCACACAGTTCATTGTAGACATCATAGATTTCTCCAGTGGTAGCGCTAGACTTGTTTAAATGAAATACGCTTAAAAGAACTAACTTGGAATGCAGAGTTAAGTTCTGAATAGCTTCAACAACCCGATTATGTTCTATGTGTTTTTCAGCCTCTCTTACATGCTCTTCCGTGACCAGATTTGCTCCTTGCCTCTCGGCAACTTCTCCTGCTACTCGTAACAAATCTAATGCACGACGAGCATCTCCATGCTCCGCAGCAGCCAAAGCAGAACATACGTTCAAAGCAGCTTCAGAAAGCGATTCGTCACGGAAGGATAGCTTCGAACGTTCAAAAAGAATATTATGTAGTTCACTTGCATCATACGGTCTAAAAATTATTTCTTCCTCGCTGAGTGAACTGAAAACCCTAGGATCAAGAAACTCTTTTAGTCTAAGGTCGTTTGAGATGCCAATAATTGTAACTCTGCTTTTGTGAAGAGTTTCGTTTATTCTTGTTAATTCGTAAAGGAGATGATCACCACGGTCTTTAATCAAAGCATCGACCTCATCTAAAACCACGATAAAAAGTGTTCGTGACGCATCTAAGCCTGTTCGAAATCTATCGAAAACTTCGCCTGCGGACAACCCTGTAAAGGGTATGACCAAACCCACGCTTTGGCTAAGGTTTGCGAAGATTCTATATTCCGAGCCTGTCATCCGGCAGTTCACATAACAAAACCTGACCGATGCTCCATATTCCTTTGCCTTGGCTTCTAAGTGACTTAGCACATATTTGGTTACAGCAGTTTTTCCAGTACCTGTTTTTCCATAAATGAAAATGTTAGAACACCGTGCATCCTTCAGAACAGGCGCTACCACTTCACCAAGAAGCCTTATTTGATTTTCTCTATGAGGTAATTTGTCAGGAAGATAGTCGTGCCTTAAAACTTCTCGGTCTTTGAAAAGTGTTGCCCGCTTCACGAAGTTTTCGAATACGTCGTCGAGTATGTTTGGATTTCCCATTTACTATCACGTGTTATTTTCAGAGGCAACACCGTTATTTCTTATGGAGCAGATAAAGTATGCAGTACAAAAAACTAGTTTTGGCGCACAATATTCTAAAAACTCATATCACTTGTCAACAACACTGGGCTAAAAGAAGATAGCCACACACCCCAAAGTTTCTACTGGAAATAATATATTATTATTTAAAAAAGAGTTTGATTTCCTTTTACAGAAAATATACTCTAACAGGTAAACATAATAAAATTGTAATAATAATTATTGTTAAAGTTTTTAGATAATTTTTGTATTTATTTTTTACAGCAAACTTTTCATATTTTTCCTTATTACCTTTCGAGAGGAAATTAAGGGGTGTCTGTGTGCATAACTTCGGTTCATTTTCATGACCTAAATCATGCTTTTATTCTTCAGAATTACTAAAGCTAAGACAACGTCTGCAGCATTATCCCTGCAGTTTCTTTTTTCCAACCGAACTTTCACATGTTGTGAAGACTATGTGAAATTATACTACAATTATTGCTTTAATCCCCCTCTTTTTTGCAGAATTACCCTCTTTTAGTTCTTTTTCTGTGAACAAGGCACCCCTACACTTCTACTGGAAACAGGAAACTACGCTGTAGCCGTAATTTTTTTCCGATTTTAAAATTTTGTGAAACTTGTAATGACAAACTAACTGCAATTTGCCGTCTGTTTCATTTTTAAGGGATTCTAACATATTTTTACTTTTTCTTTTTTCACCATAACAGCTATAAGTTGTGAAGTGTAAAGCTTGTGAACGTAGTTAAGGTGTACACCGCCGTGCCAGCTCGTAAAATGCGCGTAGAGCTGTTTGATAATGAAGGTAACCGATACACTATAGCCTTTGAGGGTCAAGTTACCAGAGATAAAGCTCTTCGCCTCTTAGATCTCGTAGAATTGTTAGGTGGTATGCCGAGCGAGGGGGCAAATTCTGGAGCTGGTAATGTTTTAACAGGCAATTCTTTGTCTCGCTTTGAGAAGGTTCGTTTGGTTGTTCAAAAGAATTTTCCTTTGGTTTGGTTTTCTTCAAAAGATGTGCAAGCTGTTTATGAACAGGAGCTTAAGGAACCTGTTAGTTTGAGTACGGTGTCAACTTACTTGGCGCGAATGACAAAAAGGGGACTTCTTTCAAGGGCTGGCGAAACCAGCAACTTGAAATACAAAGTAACTCCTAACATTCCACGGGCAACAGTTAAACAACGAGTTAAATGAATTTTCAACACCTAGTTTTTATTTGCTTCATGTTGTATAGCAAAGGGTAAAGGTATTAAAACGCGCAAACTATAAACGCTTTCTATACAACTTTAAAGTAAAGCCTTTAGAGAACTGCTGAAGGAAGTAACATGAATGGCCCCAAGAATCAAAACTGACTTAACCGATATGGAAATGAAACTCAAATGTTACGTGGACAAAGGTAGGGTTGCTGGTGGCGTCGAAGTGAGAAAAGAGCCAATGATATCCGTCAAACCAGACGCTTCCCTAATAAAACCCTTGAAAAAAGTTACTACGTACAATGGTAGCTTCGTCGCTGTAGACTGCTCCACACGTACTTTAAAAAGGGCCAACAACTGGGGCGTATACTTGATGCGCGCCTCGTGTGCTACGGTTAGAAAACGGCAAGTTGATTGGAGCTATTCTGAGAGAGTGTGCACTGTTGTTGGAGATGCACATGTACGTAGGAGTTACTTACAGGATTTCAGGATTGAATTA
>Ga0315535_1003075_pt1 | contig 10376 bp, 7 predicted proteins | sample SalMarSW160220MG_2_FD_203092 | JGI IMG/M metagenome (GOLD analysis project Ga0315535, IMG submission 203092) | Salt marsh sediment microbial communities from the Plum Island Ecosystem LTER, Massachusetts, United States - Salt Marsh Sediment SW1602-20 ...
AGGTCGGCACCATTTCGGCGAACAATGATGAAACCATCGGCAAAATGATTGCCGAGGCCATGAACAAAGTTGGTAAAGAAGGGGTCATCACCGTTGAAGAAGCCAAAAGCATGGAAACAACACTTGAAGTTGTTGAAGGTATGCAGTTTGATCGAGGATACCTATCGCCATATTTTGTGACCAATGCCGAAAAAATGGTCGCCTCTTTTGAAGATGCTTACATTCTGATCAATGAGAAAAAGATCAGCAAAATGAAAGATCTTTTGCCCATCCTTGAACAAGTCGCCAAAATGGGCAAACCTTTATTGATCATTGCCGAAGATCTTGAAGGTGAAGCATTGGCCACCTTGGTGGTCAATAAATTGAGAGGCACCCTGCAGGTCGCCGCGGTTAAGGCGCCGGGTTTCGGCGACAGACGAAAAGCCATGCTGGAAGACATTGCCGTTTTAGTCGGCGGTCAGGTGGTCTCCGAGGATTTAGGGATCAAATTGGAAAATGTAACGGTTTCAGATCTTGGCAAGGCCAAACGGATCAACATCGATAAAGACAACACCACCATCGTCGACGGCGCCGGTTCGCGCTCGGCCATCGAGGGCCGGGTGAAGCAGATTCGAGCCCTAATCGAAGAAACCACCTCCGACTACGATCGTGAAAAACTTCAGGAACGATTGGCCAAACTGATCGGCGGAGTGGCGGTGATCAACGTGGGCGCAGCCACAGAGACAGAAATGAAGGAGAAAAAAGCCCGGGTCGAAAATGCCCTCAACGCTACCCGCGCGGCTGTAGAGGAAGGGATCGTGCCGGGCGGAGGTGTGGCGCTGGTTCGCTGTTTGGCCGCGCTGGAGAAAATGAAAATCAAAGCCGATCAAAAGCTGGGGGTGAAAGTCGTCATGCGCGCCATAGAGGAACCCCTTCGGCAGATTGCCAACAATGCCGGTTCTGAAGGTTCTGTCGTCATCGATAAAGTCAAAAACGGCGAGGGAGCTTTTGGTTACAATGCAGAAACGGACACCTATGAAGATCTGATGAAAGCCGGTATAATGGATCCGACCAAAGTGGTCCGGTTCGCATTGCAAAATGCAGCAAGTGTGGCTTCATTAATGCTGACTACCCAGGCCATGGTTGCAGAAAAACCCGAAGAAAAAAAGGAGATGCATCAGGGAACTCAAGGAATGGACGGAATGATGTAAACTTCCGTAGAAAATCCCGCAAGGGGCGCAATCCCCGGACCGGTGAGGCCGTTAAAATTAAGGCTTCAACTGTTGTAAAATTTAAAGCTGGTAAGAAACTCAACGGCGCTATTTAATAACAAATATAATAATAGGAGCGGCTATTGGATTCTAAAATCTAATAAGCCGCTTTTTTATTTTTAAGAGGTTTGAAAAACCCAATCAGTTACTGCGCCAACGTCACCTTCTATGCCACACAATTCAGATTTTTAATGATGTCTCCATTCAAACATCCGCCTATTTTTTTTCCCTATGCAATGTCACTCGGAGGATCTCACCCGGACTCCATAGGCGCATGCGCGGTCCCCAAGTGCCTGCACCACGGGAGACGATCACTGTCATACCATTCACCTCATACCTTCCTTCAAGGAGAGGGTATCTATGTTTTACTAAATAATCAAAAGGCCAAATCTGTCCCCCGTGGGTGTGGCCACAGAGCATAAGCCCCACACCTGCTTTGGCTGCTTTTTCGGTCTCCCACGGCGTATGGGAAAGGAGGATCGTTGCACCGGGAGGCCTCCCGGCAAGTGTTTTTGAGATGTAATGGCTGACCTGACCGGTGCGGCGTTGGATGGTTGTTAAATCATCCACACCAGCCAGGATAAGACCTGATCCGAGTTCAGTCCAACAATTGCGTAATACCTTAAATTTAGCCTTATTGATTAGGGCCTCACTTTGGTTCTGACGACGGTGGAATTCATGATTACCATAAACAGCCCAGACACCAAGTGGGGCGGAAAGACGGTTCATGACGTTGAGCAGTTCATCCCCGCACTCGCCGTGTCCCTCAAAAATATCACCCAGCAAAACCACAATATCGGGCTTTTGTTTTTTAACCTGAGCGATGCGGGCTTTTAGCCATCGGGGACCCAGCAAGGAACCCAGATGCAGATCAGATATAGCAATGATCACTGTATGATCCATATCATTTGAAAGCTTGGAAAGGTATACGTCATAGTTTTCTACTACCGGCGGTCTCAGTCCCTGAATGAGCGCAATCACAGAAAGCCCGATACCGATAACGATGGCGAATCCTCGCAGTTTCGAAGCCAGGCGTGGGAGGAATAAACCAAATCCGGTGATTAAATCCATGGCAAGTAGGCAGATAAAGATGAGAAACAATCCACCCATCCAATTCATACCAACAAATTGCAGGATCTTAGCCAGGGGCTCTACCCCATGGTGACCATAGACACGGCCAAGGTAAAATAATATCCAGAGGATTAAACCTGCTCCTATAATAATTTTTTTGGGAATATGGGATATAATAAACGGCACTGAGACAGCGCGCCAAAAGACATAAACATGCATCAAGGTAACAATGGAAATAAGAATGGTTCCAAACATAAAATCTCCTAAAAAACAACTCTAACCTATCATCAAAACTAAATTTATATCTCATTCATAGAAGCGATATGAAAATGCATCTGAATTCACTAAAATACATAATAAATCAAACACATAAAATATTTTCCCATTTTGTTTACGCTCAATTAGGGTACCACTTTAAACATAACTATCGGCTAATAATTCACAATACAGGCTTTGACCCCGTTCCTTATTTCAAACAAAGGGTTGATGAAGCCCATACTTATGTTGCATCGTCATAATCATTTTTCCGCTACGGCAGTTTTGGCTTGGTTACCTCCTCTTTGTTCGGCGTGTCCGAATCTTCATCCTTTTTTTCCGGGGCTTTGGCGCCGATTTCTTCAGCTTCATGGGTTGCGCTGCTGGCTTTGGCATCGGCCTTGGCAAACCTGCGCGCAGCCTTTTCCGCCTCCGTTTCGGCTTCAAAGACTTCGCTTCTCAATTGCAAAAGTGTGGCTTCATCTATTTTGTCAGCTTCAGCCTTGGCCAGTTTTGCCAGTTTCTCATCCAAAGCCGCGGATGCTTTTGCCGCATCTTTTTCGGCATTTTGGGCCTTTTTTTCGGCATCCGCTAATGTGTCCAGGGCCGCTGCAATTTCAGCGGGTTTTCCTTCTTCCGGCTCGGCCTCCAGGTCGATGTCTTCGGCTGCCAGGACAAGGACCGTGGAAGGCAGGCGGGCCAGTAGCTTTTCCACCGGATCCCCAAAAGGATCAACGGATTGGTTGCCTTTGAGCTTAAAAGGCAGAAAGACAAGGGCGGCATCCTTTGAAAGATCGGCGATGGTATCGGCATCGACACGGGCCACCTCCACCGCTTCCGCCTTGATACGAACATTATCGAGAAATGTTTCCAGTTTTTCGGTTTCATTTTGAGCGTCGGCGCCATTTCCGACGTCCAGACCCCGAATTCTGGCTTCATCCCAGTCCTTGGTGCGAGACATCAAATGGGCCATAAGCAGCATCAGCCGACTGGTTGCGTCGTTCCACCACCAGACGTCGATCCTGCGATCCGTTATCGGAGTGCTGACAAGTTCTTTCCATTTGTCGGGTTTTGCATCCAGCACAAGGATATTTCGACGCTGCCGGAACACCGTTTTGAGACGGTTGTCGTAAAACACCTTGCGGATGTGGGGGTATTCTTGATGCTCTTGAGAGAGCCATCCGAAAAGAATGGTGTTTATCTTTAAAGGGCCGATACCCGACGCCTGAACCAGCATATCCACTCCCTGATCAAAATCCGGTGCGGTTACAACCAGGGGAAATGCCTTGTATTCGTATGCGGAAATGTCCTTGCGTAAGTCTTCATCGGCCTCCTTCTGAAGCTTTACGGACTTTGCCCCCTGGGCTTCTATCACTCGCACGACTCTTATAAGACCGCTGTCTCCCGCAATCCATGCCGCCAGTTGCAAAAGCGGCAAACGTTTTTCCGGATTATCGGAGAAAAGGAGCAGTTGCGGTCGCCAGTCGCGGGGATGTTCAGGTTCCGATGCAGCGGCCAGAAGATGTTCACGAACCTGTTTTAGATGATAGGAACGTTTTCCGTCGGCCCAGCGGGCCGGGCCGGCGGTTCTTTGAAGATACTGATAGATGGAGAACAAAACCGCTACGGCCACAAGTCCCGACGCAAGATCGATGGCCAGCATGGCGCCAAGACAGGCAAAGCCTCCCAGCAGGCTGAGTCGCCCGTCATAATAGCGGAATCTGGGTCGAAAAAAAGCACTGGCCGTCCGGGTTTCAAAATAGGTGGCGTAGTTCAAAAGTCCATAGGATATCAAAAAAAACATGGAGACCACCGGCGCGATCAAATTGAGTTTCCCCAGGCCGATGGTGGCACAGGCGATCGCCCCTGCCAGTAAGACCCCCCGGCGAGGATTATTGGTTGTCCCCTCCCCTTTGGCAAAGGGCAGTAAAAAAGGAAAGATGCGGTCTGCTGCCAGGGACTGCAGAATCCTGGGGGCACCTAAAAAGGATGCCATGGCCGAAGAAAGGGTGGCGGCCACAACACCGGCGGTAATGATAACGTCAAAAGCCGCCACTTTTTTCATGGCGCCGTAATCGTTGATCATAATTTCCTGGGGGAGTGCCGCGCAGAATACAATTGCTGCAAAAAAATAGATGACGATTGAAACGCCCACCGCCAGAAACGTCCCAATATAAAGACTCTTTCCGGGATCTTTCAGATCGCCGGACATGCTGGCGCCCTGGGTAAAACCCGTCACCGCCGGAAAAAAGATCGCAAACAGCAACAGCCGCAATGATCTGGGACAAATGGCCTGCTAATACGGGTATGGGGAAGATCTCTGCCAGCACGTCCCCGAAGCCGATGCAGTAAAAGCCGATGGAGATGGCCTGGGCCAAAAAAAGGACGACCCCGATGGCGCCGCCGAACTCGAGCCCCAGTGTCCGGGAGATCAGATAGTAGACGCCGCCGCCCTTGACCTTAGTATTGGTGGCAATTGCTGAAAGGGAGATTGTTGTCAAAACCGAGATACAGTTGGCCAGAAGCAGTATAATCAAAGCATGTCCGAGGCCGGCGCTGCCTACCACATAGCCCAGACGCAGAAAAAGAATGATACCCAAAATGGTCAGAATGCTCGGCGTAAAAACGCCGGCAAAGGTACCCAGGGTGCCCTGCTGTTTTTTGGTGCCTTTATTTTGCTGGTGATTTCCGTCTTGCATAATCAATTCACCTTTCACGCATTCACCAAGCTTAAACCACAATGATTGTAAAGGTAAAGGGAAATATTAGGCGCCGGCGGTCGGAGAAATAGCAGCTACACGCAATTAGGGTCAAGCTCGGTTTGTCAGATATATCGCAGGTTTTCCGGCCGGCCGATATCCTGAAGGGATAGATGGATATATGCACGTTAAACTTTGTTTGTGCCTATCCGGGGTCCCGTCGCTTTTTCCTGTTTGACCACCGCATTTATATGATTTTACATTAATTTTTTATCCGACCTGCTCCGCTGTATTGGCGTTGCTTAAAATTAAGGGTGCGAAACTTTTGTAATAACTTTACTTCTCCGCATCATAGATGTTATTGTCAGTTCATATTGGACGATCAAATATTTTGTGGTTCCACTAAATACAGCGCAAAATTCAAATTTTTCGCTTATTTCACTTACCAAATTCAAACAAAGGGTTATTGATTTCATAAAAAAGCTATATCCGGATTATGCGGATTGGATGATTACGATTGCGTATCGTGTTGAATAGAGCCGCTTCAAATCCAGTATTTTTAAGATATATTTAAATCCGAACACGATGCAATTTTTTATACGTCAAAGTAGAAAAACGCGACATTTTCGCCGTGCAGACTTTGCGAAAATAGATCATGGCCGCCAGACTTCTGGCTTGACCACCATTTTAATTAAAGGAGGATACAAAATGAGACGAATAGCTCTATTAATCATGTTGACGGCATTTTTCGGCTTGGCTTTTCTGGTTGCATGCGGTGATCAAAAAGAGGCCGAAAAGTCTAAAACAGAAGTGACTTCAGCGAATGTAAAAAAAGCAGCAAAAGAAGCAATGGAAACTGCCAAAACCTACGCCCAGCAGCAAAAAGAAGAATATTTACAGCAGATAGAGGCCAAGATGAAAGAATACGACCAAGATATGCAGGAACTGCTGGCCAAAGCACAATCCGGAGCAACTGATCTGAAAGAGGAAAGCAAAGCACAATTTGATCAAAACATGGAAGAGTTGCGCGATAAGAAGCAGGCGGCCGCTAAGAAATTAAATGAAATAAATTCTGCAAGCGGCGAAGCCTGGAAGGACATTAAATCCGGAATGGATTCGGCAATGGACGAACTGAGCAAAGCGTTTGACCGGGCGCGTTCGCATTTCAAGTCATGAAGTCCGTCCACGAAAAGTATTACAATCGAATTCATCATCAGGCAAAAAAGGCTCTTTTTCCTGTTGGTTATATGTGAGAAAGATTCGGTTGCAAGAATTGGATAGCTCAATTTTTTGAAGTTTTGCCGGTTTACGTCTGAATCCCCGGCATCCATCAGTTGGAGGAGCAGCCATGCACAGCGTGGAGAATACTGGAGCCGGTGACCGGGTGCGAAGGTTCCTGGCACGGGCCTACTCACGGGCAGCGCTCCCTTACCTGCTGGCGGGGCTGCTTCTGATCGTCGCCATTGTTGTTGGCGGCCGCGAAATCGGACATCACATCAATGCAATCGAGTCATGGATCACGAAGCTTGGCCCGTGGGGCGTGCTCGCCTTCGTGGGACTGTTCACCCTGGCGACGTCGTTCCTGTTGCCCGACACCGTGCTGTGCATCATCGCGGGCGCTCTCTTCGGGCTGGGCTGGGGCGTCGCGGCGGTTATAGCGGGCAGTGTTCTGGCCGCGGCATTGCAGTTCGCGCTCTCGCACAAGCTCATGAGGGCACGGATCCAGCGGACGATAGCGGCAAAACCGTCGCTGGCTGCTATCCAACGCGCCGTCAGTCGTGACGAATTTCGCTTGCAGGTCCTCCTGCGCCTGACCCCGTTAAATCCTGCCACGATCAGTTATTTACTCGGCGCTGCCGGCGTCCGGTTCTCAGGGTTCCTGATTGCGTGCCTGGCGCTCACACCCAACTTGGCAATCGAGGTTTACTTCGGACACGTCGGCAAGTACGCAGCCCGGTTGGCCGGCAGCAATGCACGAACCGACCACCTGCACGATCTGGCGGTCATCGGCGGACTCGCAGTATGTGTCGCCGTAATGGTTCTAGTGTCGAGAATGGCCCGCAAGGCCGTCATGCAGGCCGTGGTTGAGACTGATATCGAGAAGGCCCAGTCCGAAAGCGATACTACATGAATCTCCATCTGATCAGTACATTTGTCCTTGGCGCGCACTGGCTCATCGTGGCGGGGTTGTCAATTCGGGTGATCATGAGGCGGCCACCCGTGGGTGTCTCATTGGCATGGCTGGCGGTGATCTCCAGCGCGCCCTTCGTCGGCGCTGTAGCGTACCTGCTTTTTGGCGAACGGCGACTTGGCAGGCTTAGGGCGGCGCGCATTGCCGCGAGCATCGGCATGGTGCAGCAATGGCAGGCCCATCAGCGGCATCAATACGACGCGGCGGCCATGCAAATCGAGGCGGCGGCGGAGCCTATCTACCGCCATGCCGAGCACGTCCTCGGTTTTCCGATCCTGACCGGCAACAACATCGAGTTGCTCGACAACTTCCAGTCGGTCTTCGACGCGATCGTGTCCGATATCGACGCTGCCCAGAGTAGATGCCACGTCTGCTTCTACATTTGGCACGAGGGTGGGCGTACTGACGAAGTCGTGGACGCGCTCGTGCGTGCTGCCCGGCGTGGCGTGCAGTGCAGAGCGTTGGCTGACTCGGTGGGAAGCAAGGCTTTTCTCGGAGGTGAATTGGCCCGCCGCCTGCGCCACGCGGGGGTGGAGCTTTCGGCGGCACTGCCCACGGGTCCATTGCGAACCCTCTTTATTAGAAGGGATCTGCGGAATCACCGCAAGATTGTCGTCATCGACGATCGCGTGGCCTATACCGGCAGTCAGAATCTCGTCGATCCCCGGTTCTTCAAGCAGGAATCGGGTGTTGGGGAATGGGTGGACGCCATCGCACGCATCACCGGTCCCTCCGCCGCCGCCCTCGACACGGTTTTCGGGCTGGACTGGTCGGTCGAAACCGGTCGTACATACGAACTGCCACTTGCAGCCGCTAATGGGTCTTTCTCGCTGGCCGGGTCAATGGTCCAAGTTGTGCCCTCCGGTCCGGATCTTCAACCGGAAGCGATTCATCAGTTGTTGCTGACGGCGATCTACGCAGCCCGCCGCGAACTGGTAATGACAACCCCCTACTTCGTCCCTGACGAATCCATGCTCACGGCCTTGCTTTCGGCTGCCCTGCGCGGAGTCGAGGTAACGTTGATCGTTCCGGCCCGCAACGACTCAGTGCTTGTACGCTATGCGAGCGTCACTCACTTTGATGATCTGATGTCCGCCGGGGTCAATATCGCACTGTTCAAAGGCGGTCTGCTGCACACCAAGAGCCTGACCATTGACGGCGCCATCAGCGTCTTCGGTTCCGTAAACCTCGACATGCGCAGCCTCTGGCTCAACTTCGAGATCTCACTGTTTGTATACGACGCGCCCTTCACAAGACAGTTGGGGGCGCTCCAGCAAACCTATATCAGAAACTCGGACCGACTCGAACTCGATGCGTGGCGACGACGCCCCGCCTGGCGAAAGTTCACGGAGAATACGTTCCGCTTGCTTGGTCCTCTGCTCTGATTCAGCCGGAGAGTTACAAAACGATCCGCGCGGATGCGAGTCATTTTGGGCCTCAAGCGTGACGTTATCCCACTTTTTGTTACGTTTTAATTGAGATAACACAGGTTTCAGGTCTGACTACATTATCACAATATCTTGTGCAGCCATATAATTGAAAAAGACAGGGAATTCTGTTACCTACTCACATTTTCGAATTCAGTTAAAAATTAGTGTAATGTTTCAAAGTGTGCTTCATAAACGTCTAATATTTGCCTTTCAAAATATCTTTTTTGGCGTTGTTATATTCTTCTCCAGTAATTATACTTTCTTTGTACGCTTTATCGAGATCAGTTAATTCTTGACCCAATATGGTCTGTTTGACTTTGACTTCGGCGCACCATAAAAATCAAAGGGTTGCAGCCCTGTTGCTGCAACCCTTTATTTTATGAATGTTAATCTGAATGGAGCGGTTTTTAGATTTATGTTACGGCAACTCGTTTAACCATGAACCGTCCTCGATCCAACGGGCTCTGAGTTCGTCCAGCTCACCTGACTCTTTCAAAGTATTTAGAAAGTTGTTTATCCAGTTAGTCAAATGGGAATCTCCGGCCGGTAATGCAATACCCAACGGTTCATAGGTAAAGGGTGTAATTATTGAAATTAAACCTTGGTCCGGGTGTCGGAAAAGAGAAACCAGACAAATCTGGTAATCCGCAACCAGGGCATGCACTTGATCCTGCAGAACCATTTCCACCGCATCATCATAATTTTTGGTTGTAATCAGTTGAGCCATGGGCATTAAATCTTTTACCAGTGTTTCACTGGTAGAGCCTTTCAACGCCACAAAACGCTTGTCAGACCGGTTCAGATCAGACGCTTCTTTGACCGAAGCAATGAATTTATCTTTCGTCAAAAACGCTTTGCCGGAAATGATATACGGCCCGGCAAAAGCGACCTTCAAATTGCGTTCCGGTGTGATGGTCATCCCGGAAATAACCATATCAACCTCACCCGCTTCCAGAGCCGGTAAGAGTTCCGAGAATGGTTTTTTCACGAGATTAAGCTCTACTCCCATGGCTGCGGCAAAATAGTGGGCCATATCCACCTCAAGACCCATGATTTCCCCTTTTTTGTCTGTCATATTCAAAGGCGGCATATTCCCGGCAGTTCCAACGACCAACTCTCCTCTTTTCAAAATCTTATGGATGGTCGGAGAGATTTTTTCAAAGCCCATCATATGTGCACATGCTGAGGTGAACACAAATACAAATAACAACACGAAAAACAACTTTACTCTTTTCATTTGGCCTCCTTTGTTTTAATTGAAGTGTTTACCGATCAGATCTGGTTTATATGAAGATGGGGCGGATAACCATCTTACCTGCCCATCTTCATAACTGTTAAATTATTAATAACTGAATCGGATTATTTAACCGGCGTCAATTCAACCCTTCGGTTTTTGGTACGGCCTTCTTTGGTGTCGTTGCTTGCGGCCGGCTTGGTCAACCCAAAACCCTTGGTGGTCAACCGCTCTGCTTCAACGCCC
>Ga0315535_1003077_pt1 | contig 10375 bp, 12 predicted proteins | sample SalMarSW160220MG_2_FD_203092 | JGI IMG/M metagenome (GOLD analysis project Ga0315535, IMG submission 203092) | Salt marsh sediment microbial communities from the Plum Island Ecosystem LTER, Massachusetts, United States - Salt Marsh Sediment SW1602-20 ...
CAATATCCTGCACATTTCACTATCCACGTGGTACAACTACATATATAAACTAGGCATCAAACGCCCAACTCTACCAAAGAAACCCAGGAATAGAACCGGGATACGAGCACGCCGGCCCCATGAGATCTGGCACGCTGACATTACCATTGTAAAATGCTTGAACGGAATGAAATACTATGTTTACCTGCTTATGGATAATTACTCCAGATTCATCCTGAACTACCGGGTATCGATAAGAGTTTCAGCAGAGATCCGGCTTGATAGCATCAGGAATGCATACCAGGACTATATCCATGAACCGGCAAATGATACGATACTCCTGGTGGATGGAGGCGCGGAAAACAACAATTACCCGGTGGATTCCTATATCCAATCAGATTGTGTCAGCCTTCAGAAACTCATTGCCGGGAAAGACATCCACTTTTCAAACTCAATGGTCGAGGCCCAGAACAAACTGATCAAATACTACTATCTGTTTAAGCATCCATTCCAAAATCTCGATGAATTGATAAAACTACTTGAATGGATAGTGAAAGACTACAACCACTGTCGTCCTCACCACTCATTGGGAGGATTGACCCCATTTGAATCACTCTCTGGCATAAATCTACCTCAAGAAAAATGGGGAAACCAAATAATAAAAGCCAGACAAGCCAGGATTAAGGAGAATACTGTAGAATCCTGTGGTATCTGTTGATATAGGTTTTGGAGATGCCCCTTCATTCAGGGATGAGGTTGAGCAGTAGTAATCTGGGAGATAAATCCTCTGATCAAATACACCAAAGGGAAGTGAAATCTAATGTTGCAATATTGCAACACCAAACTCCAAAATCACTTTGGGATTTGCTCTGCAATATTGCAACGCTTTATTCCAATTTCATCGTAGGATTTCCTGGGCAAAAAGATCAGTGGTGAAAGAATTTCTGGATGCCTTTATTACCAAGGATAAACTTAGGAAGTTGGCGGTATAAAAAAACCCGGCCATGCACCGGGTTTTGATTTTTAGTCTCTCGGGAACTTTTCTAATCCCATATTTTGATAGTTTTTCTGAAGTTGATAGACATATTCAGGATTACTATACTGCTGTTGTATTACAACGACGTCTGATCTAAATTTTGCGGGTAGCTTAGCCTTATGAGAGCAATAAACATATAAAGTATCCTGGCTTGTATTATAAAAAAGGGTTTCATCCCATGTGTAAACGAAATCCCTGTCAGCATTGGGTTTCCATCCCCGTTTCTTGTCTGGGGAGATGACAATCTCTTCATAATTCAGCCCACGAGCTTTGTGCTTCAAATAGATCTTTTCATGTAATGTTGGGAAATCGACCTCTTGTATAGTATACACACTAACCTCTTTCTTGAAAAATGTGCACCCAAATGAAATTGGTATTAGAATACCGCTAGCAAAAATAATTATCATATGCCTCATAACCTTCTATTTACGACCAGCATTAAATCCTGCAACAATCCTTCTCCCTGCATAAGGTATTTCTCCATAATAAGGAGCCCCCTGAGAATTGATTCCAGAGTGTACTGTCCCCGCCATCCTCATGTAAGTATTGAAAGAAATTGGTTTTCCTCTAAACTGCCCTGTCGCTCCATTTAAACCAGCTAAATAATTCCCGGCAGAGCGAGCTGTGGCATATCTACCGTTCAACATTTTCCCAGTTGCTGGCCCATAAGGAGAAAAAGCTGGCTTAGATTTTATATCAAAAGTCTTACCAGGCAAGGATCTTACGGCAACATCAGATAGCCCCATTGAGTTAGCAACATTATTCATAAATGATATGTCAAAATCCCAAGACTCTCCAAACATAATAGTCGCGCAACCTTGTATCGAAGTAAGGACCTCACCTGTTTCGTTATCATGGCCCCTAAACTCATCCCAATATTCCGTCTCTCCCATACTCTCGCCTCCACTTAGCCTATCAATCTCTACTTCGCTTTCATTTCCATCTTCATCGGTAACTGTTTTCGTTTGACCTTCGTGAGAGGCATATTCCTCAGGTAATTCACCGTGCCGATATACTGAATTGTCATCGTCATCATATACAGCAACGACTACTCCAGAAGAATCAGTATGTGTAGAGGTTCCATCTGGATCAATGAACTTAATGGGATTGTTCAGAACGTACTGATAGGGAGATTGAGTAAAATAGTCTTCTGCCAATGGATCTTGCACATGCCACCTCCCCAACGCCGGGTCATACATCCTGGCACCATAGTCGTACCAGTCCAGATTCACACCCCCGAGCTGCTCGTCCTGGAGCTCTTTGCCGTTGTAGAGGTACTTGTTCTCACTTAGGCGTTATTTTGACACTATATCAGGATGTTATATATCCTGCGGCCTACCTGCTTTGTAAAATGTTTCAAAGAACGATTCTGAAAGATACTTATTTCAGTTGAAGAGAAAAACCCGGAGCGTGGCCGCAATATTGTTTGATATCTTCTATCGCCTTATTATTCTCCGAGAACAACTTTTTATTCCATACTGGATGCCCTTGTTGCCAAAAAGAGAATGAAGGATACATTATCTAGCGCTATAGACCTTGCTTCCTAGGTCACTCGACTACAAAATCATCGAATACAATAAACTGTTGCTTTCGATCGCTACCCGGAAGCTTTAGGAAAACGGATCCCACTAGAAAATGATATCCAGATTCTTGGGGAGACAATGAAAATGCAAGACGATTCTTCCCATGGTTCAGATAATGTTTTAAGCCTGTCTGATCGCCTGATAAAGCTTCAAATGTATCAAGCCCGCCAAGCCATAAATCAAAACTTATACTGTCAGCAAAACGATAATTACCAATAATTTCTACTCTCACACTATCTTGATTTGATATTCTGTCACTGATTTCCATGATAAAATAGGTACTATACCTATTGTCGATTTCCTTAGTGTCAGATCTAAAGAAATAATTCCCCACGGTATGATAATCAGTGCCAGTACCACTAATCCGATATTGTGTTCCTGCATATTTGATATTTTCATTCGAAAACACAACTGAGTCGCCTTTCTCTTCTGTTGTTTGATCTGCAGAATAGAGCTTCGTATACTTTGATAAATGGTAGTCGTAGCTATCATAAGCAATTAGCTGACCATTGTAGAACAGACCTTTTCTGCTCAAATTGCCATCTTTAAAATGCCGAGCTACACCATGCTCCTGATCATCAACATACATCGTATGATACATTTCCCCATTTTGAAAAAAGGACTCTTCTTCGATATATCCAATATACTTTGAGTAATGCCGCACTATGCTATCTCCATTTGAACTAACCTCATAGCAAGAACCGGTAAGCTCTCCGTTCTCATCAAAATAAGTTTTGCTGGTAATTAAACCTTCCTCTGAAAATTTCTCGATGAGATATGGATTACTGCTATTCCGTTTGGTGTAAGAAATAGAAGACAAGTTCCCATTCTCAAAATACTCCTTCTCTGTTGAAACGCAGGATGTCGATACAATAAAGAAAGATATCCAAATATATCTTAGTAAACCTCTACTTTTCATAGCTCGTACGTGTTTCTCCTTGATTATTTATAACTACTGAATCAACAGCGCCATAAGTGATATAGTAATCCATTCTAAGAGTGGTGTCTCCTACTGATGCAGGATCCCCATGTATATTCTTAGTAGCATTACTCCATCCAGGTGGCACTCGTAACGAATCCGTTTTTGTATAGGATTTAACTATTGTTTTGTTAGCAGGACTTGCTGCTTTAGATGAACCGGTGGCCTTCTCATATATATCTTTATCAGAGGTCTTCTTGTCTTTAAAGATCTTCTCATAATTCGGATTATCTCTAGATATCACATTCTGGTTACCATATGGCTCTTCACTTTCATACCAGTCCATATCTACACCATCGTCAACGACAGTCTCTTTGTATGGTTCAGGATCCCCCATTAGTCCATACTCTAATCGCCATAAGAACCACATAACACCATCCCACCAAGTACCATTATCTGCCGAAGGGTTTGAGGTTGGACTAACATCAACACCTGGTAAAGGTACTGGTAATGGATTTCCATTTGGATCAGTCGGTATTGTATCAAGTCCAAAAGGATCAGTATACCTAATAGGGTTATTGAATACATAATGATAGGGATTCACATCAAAGTGATATTCCGCTAATGGATCCGGCACATGCCACCGTCCCAACGCGGGATCATAGAACCTGGCTCCATAGTCGTACCAGTCCAGATTCACGCCCCCGAGCTGCTCGTCCTGAAGTTCTTTGCCATTGTATAGGTACTTGTTTGCACTATGCGTAGTTTTCAGCACTATATCAAGATGTTATACAATCCATCGCCACCCATTGACCAAATATAGTTTCAAAGAACGATGCTGAAAGATACTTTTTTCAGTTGAAGAGAAAAACCCGGTCTTTCGCCGGGTTTTGCTGTTGATCTAACTAAATAGATTCTAATATTTATTTATTGCAGTCTTCAAAGATCGCAATATCTCAGATTTCAATTTATCATCAATATTGGCTTCTTCAACTATCTTATAAAGACCTTTAACATCAACAATATCATTTATTGGGCTTGATAGTTCTTCTAGTATTACTTCCTTATTTATTTCTTCATTCGTCAGGTTTTTTGCAACCTTTTCTGGATATTTTTCAATAAGTTGAAACAGTACTTCATTACTAAATTCTCCAAATTCGGCATTGTTGCTACATTCTTCGTCAAATGTGTATAAGAATAGATAAATAAGATCATCTGAAATATTATCAAGATTTTCTTCCGTCTCCAGTACTATTCTACTATCACATTTTTTTTTCTTCCTATTTTCACTTTCTATCTCAGATTCATGAGTTTCTGGTTGCTGCATTGCGGTCTGTTCGGTAGTTCCTTTCTCTTTTGAGATTTCATTCACTTTCTGCTCACTACTCACATTATTACAACCTATCAAGATAAAACAAAAGCAAGCAATAATAAATACTTTCATGACTGCATATATTTAGTAATCTCGCACATATACATCCCTGACAGGATCATATGTTGCACCATTTTGTTTAGCTTTTAAATTATTATATGTGATATTACTGTTTTTGTTTCCTTTATAAATATACATCATACCCGATGATTTACCTGTAGTTCCTGTATAAGTTTTAGAAACGCCATCTGTCGTCCTCGTTATAGTTCCACTCCAATCAAAATGGCCTAGAACTGCTGTATTATCAGCAGGAGCCCATGTTACACAAGCTTGCGATCCACTACTATTGTAATTTCCATTGTCACTAGCTCCTTTATGTCCATTCTCTCCTACAATATTAACAGCTTTCCCATCAGGATCTGTTCCTGAGGCGGTCCTTGTTTTTGCATTATCATAGATATTAAGGCCTTTTCTGCTACTAGTTTTATGACCATACTTGTTATCCCAGCTATATGCTCCACTATTAATAGTATTATACTCAGTACTGTTATCTGTATTAGAGTTTGAATTAGGATAAGTTCTCGCTCTATACGAATCACTAACTTCACCGTCAGATTCAATCATTATCTCAGCAGTATAGGTAGTACCAGGAGTCCCATTATCAGCAGGCCTCTCTGCTTGATCAAAAATGTAAATAGTCGTATCAAGTCCGAATGGATCAATGAATAGAATTGGGTTATTAAAAGTGTAGTGATATGGGTTGTAATCTGGATGATTTTCTGCCATCGGATCAGGTACATGCCACCGCCCTAGAGCTGGATCATAGAACCTTGCCCCATAGTCGTACCAGTCCAGATTCACGCCACCAAGCTGCTCATCTTGAAGTTCTTTCCCATTGTATAGGTACTTATTCTCACTGAGCGTTGTTTTCAACACTATATCAGGAAGTTATATATTCTGGACCTCCTTGCTTTGGATATTGTTTCAAAGAACGATTCTGAAAGATACTTAATTCAATTGAAGAGAGAAACCCGACACTAAGCCGGGCTCCTTTATCACTTATAATTGCAATCTTTGCAATATTCTTTTACAACACTTTCGGTTATTTTCAATTCAGAATAGGGTATACCATATCCAGTATTAAGGATTTTAAAATACTTAATGGTATCACTCCTAGATTGCAGATTATTATAAATCCAGCTATGAGCCTCATACTTTTTATCAGTACTGAGATAGCTAATCATAATAATCCGTTGCGTTACAGGGATACTTTTTAAATAGGCAGAGAGATAATAATATTTTTTGGCGTTTTCATTTTGTGTTTCCCAATACTCCTCAATATATGGCTCGTCTATATCATCAAAAGTCTTATTCTCTGGATGATAGAATAGAAAATGTTTGTATATGTAAGCTGAGTCACAGCTAGACACTTCCTGGCCAATTGCTACAAGAGAAAGGAAACAAAACGTTATAATCGCAATATATTTTTTCATAATATTCTCTTTAAAACTCATCTATTCTATAAGGAACTCTATATGGATTTCCATGTCTAACTGTTTGACCGCTTTTTTGCATTAGCATTACTGGTCTCGGCTCAATGATCATTCTCACAGGTTGGGTATTATCGTTTAAATCAGGTATAGCATCTATAATAGGCTTTACCCCTCCATTGGAACCACTTTGAAAAGTAGTTAAACAACCCTTGCTGAATCTTGGATCCCAACCATGTATTGCAATACCTGACCTTTGTCCATCGGGGCCATCAATAGTTCGGCTACCATTCTCATCCCCAATATATAACTGAAACTTACCTCCCCCATTATCACCATTTGTTCCGCTTAAGAACATATAGTAAACTCCAGGAGGTGCCTCGTTATTTGTTCCGTATCTGTCTTCTGAATGATTGATTGTAACAGTATTCCCATCTGCATCTTTCGTTTGCATGTATTGTGCATCTCGACCAACATGAGTAGTAAAATTGGCATTAGGCAAATTACCATCAGCTTTAAGTTGGTTATACTGATCAAAGGTCATATTTTCATATACAGATAGTTGATACCCCTGATATTCATCTTGTCCATTTGTAGTTTCCATTGTCTGCGTTTCCGTGCCTGAAACAACTACTACGGAAGTATCTCCATTGATGTCAATATATCGTATAGGATTATTTACCGCATAATGGTAAGGAGAGAAGTCGTAGTATTTTTCAGCGAACCTATCCTGGGTGTGGAACCTCCCTAAAGCAGGGTCGTAAAAGCGTGCACCGTAGTCGTACCAATCGAGATTCACACCACCCAATTGTTCATCCTGGATTTCTTTGCCATTATACAGGTACTTGTGTGCACTGAGCACCGTTTTTGCCCCACTATCAGCTTCTTACATCCTTTCCAGTCAGTTCAGCTTCTTCAAAGAACCGTTTTTAAATATTCTTAGCAGTAAACCCGAAATGCTATACCATATCATCGTTAGTTCTAAAAGTCTTAAAAAACAATATGCTTGGGAAAATCCACCTTCGTTTATTCACTTCTATATTGGGGAATATTTTATCAAGTTTGTATTTTAAAAGATTTGTAAAGAAGAGCTCTTCACCATTTTGAAGCAATAGCCGCGCAAAACAAAATGTTGAAGCTGGAAACCAAGCGAAGTTTCCTATCTCCCCAATCACATCAAATTGTTTAACCTCCTGGAATTTAATCTCTTTTTCGACCCCTTGCTTAGTATAAATAAGTACTCCCTTATCATTAAAAACTCTTATTATAACATCTTTATCTTTAAGGTAATACTCAAGATATATAATTAGTGCAGGGATAACCATAAACAGATAAAACCCAAATGCATATCCCAACATTCCATCTTCGAAATACTCAAATCCATTTCTCCAGAGGATGACTAAACATATTATTATAAAAACTACAGTATATAATCCTAGACTATTGATTAAAGCATACCAGTGAGATCTTTGTGTTATTCGATATTCCATTAAAATCCAAGATTATAGAGGCTATTCCAATTAGCAGGGTTAAAATTACTATTCATCCATGGCCATAATTCACCATGAAATTTTTTTAATCCTCTATAGCCTAGATATAGATGCATTCCAATCGCAGAGCCCATTACTGCACCAGTTACACCAGAAATAGATAATCCAACAATTTCTGCAACTCCAGTTGTTGTAGTATTAATTGCGAAGGTTTCACCACTTATCTTTCCATTTCTGTATCGAATAATGTCTCCACCAATTGAAAGACCAACCAAAGTTGAGCCGGTAAATCTCATGGAATTCCCTGCGATGCCAAGCTCTGTAGCATGTTTAGAGATATTCTTTGCCACACTCCTCAATGCTGGAGTCGTATATTTACCAGTAGCATAAAACCTATTATAAGCACTTACACCTGCAATTGCCACTGCTTTGCCATCTTTCGTTATTAAAACTGTCGCATACCTACCTGATCCTTTTGCAATTTCAACTAAAGCCAGTCCTACTACCTCAAGAGAACCCCCGAAATCGTCAAAACTGGAATCAGCTTTCCCACCTTTCTTTTTAAAATCACCCTTCTGATTCTGATTACTTCTATTTTGTTTTTTCTGGTTATCACCATGCCCCATTTCCATAAGTTCATTAGCCATATCCATGCTAACTGGAACACCTTCCACAGTATAATTTACTGCTCCTCCAACACCAATCGGACTCATTCCTAAAAAGTCAATATTGCCAATAGGGTTGTTTGCTGCATAGGCATATGGACTTTGGAAACTGAAAGATTCTGAAAGTGGATCCATGGTACCGAACCTCCCCAGCGCCGGGTCATAGAACCTGGCCCCATAGTCGTACCAGTCCAGGTTTACGCCCCCGAGGTCATCGTCTTGTAGCTCTTTGCCGTTGTAGAGGTACTTGTTCTCACTGTGCGTTGTTTTCAGCACTATATCAGGAACTTATATGTCTTACGATCTCCTAGATTACATATTTTGTTTCAAAGAACGAGTGCTGAAGATACTTCTTTTAGTTAAAGAGAAATTCTGATGTAGTGCCGGGTTTCTTTGGTGTTTAAAATTAGCACTACACTAAATATTTTGAATCGATTTTAATATTCCAAATCCACATTTTTCCATCTTTTCAATTTCGTCAGTTTGCTCAAGAAGAATTACATAAAGTAAGTCTCCATCCAAATCGGATAGTGCATAGAACACGCTATATGTTGCGAATGAAAACTCTAGCTTAAACACTTCATAATAGTAATCATTACCATGATAGTTGAATGTACTTGAAGTAAAGATATTACGAAAAGGGTAAGTTTCGGTAAATATACCAGAAAGTTGATCGAAATATCCTCTGCATTGTTTTTCTATGTTTTCCACTTGGGCATTAACTATTATCGATGAGAAGTAACTACCATTACCACTTGAATACTTACCTTCTTTTGTGTCAAAATCAAATAAGGGAACCAGGTACTGGGGAAGAGAATCATATTCCTTTAGTTCAGTCATGCCAGAAGGAACACTAATTGTCATTCCGTTACTAAATTGAAATTTTTTATCCGCTATATTATTACTGCATGCCATTAGAGCAAGGGACAGTAGAGTGGAGATAAGTAAAATCCTCATAGTTTTATTATTTTGTGTATCTGTATTCTCCTGTTTTCGTGCCATCCTCATAATACTCCCACCGAATAGTATCTCCTTCATGAAATGGACCATGTGCTTTCCCGTCTTTGTCATAGGCGAGGCGAGCCTTTGGATAACCGGGAAGACTAGCACTACGGATTATAGGTAGACTATCACGACCTTGTTGTTTTACTCGTTCCTCCAAATGAGAAACCGTTTCTCCCGTACCTGTAGTTTCAGGACCTAGTCCGGAATTTTCCTCCTTTATTTTCTTATCCGAAGTCTTTTTTCGACTCATGAGTTTAGAAATTCTTTTTAAGAAATTCGGAATACTAAGTCCTGTTCTACCGGGAAATGGTCCTGGGATTCTTTGTGCAAACCAGAGATCCATACTCTCACTTTGCCCATCTACTTGGTAGGCGCGATGTTTCTCAAAACCACCTCCATTTGAACTTGTATATTCAGTTCCTCCTTCAGTCCAGTAAACTCCACTACTATTATGATCAGTAAAATAGACTATTGTAACTTCTGGATAAATAGGAGCAATCTGACCTGCAGTGTCAAGGCCAAAGGGATCAATGAATCTCATAGGGTTATTGAAAACGTAGTGATAGGGGGTCATATTGAAATGATATTCAGCCAGTGGATCTGGTACATGCCACCTCCCCAGTGCGGGGTCATACATGCGCGCCCCGTAGTCGTACCAGTCCAGGTTCACAGAGCCCAGCAATTCATCTTGGAGTTCTTTGCCATTGTAGAGGTACTTATTCTCACTGGGCATCATTTTACCCCCTCTATCAACTCCTTACACCTTCTCAAGCTGGTGCCGCATATTCAAAGAACGCATTTTAAAGATATCCATTTTTCTTTTCAAATGAAGATTT
>Ga0315535_1003079_pt1 | contig 10368 bp, 6 predicted proteins | sample SalMarSW160220MG_2_FD_203092 | JGI IMG/M metagenome (GOLD analysis project Ga0315535, IMG submission 203092) | Salt marsh sediment microbial communities from the Plum Island Ecosystem LTER, Massachusetts, United States - Salt Marsh Sediment SW1602-20 ...
AAAAGACGATCTGTCCTTATTGCAGCTGTGGGTGTGGAATCTATCTAGTTATTGAAGATGGAAAGATCATCGGTCAAGAACCCCAGAATAACCACCCAGTGAACGAAGGTGGAAATTGTCCCAAAGGACGGAATGCATATCAATTTCTCTATGCTGAGGACCGGCTGAAGACCCCAATGATTCGGAAAGATGGCAGGCTGGTTGCATGTAGCTGGGATGAAGCTCTTGATCTCATTGCAGAGAAGCTTAAGAAAGCAGAACCGGACGAGTTCGGAATGTTAGCTTCAGGAAAGAATACAAATGAAGATGCTTACGTCATCCAGAAGTTCACTCGTCTCGTCATGGGAACGAACAATGTGGAGTACTGTGGTCGACTTTGCCATTCTTCGACAGCTGCTGGACTTGGACCAACAGTAGGTTCTGGAGTCATGCCAATCTCCCAATTAGATTTAGAAAATGTCGACTGCATTTTCCTTGTGGGTATCAACCTGAAAGAAACTTTTCCACTAATGTACAAGAGAGCACTTCGAGCAAAGAAGAAGGGTGCAAAGGTGATTGTAATGGATCCGAGGAATAGCCTTACAGCTAGAGAGCTCAGTGATGTTCATCTTCGGGTCAACTCTGGAACCGATGTTGCAGTCATCAATGCCTTGATGAAGATCATCCTCGAAGAAGGACTTGAGAATAAGAGATTCATAGAGACCAGAACAAGTGGCATCAATGCACTACGAGAGCATCTTGCTGCAATGGATCTCAAAGAGTTAGTGAAGATCTGTGGAGTGCCACTCAATACGTTGAAGAAAGCCGCTAAGATTTTTGCAAATGCAAAGAACGGATCAGTATTATACAATCAAGGATTAAACCAGCATATCACTGGAGCTGATGGAATTAAGGCACTTGCATCATTAGCACTTATCTGTGGCCAATATGGTCGACCGGGAACTGGTCTAAGTCCTACGCGTGGTCAGATTAACGGTGAGGGTACTGGAGACATGGGCTGTCTAAATGTGTTCTATCCAGGATTCCAAAAAGTAGGAACGCCTGCAGAACCTCACAAGAAGTTTGCAGAATACTGGGGTGTTGAGAACCTTCCTGATAAGCCCGGTTTACCTTATACAAAGATGATTCAACAAACCAAATACATGTGGATTATTGGAACCAACCCGATGGTAGCAGCTCCTGATACTACTAATGTGAAGAAAGACCTTCAATCGAAGGAACTACTGATTGTTCAAGACATCTTTCTAACCGAAACAGCTGAGCTTGCTGATGTTGTATTACCTGTCAGTACATGGGTTGAACGTGAAGGTGTCCACGCCTATGTTGATAGGCGAGTCCAGAAAATTAACAAGTTAATCGACGCTCCTGGCGATGTTAAGAATGATTGGTGGATAATAACGCAAATAGCAGAACGTATGGGTTTCAAGGATAAGTTTGACTTTTCATCTCCGAGAGAGATTTTCGAAGAAATCCGCCGAGTTGTACCTCCTTACAAAGGAATTACTTATGAACGCTTAGAAGCAACTCTTGGAGGCATTCAATGGCCATGTCCGAATGAGGAGCATCCGGGTACGAGTACGTTCTTCACTGAGAAATTCAATACGCCTAATGGACTCGGTCATCTTCAGGTCGTGAATTATATTCCGCCAGCTGAACTACCTGACAAAGACTATCCCTATGTTTTGACAACTGGAAGAACAATATTTCATTATCACACGGGAACGATGAGTCGTAGAACTCCGAAATTGGATGCTGAGATTGGTGGAGCATTTGTGCAGGTTAATCCGAATGATGCGACATTGCAGGATATAAAGAATGGTTCACTGGTCACTCTTACGACTCGGCGTGGAAGTGTCCAAGCAAAAGCTCGGGTGACTACTGATGTACCGGAAGGACTTGTCTTTCTTCCATTCCATTTTAGTGAGGCTTGTGCAAACAAGATAACTAACCCGGTTCTTGATCCTGCATGTGGAATGCCCGAATACAAGGTCTGTGCTGTAAAGATGGAGGTATCTAAATGAGTAACACAATGTACATAGCTCGCTCTTTAGATGAGAGTCTTTTCGAAAAAGCAGAGTCCGGAGGTGCAATATCCTCCATTCTCAAGTGTGCTCTGAATACCAAACAGATTGATGGTGTAGTCACGGTCAGAACTAAGACTAAAGGTGATAGATTTTCAGGAATTCCTGTTCTAATCACAAATCCTGATGATCTCAACGATACTGCAGGATCTCTACATTGCTCAGTCCCAAACGTAGTTCGATTCCTAAAAGAATACCTTGATGGTGGTTTTTCAAAGAAGTTAGCGGTGGTTGGAAAACCTTGTGATATCAGAGCAATTATCGAACTTCAGAAAAGATATCAAACCGAAATAGATGACATTATTCTGGTAGGAGTCAATTGTACAGGTACCATCTCTCCTGCAACTGCTCGGGAAATGTACAGCAAAGAGTTCAAGGTCGACCCAAATGATGTTATTCGTGAAGACATTGATGATGGTAAACTTACAATCACTCTAAAAAATGGTAAGCGCATTACGAAAGATTTACTCAATCTTGAGAAGAAAGGACTTGGTAGACGTAATAACTGTCAAAGATGTGAAATCAACATTCCGACCTTTGCCGATATGGCATGTGGCAAGTGGGGCACTGAAACTGAAGAAAAGCCTGGAACATTCATCGAAGTATATTCAGTAAAAGGGAGGTCTCTTGTCGAGGAAGCTATCTCAAATGGTTATATCGAAATTGACAAGCCTACAAAGGAAAGTATAGCAACCAGACAGGAGAAGGATAGGATTGAAACCGAGCATGCATTCGCGCAGAGGGCAATTGATTTCGATCCTATCATGGCAATGAGTTACCAAGATCGTTTAGCATACTGGGTTAAGGAATTTGAGAAGTGCATCAAATGCTATGGCTGCAGAGATGCTTGCCCAATTTGCTATTGTGAAATCTGTCTATTAGAGGCGAACAGAGACTTTCTTGAAGCTGGCGTGATACCACCTAATGCCTTGTTTCCTTTGACGAGATTAGCACATGTTGCAGATTCTTGTGTGAACTGTGGGCAATGTCAAGATGCTTGCCCGATGGAACTTCCATTGTCTCTACTATTCTCTCTTCAGAATGCTAGGTTAAGTAAAGTGTTTGATTACATATCTGGCACAGACATCAAGCAAGGTCCCCCATTAAACACAGCAATGGTAGAGGAAATGCAGATTGATGATGTGTTCCTCGATGTATCAACACTAATGAAGAAAATCAAGAAGTAATGATACTTGAAGGAAGTGCGATTGTCGCACTTCTTCTCCTTTTTCAGGTTCGTGTATTCCAATCCCATTTGAACTTCTTTCCACTATGGATGGCCCAATTATTGGGACATTTTTCTATACCTTAGTTGCAAAAGAACAACAATAGTAACTAGAGAAAAAATTCCTACCGGTAATAGGATAGCACTCAATGATATCAAACCGTGGTCTATCCCATCCGGCACATCAATAGTAGTGGTTATAGTATCAGTTGTGTTGGTTGATTGTGTCATGGTTCTAGGCGGTCCTATAATTGATTTCAGAATAAAGTCAAAATATAACTCTTGATGAGGATGATATTCCATTCCATGAATTGAAGCAGTGAAGATAACTACTAAGTCTTCCTCTGGTGAGACCATGATTCGTTGACCCATTGAACCTAAAGCTTGGTACACATTCATAGCTGGGTTTAACCACCAGAAGTATCCGTAGTAATCGTATGGTGGTAGACTAAAATGGTAATCCGTTGAGTCTAGTACCCAATCATTCGAGATAACTTGTTCGCCGTCCCATGTACCACCATTCAGGAATAAGTATCCAAAACGGGCCATATCTCTCGGTTTCAGATACAATCCTCCGCCAGCTTCAAAGATACCGTTCCATGTTCTTAACCAGACTGCACCTGAAATTCCAATTGGATTAAAGAGATATTCTTGTGCAAAATCCATTAGTGTCAAATTGGACATTTCTTCGATCAATACTCCTAGAAGCATCGCTGCTCCTCCATTATACACCCATTCCTCACCAGGCTCAGCTACCATAGGGAGATTGAGGAAGAAATCGACAGCATCATCACTTGTGACCATTGCAGCAAGACTATTATGAACTATATCATTGTACGGATACGACCATTCATCCCACTCGACTCCAGCTGTCATTGTGAGAAGATGTTTGACTGACATGTGTTCTTTTCGTTCATCCACATTTGTTACATTGTGATTGCTAAACAAATCTAGAATAGTTGCATCTAAACTTGGAATGAACCCTTCTTGGATTGCAATACCAACTAGGGCTGAAGTGAAGCTCTTGGTCACTGATTGAAGTGTGTGATAATCATCCATCTCAAATTCTGGATTCTGGTATTTCTCGTAAACGATATATCCTCCGCGAACAAGTATGATAGAATCGATTGGCCAGTCATTTGAATCGATGTATGGAAGCATCTCATTCAGTAGTGTCGAATTCATTCCTTGCTCCTCAGGAGTACAAATTCTCCATTCATCTGTAGGAAAATATTCACGTAGAACATCTTGATATCCGAAGGGATGATTTGCTAATACAAAATCTCTTGCAGATTCCAAACTTTCTCCTCCCCGTGCTTCTCCAAGATGATTTGAAAATATGGATGCACAAAGGATTGTAATGCAAAGAAACACAAAGAATTTCGATTTCATACACATGCGCATCAACCTACAGACTACTTGGTTGTCACGAATTACAGAGTTTCACAATTAAAGAATTATTACCTCAGCAAACAATAACATATAGGGAGGCTTTTCGAGCAATTTCAATGGTTGTTTGGATGGCAGAGATGAAGACAGACGTTGTCTTGAAAGAGATTGAAGGGCGAATCATAAGTTGCCTAGACCTTCCTTGGCTGACCAACTACACTGACTTTGGGAGTCATAGACCTGACGGTCCTCCTGAAGGGTCAATTAGTTTTCAAGAGATTGGGAAATGGCTTGTGATAGTTGTGATCTACAGGTGGGAAGGAACTACTATGGATCAGTCCACCGATAGGTTAAGTGGAGACCCCTACTATTGTGTTGTAAGATACGATTGGACTGGACTTATCGAAACCGCACCTTCCAAAGTCAACACAATAGCTGAATTGGATGAGTGGGCTATTTATTCATTGAAGTATGTTCGTGAGAACACCGATGCTGGAGTCTGGGGGACACATGAAGGATCATATGTTGAAGGATTCACGAAAGACGGCAAAGTCACTCTTCGTAACCAAAAAGGACGCTATGAGGATGTAGATCCTGGAACAGAGGGTGAATTAAGAGAACTTCAATTAGAGGACTAGACTCAGAACTCAGCCTTGATTTTCTCAACAAGTGCTTTGCTCTCAGCTGAGTCCGCTACCTTTCTTCTTATTATTCACGAATATGTGAAAGTTATGTTCTACTGTAATTAGTATTCATCAAAAAAAAAAGAAAATAAAGTAATGGTTCGAGATGAGCCATTACTTTCTATATGTTACTTCTTACGAAAGATTAATGCAGCTACGACTAAGCCTACTACTAAACAACCACCACCAATCAAAGCGACAGTCAAGATGTCAAAACCAGCAGGTGCTACTGGTGTCGTCGTTGTAGATGTCGTTCCTGTCGTTGTTGTTGTTGTCGTCGTTGTAGGTGCGAAACCACCTGGAACATATGGTACACCATTCCACATAGATGCAACTGGTGGTGCTACTGTGGAATAGTTGAGGGTTTGAACCAAATCCGCAATGACGAGGTTCTCTGTTTCAGAACCACTTCGTGTATCATTTATAGCTGTTGCGATATACATCTCTGCAAGCCCTTGGTGGTCAGCAGGCCTCAAGTATGTTGGGCCCTTCGGGCAGTTTATGGTTATACCGCTTTCCAGATAATTGATCATCAAGTCCGTATCCAGATTCGTAACTTCATTAGTTGCATCTACCAAGAATTGCGCTGTGGCAAATGCACTTGCAGTAAATAGCTCAGGAACTCTATATTGTAGTCCATATTGTCCGTTTGGCCTAATGTTTCTAGCTATATGTTCAGCCACCATCCAGTCATTAACTGTGTTGTTTGGCAGTTCATAGCCGTATACACAAAGACCAGTGGAACCAATGTAGGTGGCTGGAGGTGTCAAACTTGCCTCAATGGCGTTCATTGAAAGGATATCGATACATGCTCCAGCAATATCCATGTCGGCTGCAAGATTCTGTGTTGCCATATCATTGTATAAATATGCGAAATTTCCAGCCCAAATGATAAACAAGTACTCAATATCATTTACTACATTAGCAGCTTTAAGAGCATCAATCTCTTGAGTGAAATCAGTATCCGCAAGACTCGCATATACAGAGCTAATTACTACTCCACCCTTATCCTCAATGACAGAAGTCATTGAAGCAACACCACTGTATCCAAAGGAATAATCAGCTGCAAGAAATGCAAATTTGGTATATCCGAGTGTGTCCATGGCATATGTAACACCTGCATAGGCATCATGCCAATTGTTTCTAGCAATTCGGAAGAGGTATGGATTAAATCCATCTTCAGTTATCTCAGAAGCAGCAGCTGGCGTTACAAAAAATATCTTCTCATAATCTTCGGCAATAGGGGCTATTGCTGCGGCAACTGCACTTGAAGTTGCTCCGACGAGAATATCAATACCATCTGTTTCGATAGCTGTGGTTGCTGCTGTTGCTGCATCTACCACTGAACCTTTCGTATCATAATAATGAAGCTCATAGGGTCGACCAGCTTCAGTCTTATTTTCATTGTCATATCCCATCATCGTAGTTGCATATATCATTCCCAATTCAAAGCCTTGTCTTGTCCATGGTCCATATGCTGTCAGACCTGCTGTTTCAGGTGTAAAAATTCCAATCTTAATTGGTGTTGTCTGTGCAGTAGTTTCTGCAACGGCAGGTTGAACCAAGAAACAAGGTAAGAAGACGGAAACGAATAATATCAACGAAAGAGATAGAGATAATATCCTATTTTTTTTCAACTTCTTTCCTCCTTATAACAGTACTATAGAAGTATACCGTTAAAGTCAGAACATAGAATGTTCTACGTCCAACATTAACTATAGGATTTCCTTCTATATATCTCTTGAGTAAATTGGAATAATACCCAAGAATCAGTAATCTCTAATGTGTTTTCTATGGGTATGTTTGCTCAAGAATCCTAGAACTATACTATTGAAATGCTCGGGTTTTTCAAATGTCACAGCATGTCCTGAGTCATGAACAACGAACATTTCCGAATTAGGTATTTTGTCATGAATCAACTTGGAATATGGAAACACTGGTTTTAGTATATCCATATCCCCTCCTAATACACAAGTAGGAATCTTGATTTGCGGCAATTCGTCTGTAATATCTAACTTGAGAAAAGCATCTATCAATTGCACAAGTGGAGGATAATCTAGTTGAGCATATCGTACCTTAGCTTGTTCCAAAATTGCAGTATTCTCTCGAATGAAAGTCTCTCCAAAATTCAGAGGTACAGTTGCATGATAAAATAAATTGGGGTCTCTAAGATCACACGCATATCTCCATAATTGACACATCTCATTGAGTAATGGCCCCACAGACGAAACAGCACTACAAACAACTAGGCTTTTCAGCATATCCGGATATTTCAACGCAAAAACTAAGCCGAGTTCAGCTCCATAGCTAATTCCAACATGATGAGCTTTGGATATTCCTAGTTCATCAAGAAGCGCTTTTTGATCCTCAACGTGAATCTCGAAGGAATAAGGACCATCTGGTTTGTCGCTCTGTCCTTGCCCTCGCATATCATAGAGAATAACTTGGTACTCTTTGGAGAAAACAGGGACTTGATGAACCCAACCCAATGTGTTCGAGAAAACTCCATTACCAAAGATAACAGATTCCCCCTCGCCATGAATTTCATAATAGATGTTTATTCCATTTACTTTTCTGACTGGCATGGTTATTTCTCCTCTTCTCCAAAATCCTTTCTTAATTCCCGCTTCAGGATTTTACCTGCTCCTGAGATGTAAGGAGTGAAGCTATCTATAAAACGCACTGATTTGGGTATCTTGAACTTGGCTAATTTTCCTTCACAATAGCTGATTATTTCTTCCTCCGAGGCTTTTTGTCCCACCTTCAACACAACAATAGCACGTCCTACTTCACCCCATTTGGAATCGGGTACTCCGATTACCTGCACCTGAGCGATCTTTGGATACTGTTCCAAGAGCTTCTCAATTTCTCTGGGATAGATATTCTCCCCACCTGAGATGAACATGTCCTTCACTCGGTCTACTACATAGTAATATCCATCATCATCAAAATACACCATATCCCCTGTGCTAAACCAACCGCCTTTATTCAAGAGTGTCCTATTCAACTCTGGTCGGTTCCAGTAACCGATAGTCACAGTGGGTCCTCTAAATAGAAGTTCACCTACCTCGTTTGCACTGCAATCTTTTCCAGTTTCTGGGTCAACTACTTTTGCATCTATGAAGAAATTTGGAGTTCCGATACTTCCAATCTTTCGTTCAGCATCCCATGAGTCTAAAGCAAAACACCCTGGTCCAACTTCTGTCATCCCAAAGCCTTGCTTGAATTTGACATCATGGATTTCTTTGTACGTCTTGATGATGTCTATTGGTAGAGGTTCGCCACCAGATGTTAAAAAGCGAACGTTACTGAAATCGATTGATTTGAAATCCGGATGATTCATTAGCATGCGGTATTGTGTAGGAACAGCAAAGAAGAAGTTAGGATTCTCTTTATTGATCACGCTTACTAATGTGTCTAGGTCCCACCTCTTCATCTGGATCACTTTTCCTCCCAGAATAAAGAGTGGGATAGCATACACGTACAACCCTCCCACATGAAACAATGGTAGATGATTAATGTAGACATCCCCAGGTAGTATATCTCTAATTGTACTAAGAGTGTTGAACGCGACCTGTTTGTAGGTTATCATAGCACCTTTCGGAAGTCCTGTGGTTCCTCCAGTGAAAACTATACCCATCGGATCGTCATAAGATAGGTCAACTGGTTGTGGTGGGTCCGATGCTGCATTGCTAATCATTTTCTCATATTTCAGAGAACCGTCCAATTCTGGTCCTTTTGAATCCAATGAAACCCAGTGATTAATAGTAACTTCTTGCTGCAGCTCTGATGCAACACCTGCTAAGTCCGAATCAAAGAATAGCACAGAAGGAGAGAGATCATCGACCAAACCTGCTAACTCTCGGGCGACCAATCTCCAGTTGAGTGGACTGAAAATCCCCCCACACTTTTGACATCCGAAAAACGTTTCCCAGTACTCCAAACGATTTTGAGCAAGGAAGCATAGACGGTCTCCTTTTCGAAATTCAACCACCTGTTGAAGGAAATTTGCAACTTTATTAGCTCGCTTGTTTAATGCTCTATACGAATATCTCTTTCCAGTTTCTACATCTACAAGTGCTTCAATTTCGGGAGAGAATACATCTCGTTTGGATAAGTAATCAAACTGATTAACCATTAGTATCCCTTCGATAGAAATTCAGTTCTTTCTCAAATGCAGAATCTCTTCATGCATAACCTAGATAAAAATCCTTTACCACCATTTCAACACAGCAGCAGCCATGTTGAATCCTCCTCCCGATGAACAGAGTACGATATTCTCCCCATTCCCCTTACCTGGAGGTGGAAGCTTGCCCTGGGCTATAGCATCATACATTGCTAATGCGATACATGCTGAACCTGTATATCCCCACTTATCCATGACATTGTGAGTCTTCTCAAATGGAAGTTTAAGCTCCTTCATGACTGTTTCAATTGTCCTAATATTTACCTGAGTGAAGAAAATCCAATCGACGTCTTCAATGGTTAGATTTGCCTTTGCTAGGCAATCTCTGGTCAATGTCGGCCAATGTTGGAGATTTGTATCAGCTGGAAACCGCTTGCGAAAAGCCAGATGATGTCTGTGATTCTGGATTGCTTCTACTGTCGGAGGTTCAGCAGTTCCTCCAACAAAGACTCCTAAATGGTCATGGAAAGTTCCATCAGCAATCAGTTTTGAGGCAATGAACCCTTCCCTTTCTTCATTGGCTTGCAGTACCATTGCTCCTGCAGCATCTGCAAACAAAGTACACGTATAATGATCAGTCCAATCAACAAATTTGGTCATTCCGTAGGCACCAATCACCAATACCGAATTGATGTCGGAATCTGTTTCAATGTAACGCGAAGCTATATCGAGAGAAGTAACCAGACCTGCGCAAGCACAATTGACATCGAACGTACCTGCATTCTTCGCACCAAGTTTGTACTGAACCACCACTGATGTTGCCGGAGATAGATAATCCGGTGTGTCAGTACTCAGAATGATTAG
>Ga0315535_1003080_pt1 | contig 10368 bp, 9 predicted proteins | sample SalMarSW160220MG_2_FD_203092 | JGI IMG/M metagenome (GOLD analysis project Ga0315535, IMG submission 203092) | Salt marsh sediment microbial communities from the Plum Island Ecosystem LTER, Massachusetts, United States - Salt Marsh Sediment SW1602-20 ...
AGCGGACCAGGTATATGGTATGAGCCCCTACTAGTTTCGTGTAGGCCCGAATCGGCAAGCCGATTTTCGGGTCAACGAGGGTGAATGCAAACCGTACGTCGCGTCTTAGACAATGTTCCCTGGCGTAGGATGTAAACGTCAGAAAGACTTTGCCTCCCTGGTGGTTTCTGTCGGTCCGGATATCATAGAAGTAGGCGGTATCGGCAGGGAGCATGAGAGATTTACCGCGAAACCGCAGCCTGATTTTGTTCAGGCCGATCCACCCTTGAAAGATGATGGTTTCCTTCTTTCTGATGAGAACGCATTTGTGACCCAGGGCCGATCTTTCGCGCATCTGCCTGGCGGTCAGATGGGAAGAAAATCGCAGAAGTTCAATGTAGTCCTGGGGACCTGCAAAACTGACTTCAAGATCTTGAATGGGTTCCCGGAGCCGGTAGGCATCCTTTATGTTTACGAGGAATTTGAACAGGGTTGTGTCCCACCACAAGAAATAGCGACATGTCTTCAAAATTCTTAGGAAGAGATCATAACACATCGTTTTTCCTAAATGAACCAGAAGCTTCCCGGAAACCCGGGCTTACTCCTGCTCAATGTTGAATTTTCTGACATAGGCGGAAAATATCTGTTTCATTTCTGCCGCTTTCAGCCCGAAGGTATCCAAGGCATATCTGTGGATTCCTTTTCCGGCACGTCGGGTTGCATACAGGTGGAGTTCCATTCGTTTTTGCATCTGTGATCCTGAATTGAGGTCGAAATGGCGGTAGATCCGGTGCACAGATCCAATGGGATCAGCAATGAGGTCCCTGTACTGAAGGTCAAAGGAGTGATTTTTTCGGGCCGATTCACGCGTCGCCATGCCGCGATCAACGGATACCCTCAGATTTTTTAGACACTGGTTCCCGACCTCTTTGAGATCGATTCGGTCACTGCTCATTCGCCAGCCGGTCAAGACCAGGCTGCAGAAGGAAGGGACGATTTTCAACGGGTCCCGATGGGTTTGGATGATACACGCATCCGGGAAAACAGAGAGCAGGGAATCAAGAAACGGGAGGTGAGAGGGTGATTTCAAAATCCAGTGGTCACCCGGGCAACGCCACTGCAGAAGTTGTAGTTGTTTGCGGTAGTATCGGTATGCAGGAACCATGTCTTGAGCATACAGCCATCGGAGATATCGGCTGACATTGGCCATCATCATAAATGCGGGACTCATGAAGCTGTTTTTGAAAAGATGAAAGCATTCGTCCGGTCCCTCCGGATCCATCGGGTGAATGAGCGTCAGGTGAGGTGCGACCTTGAGAAGTCTCCGGACTCTTCTTTTTGCAATTGCGATTCGCGGGTCACTCGTGCGTGTTTCAGTGGTCGGCGGTGGAGAGGGATGATACAGCTCCCACATGAGCGGGGCCCTGGCGCTGGGATCGCAGGCGAGGAGATTGTGGAGCAGGGTGGTTCCGGTTCGTGGAAGCCCTACAATAAAAACCGGCCTACGAATGGGGCCTTTCACGATCTCGGGATGATGTTTCAGATCATCCTGTATCCGCAGATTGTTGCAAAGCAGCCTGAGGCACTCTCTCCTGATCCCTCTCCTGCCGAGTATATGGAGGTTTGCATCTTTTTCGAGCGACTGGAGGAGGATTTGAAAGCCCTCTCTCGAAAAATATCTGCCGAGATCAGACAAGCCTGTCCGACGCCGGGCGGATTTCAGAAGAGAATCCTTCGAGAGGTTGACGAGGGGAATGCCGGCCCTCAGAAGGGGAGCTCCCACACGGTTGATGATTCGGGCGAGGGAGGATCCCCCGCTTCCATGAGAGTACGGAGGTTCCATCATTTTTTCCAGGCGTCGGCAGCCACGAAGTACCCCGTGAGAAATCTCGTCGGCAACCGGGACAGGTGCTCGAAAGACATCAGCCCCCGCAGAAAGGCCCTTTTTCCATCAGGGCCCGCCTTTTTTTCCACAAAATGCGCCAAAAAGACTGCGATCACTCGCGGACAGTGCAGTACGGCATCCACTTGTTTTACTTTGAACCCGATAGACTCGAGAACCTTTCGGAGCCTCCAGGGACCCAAACTGGCGCCGACATAATAGGGGACCACACCTGTTTTGTGCAGCAGGCGGTACGGCAGGGCATGCCTCAGCGCAATCACGGGATTTACCGGATTATCCAGGGTGAGGAGCAGCCGTCCCGGACGTTTGAGAACCCGATAGATCTCCGTGAGGCTCATCACGATCTGATCTTGTGTTCGAAAATGGTCAAGGCTCGAATTGGACAGCACAACATCAAACATGCCATCTGCAAAAGGAAGAAATCGGACATCCGCAGCAGCAGCCTTCAGGTCACCATGGAAAGCTTGTGCGGTGCGCAGGACCTCTCCTGAGATATCAATACCCACAAAGCGTTCCGACTGCACTGCCACATGTGAATACAGGCCGGGTCCGAATGCCTCATCAAAGAGATCAGTTTTCAAAACGGAACTGACCCCGGTGCTTCCGAGCCACTTGGAAAACAGCATTGTATTCACGGAATCGCTGTGAATGCGCCACAATCCGTGCGGCCTTTGTTTGGCCCAGTGCGCTGCAACAGCTTCCCAATATTGCGTGTTTTGCGTCAAGATCAACCGCCTGTATCCTTTACACACCCAGAACCGGGGTCAGGCATGGAAAATCAAGGGCCACGTGAGAAACATGAGGTTGGTTATTCCCGGTTCAATCCTTTAAAGCTCGGGACAACATACGCATCTGGTTGCCGTAATGGCACAAAAATCCGAATTACACCGAATCTCTCTTTCCATCAACGCAAAGGATATCCTTTCGAGCCGCTGGGTACCACGTCCCTTGATCAAAACCACGTCCCCCTCCTTCAGCCCATAGCTCTCAATGATCTCCACGGCCTCGGAGTGGCTCGCGGCCCTCGCAATTGATGCCCTGGCCAGTCCACCACTGGTCATTCCGCTCTTGCAAGCCCGGAAATTCCTCCGGAAGGTGATCAGGATAGCCCGTTCCGCAATCTTGGCAATGCGCATTCCAATGTGAGGATCGTCTCCATTCAGTACGGCAAGGCCCGTCTTGGGAAGGATACGCACCATTTCAAGTTTTTCTGATCGGGCAACCACCAGAGACCCTAAGGATCGGTTATGCACACTCCCTATGGCGGTCACGACCGTTATGTCCGGCCGGATCATTGTCGCCTGTTTCGACATCTGTCCGACACGGGCTATGCCGACTTCAATGACCTTGCTCCGTTGAAAAAGTGTGGTCCGCAGTATTTTTGCATAAATTCGTAACAACTGATGCAGCTGGATCCTTTTAGAATACATTAGAAAGAGCATTCAATAATAATGATATACAATTAAACAGGGTTCCACAGAAACATTATTTTTTAGCAGAAATGTGCAGTGGTAAGATTTTGCCGGTGTAAGTGTGATAGGGCTCACGGCGAACCACCTGAAGCGTCCTTCCTTGGCGCCAATGGTCAGCCATCATCTCGTATCCGCCCTTTTGGACCCTCAGGTCTCTTAAGACAGTGTCAATAACCTTCGGCTCGTTCACCTGGCCAACCCTTGGGCTGATTATGATACTGACCTTGGGCAGACCATCCATTTGCTCTTCCTCAAACTGATAGTCTGTAGGATGACCACCAAAACGAGCCGGTAACACTTCTTCCACAAGAGAGATCAAGTCGCTGGCAAGGAACTGCATTCCCGCACTTGTGATCTTATCAAAGCTTCGGATCGTGTGAAGGTGTTGGTTGTAACCAAATTCTTGTAAAGGACAGCCGCAGTTCCGCTCCACAAGCATGCCATAGTCATCGATTTCCACGTTGAGCAAGATTTTCGGACAGCTGGGCAGCAGCGTAGTGAGTTGCAAGGCGCCCACACTTGTACGCCCATCACCTACCGGTCTCTCATGCTGGATCACAGCCAGCTTGTTGGTCAGCAGGTGGACATCGTCCAGAGTTTCAGGGGCAGCGCAGGCTAAACCTATACGGCCAACCTCAGTCATTGAGTAATGGCATATTGCTCGGCTTCCGGTGCTGGCGACAATCCGAGCCCTGGCTGGAGTATACGGTTCCCCCCCGAAACGAAACAAAGTGCCTTCTATATCCATGTTATGCTCTTTAGCCGCCTGACAGACACGGATTCCTGAGCTGACATTGGTATCCAGCAATGCGGGGGTGGCCTGTTCACGCTTCGCCTGTAGCCAGCGAGCAACCCGCACCGCATGCGCCACGGGTACATTTTCCGGGACCGGAAGCGCTTTAAGCCGCATCCGGCTGCTGTGTACGATGAAATTTGTAAAAAATAGATACTTTAAGTTGCCGGGCCGAAATGTGACTTTATTCTGGGCGAACCAGCGCTCCGCCTTTTTTCCGAGCTTGGCATGATTAAGCGCAGACAACACTCCAGCTAAACCTGGCGGCCGCGGCCGCCATAACGCCATTGGCCGCCCTTCAATATCAAAGGTTGAAAGAAAAAGGGCGTGGGCTGCCGCTTCATGCCTGAGAAAATCAAGATCGATCAAGACGGAGGAGCCGAGACCGCGCGACCCACTTGTCCGTGCTTCAAAGTGTTGCGACAGCAGGGGATTATCCAAGTCCCGCATTTGTAGGGATATCACTCTTCCGCTGCGCTCAATAGGTTTGCGACATTTAAACTCCTCAAAGCTGAGATAAACCCCGGCTTCCCGCAACATGTGCAATAAATTTTCAAGACCTGCCTTCCTAGTTATGTTTTGGATATCACCAAGCTCACAATGGGCCAATTTGAGCAGACGGAGATACGGGCTATTGGGGTAACCATATATACCGTGCTCCACCAGGTTCAGAAAATTGGATTCGCGTTCTGCTAACTGCCTTTGCAACATCGCCTGAGCGTCAGCAAGAGACATCGTGTCCCTGAGAAAATCCGGGAATGCCCACACAAAACGACTATATGCCTTGATGTCACTCAGAATGCTCATTCCGCATATGCCCGCTAAGACATGACCTCTTTCGGGAGTGAACCGGTGTCCATAGAAGTCAGCTCATCTAAAGCCAGTTTAGTTATCGAACCTTTACTCAGCGATAGAGTTCTCTCAACCGATAAGGTCAGGTTCAAAAGCATCAACACCGCCGTAAACCGCAAACAGGGAATTTGCCGTTGCCAGGCCAAGATCATTACGCCCGTGAAAGAATATGGGAACAGACAAATGACTTCTCGACCGGTTAGTTAATTCGTATGTAAAGAAAGGATCTGCGTTGCCATTAGTATCGTAAATTGTTGTCCTCTTTGCGCCTCTCTGAGCTGTTTCACTTTTTTCGTGCGCCACCTTTTGGCAGTTATCCTGATAAGTTTACTTTTTTATACCACAGGATGAGCTTTTTTATAAGGGTTTTTGTAATTAAAATATACTTTTGTATAAAACATTTATCATCATGCGTGAATGGATTTCAGTTCGATAAATCGATCGCTACCCCAAATCAGTTGTTTTCCCAGTAGGGGAGGAATCATCGCCGAATCAGGGACAAATATCCATATCGCCGTATGGGGCCATGGATCTCTTTCCGCGAGAGCTCCCCATCTTCGTTTGTGTTCATAGACCCCGTCGGCTGCATTGGCCCTGCTTCGGAGCAGATCAACCGTTTCCACGCCGGTTTTCTCGGCCCAGTGAAAAACAAAGTAATACACGGAAGAAAGGACGCCGCGTTTCAGTAGATGGAAGTACTGACCATGCACTCCAAAGGCCAGCACGGTGACGCTTTTTCCGCGTACCTGACAGATCGCACCGGAAACCCATTTTCTCCCATCGAAAACCTGTAGGAGGAAACCCGACTGCACTACGCTCTTGAATTCCCTTAGGCTTCTGAGGGAGCAAAGTTCGTGAAAACGGTCCGTTATGTACGGCACGTAGAATTCGCTGTAAAACCTGGCGACAGATTCCCCGTCCCGTGTGATCCGGCAACGATATCCATGTTTTCTTACTTTTCTCCCGAAGGTGCTGTTAATCTTCGATTTCCGCTGCAGATAGTCCGGCCCTTCCAGGAACGTTCTCTGCCGTATCCACGGGAAAGTAAGGAAAAAGCTTCGGGGAATGATGAAATTGAGCAAGCGGTTCACTTCGACAAAAATGAGGCTGTCCGTTTTCGCCAGGCTCTCTATCTCCCTTCTGAAGTCCAGGAGGGACAGCCGGTCAGAGGATGCTCGTTTTGATTCGGTGAAATACAGCGTTTCAAGATAGTCCAGGCTTTCTCCTTCACCGATATATATGAGACGCTTGTTATTTTCTCCCTCTCTGGCCGGAACTTCATATTCCCGGTAAAGGAGAGTGAAAGACCGTTGGAGCAGGGATAATGCTCTGAGATTGCTGAAAATCGCATGGAAGAGGGGATTGATGGGTTCTTTCAACAGCATTTCATGGCTTCTCTTATTCCTATTCGCATTTAAGCACTGCCTGCGTTGGCTGCGTCGTCGGTTCCTCGACGTACGGTTGTACGGTTACCGTAGGTCTCTGTCGCCTTCTCCTTGCCGCCTTGGTATCATCTTGGATGAAAATGGAATAATGATTTGTTTCAAACGACCGATCCGATGCCTTTCTATACAGTTTTTAATTCCAGCAGGCATCAAGCAATTTATAGCATGCCTTGATGGTCATAGAAAGATCTGATTCGAGGATCAAGGAGGAGAGGGGTATGGACCTGCCACACTGCGGTGCCCGGGGGACTGTTTCCCTCAAGAAGAGTGCATCCCTTCTCCGTTACAACCAGATCCCACCCAACATAGGGTGAGCTGGCAAAGTGAACCGCAGCAGTCATAACATTCTGTTTTATCTCATCCCAGTGAGGTACTGTCAGGCCTTTGATCTGTTCCCCTGTCTCGGGATGATTGTCATGTCGGCATACCCGGCCCGATTCCGTTAGAACCATTCCAGGGCCTAACAGACCGGAATCCAGATCTATTGCAGCAGACAATCCACCCCTGCCACCATGGAAATTATCCAGGGGAAAAGACCGGGTGGAACCAATTCTGTGGGCGGCTGCGGCTATAAAAGGCATCTTTTTTTCGGCATCCCATACGGTGAGCATACGTACCGTGTTGGTGACCCGAGGGTAGATCCTTTCTGCGTAGTTGGCCTGTTCAATGAATGCAGTCGCAAGGCAATACCTTATCGTTTTCAGAAGGCGGCATATTTCAGAAAGACTTGCTGAAATACCGTTGATCTCATATCCATTACCTTTTTTCTGTAAAAAAAATATTCCTGTTCCAGCACCTCCGAAAACCGGCTTGAAAACGATTTTGCCGTGTATTTCAAGCAGCGAGCGTAGCCAGGCGCGCAGGTCAGATTGAGGAGAGCCCTGGTCGTGAAACAGAATCGATCCTCGATCAATAAGTGCAAGTACCTCGGGGCATGACAGGTTGAGTGATCTGAGATTACGAGAGAAGTTTAACTTATCATTTATTGACACGGTGCTTGGGGTATGCATTCCATAGTCGATGTCTGCAAAGTCTCGGAGATACTGTTTCGGATCGTTTCGATCCAGTTCATACAAGAGATAGGACAGGGAAGTGAAGCCCAGATACCATGCCCTCAGTCTCTTGGAAAATGGGATGGGAAGAGACTGTCCTTTTTCAGCATTCATATATAAGATGAGCTTGCGAAAATGAATCAGTCGTGTTTTTGCACGATATTCAAGGGTTGGTGAAAAGGACCGGATGTTGCATCTGGTATGAATATCAGACATATTTCGGCCTCATATCTATTGTAGGAAAAATCCTCCTGTCTCACCCGGCACGTACTGGAAGAAATCCCCGGATTTGCCTGGCTATCTGCAAAGGTCTTTCAAGCAACTCTTCTGAACCTGCATCTCTGCCCAGCATCCCCCCTGGCACGCATCAAGGAATTCACAGTCAGAGCAGTAAGCCGGAAAACCGGACTGTCTGAAGCTGGTGAATCTTTCTTTCCAGATTCTTGAAAAAGGGACGTCGCGTATGTTCCCCTCGGATAGAGCATTGTCATAGGCCTGCTGACAACCCAAAACCTCGCCGTCCGGCATGACCGCACACCTGGTGAGCCCTGCCCCGCAGAAAAAGGGCTTGCCGAAAAATTTGCCGTAGAACTGCTTCAGATAGGTGTGCGATTCACCGAGATCCACATTCATCACGGTCTGATTTCTGGCGATGAAGTCGATGAGGTTCCGCACCTGGTTGTCATCAAGGCTGTAGCGGCTATCATGGGCTGCCCTTCCCACACTGGCGGTCGGGGTAAGGACCCAGCGGGTTGCAGCGCTCTCTCGAAATACCTGGAGCATTTCATCAAGCATCTCCATATTTTGAGGGGTGACGACAGTATTAATCATTCTGGTTTTTACGCCGAGGCTCCCGAACAGTTCGAGTCCTCTGAGGGCATGTTTGAAAGCTCCTTTTTTCCCCCTGACCTGGTCATTGTATGCTTCAGTTCCATCTATGCTCGTAAAATACAAGAAATACCTCAAGCGTCTGAGCCTGTTCCACATGGTCTTGACACGGTATCCGTTGGTCACGAGGCCGAGGCTGATATTCTTTGCATTGGCATAGGCAAGTAGTTCCAAGATATCGTGGCGAACGAGCGGTTCTCCCCCCGAAACTGCCAGGCGTTTTATCTTCATCCCTGCAAGATCGTCTATGAACTGCTTTGCTTCCTCCGTTGAGAGTTCGTTGTCGGCCGGGTTGCCAGCCGAGGCCTCGCAATAAGGACAGTGAAAATTGCATTTGTAGGTAGCGAGCCATTGGACGAAAGTATAGGGCTTCAAAATGCCGAACCTGTGCAGCAAAAGACAATAGGTTCGTTTTAGCTTTGCGGCCCTTTTCATGTAGATGGCCTGGACGAGAGGGGTTTTCTGAAAAACGCGATCGAGTATGTCTATTACCACGGGCTGGTCTCCCGGTCTGAAGATGCAGCGGTTTGGGTATTTTCGGCGATAAGCTGGCCGCGATAGCGGTCAGCTTATCAACGGGTTTCACTGTCCCCGATGGTTTTTGCCGTTCCTCAAGGTGGTAATCTTGTTGTAAATCCACCCGAGCAAGGTACCGCTGAGGGTTCCGAGGGCAAAACCATAGGCGAGTCCAATGAAGCTCCCGAAGAACGAGACCCGGTAGCCGATGAAATACTGGCTCAGGAGGGACAGGTGGGGCCCTACCCGGTTGCCTCCTTTGATGACAAGCCAGTTCGTGGCCACAAAGATGACGAGGCCGAGGATGATACCGAGAACGAGTCCAAGGATCTTGGCATTTAACCAGAGGATATCGCTGAAAAGCTTTTCTTCCCTCTTATTTTTTTGAGCCACTTTCATACCTCCCGGAGTGCCCGATTGTGTCAATACTGATCAAAAAAATCCCGCAACGTTATTGCTTCGGCTTTTTTCTTCAGGTGGTAGATGGAAAAGGCCAGTATGAGATTTCGAATATAGGCAAAGAGCCAGCCAAAGAGGAACCCCCACAGGAAACTGTAACCAAATGCCAGGAAAGCGCCTTTCACTGTCACTGTATATCCTTTGAAGTACTCTCCTAAAAGGCGCAGGTTGGGACCAACCACATTTCCCCCTTTTATGACCAACCACAGCGTGGCCAAGAACATGAGGATGCCCAGAACACTTCCGGTAGCAGTGGCGAATGCGATTTTGTCCATTCTCGCGAATGCCTTATTCATGATTCTTCCCAGGAGCACTGAACTCACCGATGTCCCGTCTTCCTGCTCCAGGTATGAACTTTCCTCGTTGATCTCCCATAAGCTGTGATGTTCCCCGAGAATATTCCGGGCCGCCAGCCGCCCCGTTTCCATGGAATGGTCCATATTATTATACCGGTGCATTCCGTTTCTTCCGATGGATTGGAGATTGTCAAACGATGTAAGGTACTGCTTAATGATCCCCAGATTGAGGTCGTAATCATAATCGTACACCGGGTAGGCCTTCGGTTGCCTGAACACGACAGCATCCACCACGTGGCTTTCCGATGCGAGCCCAAGTTCGGACAGTTCCCTCGCCGCAAGATCGGTTAATGCGGAATCCGAAATGGTCCAGAGACGATCATTCTCCGTACAGAAATATTCCATTCCCACGCTTGTTTTCCCTTCTTCCGGTACCATGGCGGCGCTCCAGTTCTTGAAGTTCTGTATGCGACCAACCTTGACATCCGGATTGTGAATATAGATCCATTGATCGGGGAAAAGAGCGGGTTTGTCAATAATGAGCCCGACGATAATAAAGGATCGAAAGGAGAGACTTTGCGCGGCGCGCATTACTTCTTTTGGAGGTGCGGGTTGCAGTATGGAAATGAGCCGAGGAAGGGGCATGCTGGAAATCAGATGATCCAGAGGTCTCTCAATTTCCTCCCCATGATTGAGGTAAGTGATACTTTTTA
>Ga0315535_1003081_pt1 | contig 10365 bp, 8 predicted proteins | sample SalMarSW160220MG_2_FD_203092 | JGI IMG/M metagenome (GOLD analysis project Ga0315535, IMG submission 203092) | Salt marsh sediment microbial communities from the Plum Island Ecosystem LTER, Massachusetts, United States - Salt Marsh Sediment SW1602-20 ...
TACAATGGAGTACCTTGATTATTACAAGATTTTAGGAATCAATAAATCAGCTACGCAAAGTGAGATAAAGAGTGCTTACAGGAAGCTGGCAAGAAAATATCATCCTGATCTGAATCCCAATGACAAGGATGCAAAGAAGAATTTTCAGCTGATAAATGAAGCCAATGAGGTACTTAGCGATCCAGACAAAAGGAAAAAATATGATCAGTACGGTAAAGAATGGAAACATGCTGATGAGTATGCTTCTGCAGGAGGAACTCAACAGCCATCCGGATCCGGGAGAAGGACTTATACCAGTACCCAATTCAATGGTTCTTTCTCTGATTTTTTTGAAAATCTTTTCGGAAGTTCAGCTAATTATGGCAGCGGTAAAAGGGTGAAATTCAGAGGCGAAGATTATACAGCTGAACTCCGTCTCACGCTTAACGATGCATATACTACACACAGGAGAACGCTTACCGTTAACGGAAAACAGATCAGGATAACCATACCTGCAGGAATTGAAAATGGCCAGACAATCAGGATTGCCGGACATGGTGGCCCTGGCATCAATGGAGGGCCTGACGGAGATCTTTATATTACCTTCCTTATAGAAAGGCACAGTAAATTCAGAAGATTGGGTAACGATCTCTACATGTCTGTTGAAATTGATCTTTATAAGGCCGTTCTTGGAGGTGAAATTACTATTGATACTCTTTCCGGAAGAGTAAAACTTAAAGTAAAGCCAGAAACCCAGAACGGTACCAAGGTCAAATTAAGAAATAAGGGATTCCCTGTTTACAAAAAGGAAGGACAGTTCGGAGATCTCTACATTACATATTTTGTAAGAATACCTACAGGTCTGACAGAAAAACAGAAATCGCTTTTTACGGAACTCTCAAAAAAGTAATATAAAACAGAGGAAAGATGCAAACTGATAAACTGGTGGATATTAATGAATTATGTGTCTCGTACAATATTGAATTTTCTTTTGTCAGTTCATTACAGGATAACGGATTGATTGAGCTTATCACTGTTGACGATAATTGGTTCATTGAGCAGGAACAGCTTTATCTGCTGGAAAGATGCATCAGTCTTTATTATGACCTGGATATAAATTTAGAAGGGATCGAAACGATCAACTATCTTCTGGAAAAAATAAGCTCATTGCAGGAAGAGGTCGTTGAATTAAAAAACCGCCTCAGGATTTATGAAAAGATCTGATTTTTAAATTTACAGGATTTGTGGATTCATGAGTAAATATAAGCTTTTAATGTACCTTCTTTGTTTATTACAGGAGACTTACCAGTATATTTATAAACCATCCGGGGTAAACACCCAGTAAAAGAATTCCTGCTGCCAGTGATGCGAGGGTAATATTCCCGGTGAGTGAGAGAGCCGGAAGCTTAACATCTGCAGGATCAGAGAACAGGGATGTTATCACTCTCAGGTAGTAATAGAGCCCTATAACACTGTTTATTATCATCGAGATAACAAGTACCATCAGGCCAGCTTTCATCCCTTCAAATATAAGGTAGAATTTTGCAACGAATCCTGCAGTCAGAGGTATTCCTGCCAGTGAAAGAAGTGATAATGTGAATACTATTGCTAACCCGGGTCTTTTCCAGAACAATCCCCTGTATTCAGAGATCATTTCCATTTCAGTTTTGCTGGTTGACAACAATGATATTATACCAAAAGCAGATATTGTTGTAATGAAATATGAGACAAGATAAAATACAGCTGCCTGAACTCCTGATTTGTTTCCAATGAGCAGTATTATAATAAGGTATCCCATATTGGCAATCGACGAGTAGGCAAGGAGTCTTTTTATGTTACCCTGTCTTAATGCAAGAAGATTCCCTGTAAACATCGATAAAATAGCTATAGCAGATATTACATAAAAGAAATAATCATTCCCAAATCCGCTGATATTGAAAAAGAAGCGTATCAGGACAGCCATCACTGATCCTTTTGAAACTGTGGCAATATAAGAAGTCACAGGTGCAGGAGCTCCCTGGTAAACATCCGGGGTCCACATGTGAAAAGGAACCAGCGCCAGTTTGAAACCAATACCTGTTAACATCATTCCGAAACCAGTATAAAGAAGGGCAGGGGATGTGGAAGACTTTGAGATATGACTGGCAAGACTATTGAACTCCATAGTACCGTAAGAAAAGTACATCAGTGCCATACCAAATAAAAGAAAAGCTGAGGATACTGAAGCCAAAATAAGATATTTGACTGCAGCCTCCACAGATCTTCCACTGGACTTCTGAAAGGCAACAAGAACATAGAGAGACACACTCAGCAACTCAATTCCAAGAAAAAAGAGTATAAAATGATTTGCCATAGCAAGAAGTGATGCCCCGAGTGTAGAAGTGAACAGGATTATGTAATATTCCTCCCTGGCTACATCCATCTGCCTGATATAATCATGTGAAAGAAGAGTTACAAAAAGAGCTGATAAAATGATAATTCCAAGGAATATAAGACTGTACACATCAATAATGAAAAGTGGGGGAATAGCGTGAGGCGTAAGTGGATAAACATAAAAGATTGAAGCAAAGGATGATAATAATGTAAACAGAGAAAAGCTGTAAACAAACTCATAGTTTCTCACAACGGAGATAATAATCATTAATATTATCGGGGCCGCCGCTATGATAAGAACAGGCAATAAGCTTAAAAAATCCGACTGTGTCATATTTGCTTTTTATTGTTTTCCATCGCTTCGGCATCCCAAAGGTTCACAGTTGCCGGGGCATTATAATTGCTTGTGACAGGATAGTCAATCAACATGGTCCTCTGTGAATTAAGTATTTTTAATAAAGCAGGCTCTGCTGTGTTAAAAACCGGGCGCGGGAAAATACCCAGGCCTGCAATAACGATGACCATAAGAGCTGAGACCACTTTCTCCCTTACATTGAGATCATGGATATCATAATCATTATCCATCCTGCCAAAAAATACTTTCTGCACAATCCTTAATGAATAGATGGTAGCGGCTATAAGACCTAATCCGGCCAGGAATGCGAACAGGACTTTTGTACTGAATGTTCCCGCCAGGATCAGAACTTCCGCAATGAAATTGGCCAGTCCGGGTAGCCCGAGTGATGCCATGGAAAAAACCAGTCCCATGGCTCCCAACACCGGGACCTTATTCCAGAGACCTCCCATTCTGTCCAGATCACGTGTATGTATTCTTTCAGATAGTTGTCCTACAATGATAAACAGAGCTCCTGTACTTATGCCATGAGCTATCATTTGCATCACAACACCCTGGTAAGCCAGTTCATTAAAGGTAAATACACCAAGGATTACAAATCCCATATGGCTAACGCTGGTGTAAGCAACCAGTCTTTTAAGGTCTGTCTGGGCAAATGCCAGTTTTGCTCCATATAATATCCCTATTACTCCAAGAGTCATTCCAATAGGAGCAAATGCTATGGAAGCATGAGGAAACAAAGGAATTACAAACCTCAGAAGACCGTAAGCTCCTGTCTTCAGCAAAAGGGCTGCCAGTATCAGGCTTCCGGCTGTTGGTGCTTCTGTATGTGCATCAGGCAGCCAGTTATGCAGTGGTACTACCGGTAGTTTTACAAGGAAAGCAGCCAGGAATCCCAGCATAAGCAGGTAAGCTGTCGGACCCGGGATTGATGTTCCCAGAAGCTGCATATAATCAAAAGTATAGTTGCCTGTTATATCACCATGGATAAAGAACAGAGCAATAATGGCAATGAACATTAATAAACCTCCTGCCTGTGTATACAGGAAAAATTTATAAGAAGCAGCTGTTCTGTTCTCGTGTCCCCATATACCTATAAGGAAGTACATTGGCACCAGCATCAGTTCCCAGAAGAAATAGAACAGGAAAAGATCGAGAGCAAGAAATACACCAACTATGCCCGCCAGGATAAGAAGAAGGTTGAAATGAAAGAATCCTACCCTTACGTTTATTTCTTTCCATGAGATGAGAACAGCCACAATACCAAGGAAGAATGACAGTAAAAGCATGAGAAGACTTAATCCGTCAACAGCAAGATGAAGGCTTATTCCGAATTGAGGTATCCAGTCAAGTTTAATATCGGATATCCATCTGTCCGTATTTCCGGCATTAGTTGCCAGGGTAGCCAGGGAAATTGCCAGGTCAGTGCTTACCGCAACAAGTGCAATTATGCGTGGCCATACAGAATTTTTTGTACCTGCTATCCACGACAGGAATGCTCCGGCAAGTAAAATTAATATCAGGTAAATAAGAATCATCTTGTCAGAATATAGGTTAATATCAAAGTGATGCCAATAGCAAGGGACATCAGATACCATCTGATTTTTCCATTCTGTGTCCTCACCAGCAAGCTGTTAAATAATAATGCAAGCTGTGCCAGGCCTTTATTAAAAATGTCTATGAAATCTTTTTTGTCTATCTCTGATAGCCAGACGACAGGTCTTACTAAAAGTGTATCATAAAGTGCATCAAAACCCCAACCTTTCTCAAAGAACGAGTATAAACCACTATGTCTGAATGATTCCGCTGCAGAGGGCTTCTTCAGGTAAACCAGATAAGCAAAGTAAATACCTAACAGGACTATTATCCCCGATAATACCTGGAAGAAATAATCGGGGATGCCTGTATTTTTAAGAATAACCTTGGGCAGTGTATAATTTAGCAGGTCCGAAAAAAGGTGTACATTACCGAGAGAATCTGGTAACTCGACAAATCCACCCACTATCGAAAAGAAAGCCAGTATAGAAACCGGCACTATCATCAGTTTACCGGGCTTAAACGATGGTTCTGTCTTTGCATCCCCGTAGAAAGTTATAAAAATCATCCTGGATGAGTACAATGCCGTCAGCAGAGCGCCAATAATTCCAGCAGTCCATAATAGGACGCTGCCGTATTCCGATGAAAACGCATACCATAATATCTGATCCTTGCTGTAAAAGCCTGCTGTGACAAGAGGAAGAGCAGCCAGCGAAGCTGAAGCTATAAGGAATGTAATGAAAACAGCAGGCATTTTTTTTCGCAGTCCACCCATTTTGAAAATATTGTGTTCCTGGTTCAGAACAAGAATTATAATACCTGCGCCAAGGAAAAGCAGTGCCTTAAAGAAAGCATGTATTACAAAGTGAAATATTGCTGCAGACCAGGCACCGACACCAAGTGCAAGGAACATGTAACCGATCTGGCTTATTGTTGAATAAGCCAGTATCCTCTTAAGGTCGTGCTGGGTAAGAGCACTGAATCCGGCGATCAGAAGTGTGAGAGCACCAATAACAGCTACGGCTGACCTGACAGCAGGAGCGAGAAGGAAGAGTACATTTGTTCTTGCAATAAGGTAAACACCGGCTGTAACCATTGTAGCAGCATGTATCAGGGCACTTACCGGGGAAGGGCCTGCCATGGCATCCGGCAACCATGTCTGGAGAGGAAGCTGGGCCGATTTGCCAAGTGCTCCTCCAAGCAGTAAAGCCGCAGTTAAAGTAGCAATGGGGGACCCCGCTATCCAGTTCATAGAAGCATTATACATCACTTCCCTGATATTTACTGTATGGAAACTGAGAAACAGGATGAAAATCCCGAATATCATTGCAGTATCCCCAATTCTGGTCACTATAAAAGCCTTTCGTGCCGCTTTGCCGTTAGCAGGTTCCTTATACCAGAAGCCTATTAACAGGTAACTGCATAACCCGACTCCTTCCCAGCCAAGATACATTAGCAGCAGGTTGTCTGCCATAACAAGGATAAGCATAGATCCAACAAAGAGATTCATATAAGCAAAGAACCTTGAGAATCCCTCGTCTTTTGACATGAACTCGAGTGAATATATATGTATCAGGAATCCAACAAATGTAATTACAAACATAAAGATAAGGGACAGGGAATCAAGGCTGAAAGCTATGTCTGCATGCATGTTTGCAGTGTTTATCCACTCCCATAATACCACAGACCATGTTTTGACGTGATGCAATGACCCGATGAAGATAGAAGATACGGCAAAGGTGAGAATCATTGAAATACCCACCGTACCTGCTCCCACAAATCCCGCTACTTTTTGTGGTACCTTTTTACCGGCAAGTGCCAGGAACAGGAAACCAAACAGAGGTATAGCAGGTATCAGTGATATTAATATTTTCATCTCTATAGACTGTTACTTTTATCTTTTTACTTTTATCTTTTATCTTTCAACTTATTGATCGCATCAGTATCCAGTGTCTTGAAATGATGATACAATTGCAGGATAAGGGCAAGACCAATTGAGACTTCAACAGCAGCAACAGCCAGTATGAAAATAAACATGACCTGGCCGTCCGGTTGCATCCAGTGTGTCCCGGCAATAATAAAAACAAGCCCGGCACTGTTGAACATGATCTCAACCGACATAAGCATGAATATTATATTCCTCCTCACAAGCAAACCTATAAGTCCAAGGAAGAAAAGTATTCCTGCCAATAAAATCTGTATTTGAACGGGTACTGTCAACATCTCTTATTTTTTTTCAAGAAACCTGTGTGTAACTTTCTTCTTCTGACTTCCCAGGTGATAGGCGCCTATTACTCCGGCCAATAATAGAATTGCCGCAATCTCTACTGCCAGGAGATATGTCGAGAACAAAGATATGCCAACCTGCTTCGGTTCCACAATTTGGCCGCTGATACTTATTGCTCCGGCACCCCTGAGTGCAAAGACAAGGTCAGCGAGTAAAACAGCTGCCAGGATTGATGGAAGGATCCACATCCCCGGTCTTATCCATTTTTTTTCTGTCTGTTTCTCAAGACCGATATTAAGCATCATGGTAACAAAAATGAATAAGACCATTATAGCTCCGGCATATATAATGACCTCAAGGGCTGCAATAAAAGGAGCCTGCAGCAGATAAAACACTACTGAAACGGCCAGCAGGGAAAGAATGAGAAACAAAAGTGAATGAATAGCATTCCTGCCTGTTATAGCCATAATTGTTGAAATTATTGCCACTGCTCCTGCTATGTAAAAGAAAACATTCATATTGTGTGTATTAAGGCATCAGGTCATTAATATCTACCGGGTCTTCCTCGCCGTCGCCTTCTCCTTTACCTTTTACTCCCATATCCACCCCGGCATTTTTATAAAAATTATAGTCGTGATATTTTCCTTCACCACTTATCAGTAAGTGTTCTTTCTCATAAACCATGGTCTGCCTGTCATATTCGGCAAGCTCAAAATCCGGTATCAGCTGTATTGCATAGGTAGGACAGGCTTCTTCACAAAACCCGCAGAATATGCATCGTGAAAAATTTATTCTGAAGAAAAGCGGATATCTCCTCCCTTCTTCATCCTCTGTTGCCTGAAGTGATATGCAGTCTACCGGACATGCTGCGGCACAAAGATTACAGGCCACACACCTTTCCTTCCCATCGCTGTCGCGTGTGAGTACTATTCTTCCACGGTACCTGGGAGGGAGGTATGGTTTTTCCTCAGGATATTCGATAGTTTCCGATTTATGGAAAATATGAAGAAAAGTGAGCCATATGGTGCGAAGAATACTTATCATAAATCCTGTATTATTGTTTTATGTTCATTTTATTAAAAGCAAAACTGCCCCCGTTGCCAGCAGGTTAAGCAATGCAACAGGAAGCAGGAATTTCCAGCCCAGTTTCATCAACTGATCATATCTTGGGCGGGGTAGTGAAGCTCTTAGTAATATAAAGATGAAAATAAAGATAAATGTCTTGAACAGGAACCAGAATACCGGCGGAAGGAATGACGGACCTAGCCAGCCACCGAAAAACAGGGTTGCGATAATGGCAGATATCAGTGTTATACCAAGATATTCACCCACGAAGAACATCCCGAATTTCATCCCCGAATACTCCGAGTGATAGCCTGCTACGAGCTCACCCTCAGCTTCCGGAATATCGAAAGGAAGACGATGTGTTTCAGCTATACCGGCAATAAAGAAAACAATAAATCCGAAAAACTGGGGGATGATAAACCAACCTCCACGCTGAGCTTCAACAATATCCATGAAGCTGAAACTGTCAGCCATCATAACCACCCCCATTAACGACAATCCCATAAAAACCTCATATGTAAGCATCTGAGCAGAAGCCCTCATAGCACCGATAAGTGAATATTTATTATTTGAGGCCCATCCGCCGAGAACTATACTATAAACGCCAAGTGATGAATTTCCGAGGAAAAAAAGTATCCCAATGTTAGAATCGAATACATTAAAACCAGGTCCAAACGGGATGACGGCAAATGTCAGGAGAATGGTAACCATAAGTATTCCAGGGGCCATTATAAAAACAGCTTTATCTGCAAATTTTGGCGTCCAGTCTTCTTTAAAAAACAGTTTTATAGTATCAGCAAGGACCTGTAATAACCCGAAGGGTCCTACACGGTTTGGCCCAAGCCTGTCCTGCCATACCGAAAGCAACCTTCGTTCAACCCAGATCAGACCTGCAGCAATCGATAATGCTATCAGAATGACACCTGCTATGATAAGTAAATAATGCATAATATCTCTTATTTCCTTTGCACTTTTCCCTTTGCCGGCAATCCTGCATACGACATACCTGTAAAACCGACAGTCAGACCTGCTGTTCCCTGCGGTGCATCATCTTCCACTTTTGCAGTTACATCAAAAACAGCATCATCAAGAACCACATTAATAACCTCGCTGTCAGAAATGCCCAGAGCAGCGGCGTCTTTGCCGTTTATAATAACTGACTGGACCTGGGTCTTCTGCTCGATGGCAGGAGATGCAGAGCTAAGCTCCTCACTTCCAAAAATCCTGTAAAGAGGTATAATCATAAGACTTCCATCATCATCCATTTTATGATTGGATATTTTGAAAAGTTGAAAATCATTTTTTTCAAGCTTATTGAGTATTCTGACTCCCGGGTCACCTCCTTTCATACTTCCTCCAGGTTCATCCTGATACCTGTATAAGGCCTGCACAGAATTCCAGCCAGGACTCCAGTAAAAAGGGACCAGCGAAGAAGGAGGATTTTCAGGCTGGCCTTCCATAGTGAATGCAAGGGGTGAATCAGGATCCTGCGGAACGCCCTTCTCACTAACTTCAACATTGGCATTTATTGCTGTTCTTCCACTGTATCTTAAAGTTTGCCGGGGTATCTTAGCGTTAAGCATCCTGAAATCAGAATCCGGCATATATTTTCTTAACGGACCAAAAACCGGATAGTCATTTACAAGCTCCGCAATCAGATCGTCAAAATGTTCAAGAGGTTTAGTGTTACCTTCATCTCTCAGGGATAAGAGTTCATTTATCCATTTCCAGCTGTCTTTAATCATTTCCTCTGTGAGAACTGCACGATAATAGCGCTGGGCCCTTCCTTCATTGTTAACAATGGTGCCCTGGCCTTCTGCGAATGTTGCAGACGGAAGTATTATATCTGCTTTTTTCCCTGTCCGGGTTAAAATATGATCAAGGACAATGATCTTGCCGTTATTCACAAGTAGCCTGTCAATATCATCGTTTCCTGCCCGCCTGTATACATCATTCTCCATCATTATAACGGTATCTTTTTTCCGGGCTGAGTCTATCAGTGAACCAAGAGCCTTGCCAGGGAGAAGTGCCAGCCCCATACTGTTGGATTCAGATAATACCGGACTGAACATAGCTTTCCTGTCATTTGAATCAAGTGCCACCGCCAGGTTCATTGCCGCATGAAGTAACTCACTGTCACGACAACCTGTTCCTGCTATTACAAGCGGTCTTTTTGCATTTTTCAATGCTTCTGCAATGTGCATGGCCAGGTCTCCGGTATCTTTATTGTAAGATCCCCTGTTCCCGGACGGGTCCTGTATTATTGATACAATATCAAATGTGAGTGAAGCAATATCATTTAATGATCCCCTGAATGTCTTCTCAGCAATATCGTCAAGGCTGTCCCTGAATGGAGTAAGGATAAACAGCGGGCTTCGTCTGTCCTGGGCCAGTTCTCTGACCGGACCATCATCCCAGCGGGCTAACCGAAGGCCGTCTGCCTCTTCGAATGACCTGTTCCTTGTAGCCTGCCGGACTGCCAGCGCAGCCATAGGCGCCCTGTTAACAAGGTCTTCACCCACAATTATGACAGCATCAGCACTCTCAGTTTGTTTCAGTGAAGGAATTTCGACACCGCTGTTAAGCATGAAATCTATTATTTCCCTGGTCATGGAATATTCATCCATGGGAATGCCATGATAAAAATTGTCTTCTCCAACAAGCCTTAGTAATGCATAATTGGACTCCAGGGAAGCTCTTGGAGAACCGATACCTGCTATACTTCCATTTTTTACAGCATCAGCCAGAGCTTTTTTAAGCTTTTCATATTCAACTTCTTCCGGGACTGATGAATGTGCTGACCGTATCATAGGTTTTTTTACCCTTTTAT